>Ga0209426_1000168_pt1 | contig 98520 bp, 110 predicted proteins | sample Deesub1362B_J571_FD_187697 | JGI IMG/M metagenome (GOLD analysis project Ga0209426, IMG submission 187697) | Deep oceanic, basalt-hosted subsurface ecosystem from Juan de Fuca Ridge flank, Pacific Ocean, CORK Borehole 1362B_J2.571 (SPAdes)... ... | reverse complement strand
ATCAGAATCCCTTATATGGGTTAGGGCCGATTTCTTCGATGCGTTCCATAAAGGACTCCACTATCTGAGGCAACCTCCCATAATCCGTAATCTCCACCTGCTCCATATGCACCCGCTCAGACTCCAACGCCAAACGATCCAACGTCTCCGATATCTTCCCCAAACGATACGACGCTAACTCACTGCCCTTCACAAAATGACACTGATAATCCTCACCATGACGACAACCCAATAACAATACCCCATCTATACCCTTAGATAACGCATCCGCTATCCATACCAAATTCAACGAACCCAAACACCTCAACGATATCACCCGAACATACGGACTCAACCTCCCACCCCTAAACCCCAACATGTCCAACGCAGGATACGCATCATTCTCACACGCAAATACCAATACCCGAGGCTTCTCCTCATCCTCATCAGGTACCTCTATCGCCTTGATCATCGAACCTATCATGTCCACACTGTAATCCCTAAAAGATATGATCCGCTCAGGACACGAACCCATACATACACCACAACGACGACAACGCGTCGGATTCGGCAACGGATTCGCCTTCTCATCCTCATTATACATCCCAAACGGACACTCCTCAGTACAACGCTTGCACTGAGTACAACGCTGCATAAATAACTCAGGATACGAACGATCACCAGAACGAGGATGCACCGCCTCTCCCCTCCCCACCAACTCCACACACTGCACCGCCTTCAACGCCGCACCTAAACCATCCTCCATGCTCTCCCATACATCCATCGGCTGACGTACACAACCAGCCGCATATATCCCAGTACGACGCGTCTCATAAGGAAAACATATAAAATGAGAATCCGGCATACCATACCTCAAAAACGGTAACTCCGGACCCTGACGATAACATAAACGCAATACCCGACCACTCTCCACCAATACCTCACCCTCATCCCCACTACCCTCTCCACTACCTCCACCCTCACCCTCTCCACTACCAACTACAACCTCCTCCCCCAATAAAACCACATCCTCACCACCCAATACCATCGACGATACCATCCCCACCGCCAATACCACTAAATCTACCTCAAGCTGGAGAGTCTCGCCGAGGAGAACGTCCTGGACCTCCACCGCGACCTTTCCGCCATTAGAGTTGACTCCCTGGACATCCCCCTTGATGAAGACGATCCCTTCCTTCTGGGCCCTCCGGTAGAACTCCTCATATTGGCCTGGAGTCCGGATGTCCTTGTATAGGATATAGACCTCGGTCTCCTGTTGCTTCTCCTTAAAGTAGAGCGCCTGTTTCAGGCTGACCATGCAGCAGACCGAGGAGCAATAGGGAAGATGCTCGGGATCACGAGAACCCGCACATTGAATGAAAACCACGCTCTTGGGAGCACGACCATCAGAAGGCCTCACAAACTCACCCCGAAGCACCATCTCCTCCAACTCCACACTCGTCACCACGTCCGCAACCCGACCATAACCCAAATGCCCTAACTTGCTAGCATCATACGGCCTCCAACCCGTGGCCTGGACAATCGCTCCCACCCGAAACGACTCCTCAACACCACCACCAACACCACGCACCACTACATCAAACATACCAGGAGCACCTTCAATCCGCTCTATCTCCATACCCAATAAAACCCGTATCCTACCCTCAGACTCTACCTCGGAGACAAGTTTGTCCAAGTTCACGGGTTGGAGCCCTTCAAAAGGAGGCTCGTGGGGAAACTGCCGGTAGATCTTCCTTAAGAAACCGCCGAGGGCCTCCTCCTTCTCCACCAGGACCACGGGATACCCGGCACGGGCCGCCTCCAACGCAGCCGTCATCCCCGTAACCCCACCCCCTACCACCAAAATCGTCTTGTCGATCTCCTCCCGGTAAGGCTCGGGAACATCCGCCTTCTGGACACGAACAATCCCCATCCGCAAATAGTCCTCTGCCACCATCTGCGTGTCCTCGTCCCCAGGCTCAAGACACCACACCACCTGCTCGCGAAGGTTCACACGCTCCACAAAGACATCGTCCGGGAAAACGAAGACATCCGTGAGGACACGGGGAGAGCATGCGCCGATGACCAAGCTGGTGAGGGCCTCCTCTTCCATATCCTCGCGGATTATGGCCAATCCTCCCTCACTGCAAAGGGAGTGATGAGTTTTACAGATCTCAAGGGAATATTCGCCTGTGGCCACCTTGGACAACCCCTCCAGATCCAGGGCATCCCCAATACCGCAACCACTGCAAAGATAGACGCCGATCTTCTTCTCCATCGAAGACTACCTCCTCACCAGGAATTGAATGGCCTTCAACGCAGCCCCGGTGGCGTCCTTGACGCTGTGGGCCACATCAACGGGTCTCTTGACGCACCCCACTGGAAAGATCCCAGAAGATGCGTTCTCCTCCAAGGCAAACCCGTACTGGTCTTTCTTGATCTCCAGGGGGAGATCATCCTGAGCCGTGGATGGGACCATCCCCGTGGCCAGGACCACGAGATCGGCCCGATATTCCAAGCCCTCCCCCAGATCCACATCCTCCACTCGAAGGATGAGGTCTCGGGTCGTCGCATCCTCCTGGATGTCGGCCACCTTTCCCTTGACGAGGTGGATCCGGTCGTCCTCTTTCACCCGAGTGAAAAAGTCTTCCAAACGACCTAAGGCCCGGATGTCGATGTAAAAGATGGTGACCTCGGACTCCGGCTCCTGTTCCCGCACGTACAGGGCCTGCTTCAAAGAGGCAAGACAACAAACCCCTGAGCAATAAGGAAGATGGTTTTCGTCTCTGGATCCTGCGCACTGGACAAAGGCCACCCGTCTAACGGGCTTTCTGTCCGAGGGTCGGAGGATCTTCCCCTGGGTAGGCCCGTTTACCGAGGCCAATCGCTCCATCATGGTGTTGGTGATAAGGTTGGAGTGGCGTCCGAAGCCGTAATAGGGGATCTCGGATGCGTCGAAGGGCGACCACCCCGTAGCCCAGACCACGGCCCCGACCTCCAGGGTCTGGACCTCTTCCTTCATCTGGAGGTCCACGGCATCGTAAGGACAGGCCTCCACACACTTGGCACACTCGGAACCAAGGCAAGTCTCGGGGTCGATCACGTATCGCACGGGAAAGGCCAGGTCATGGGGCAGGTAGATGGCTTTGGTCATGTCCATGCCGTAATTGAAAAGATTGGGGCGATCCACGGGACAGACCTTCATACACTGGCCGCAGGCCGTACACTTGGCGTTGACGTATCGCGGAGACATTCGGACTTGAACTTTATAGTCGCCTGCTTCTCCCGAAATCTCCTGTACCTGGGCCAAGGTGTAGCAACGGATCCTTGGATTGGCCCTGACCCTTCGGAAATTGATTTCCAGACCGCAATATGGGGGACAGAGCTTGGGGAAATACCGGCTGTTTTGAGCCACTCTCCCTCCCAGATATGGGGATCGCTCCACCAAATAGACCGGATACCCTACCTCAGCAATCTCCACGGCGGCGGTCAGTCCGCTGATTCCACCTCCGACCACCAAAACTCCCTTCCTATCCTCTGCCATTCTGCTCTTCCTCCTCACCCAGTTTCGTCAAGATCGTCCGCCATGGACCCGGAACCTCGCCCCTCCTTTTTCTACTGAAGCGGATCGGAACGGCTCATCCTTACTCCTTCCGGCCGAAAGGAGACCGTCTATGGGCGCCTGAGGACTCTTCACTCTACTGGATCCCTCGGAGAACTGTCAAGAAAGTGAAATCCTATGAACGATCCGAATCCTTTCTTCCTTTCCTGCGTCTAATAAGTAAAAGCAGGGCAATGCCGAGAGGGGGAAAATGATGGATGCCAGTTTGATCGAGGACGTCGTCATACACTCTGAGTATGTCTCCTCGGAGGCGAAAGAGTTTTCGTCCGGAGGGGCGGCTCTCGAGGTGAGCATGGGGACCGGCTCTCAGTTCACCCTTCACCAATATATGAAAGAGGTCAACTCGGTTCCGCTCCTTTCCCACCAACAGACCATGGATCTCTTCCGGGCCATGGAGGAGAAGAAGAGTCAGCTTGAGCGCTGTCTCCAGAGAGACGCCGATGCGGGAGAGTTAGAGCGGCTGGAACGTGAGATTACCAGTATCAAGGAAAGGCTCATTACGGCCAATCTGCGATTGGTCGTCTATCTGGCCAATCGCTATCAGGGACGCGGGATCTCCATCCAGGATCTGGTTCAGGAGGGCAATATCGGCCTCATGAGGGCCATAGAGAAATTCGACTATCGCCTGGGGTATCGCTTCAGCACCTATGCTACGTGGTGGATCCGACAGGGGATGCTACGCGCCATACATCAACAGGGCCGCATTATCCGTGTACCTACCCACATGCTGGATAAGTTTCAAAAGTACATGCGATCCCTGGAGCCGAAGCCCCAGACGGAGCCGAATGCCGAAGAAGAGAGGCCTTACGAGGAGGTCGGGAAATCCTGTTCAGAGGAGGATCTCGACATGACTCACCTTTCCGAGATCATGCGGGACCCGCTTTCGTTGGACGCCCCGGTGACTGACGAGGGGCTCCATCTCCAAGAGGTCACCGAGGACGAGCAGCATATGGGCCCCGACGAGTACGTCATCGATCGAGACCTGCGGATCAAGCTTCGATCGGCCCTCACTGAACTGCCTCTTCGTGAAGAGATCATCCTTCGACTGCGCTATGGGATCGATCTTCCTTCCACTCATACCTTGGAAGAGGTGGGCCGCCTTTTCAGCCTGACTAAGGAAAGGATCCGACAGATCGAGGCCCGGGCCTTGCGGAGGATGTACGAGCAGAAGCTCCTTTCGTAAAAGAGGGGATTACGATCAGAGCGCTGACATGAGCCGCCTTCGGAGGTCCTCCGCACGATGGCGGTAGGTGTGACGAGCCAAGGTGCGCCTCCGTGCCTCAAGGGCCATGCTTCGTGCCCTTTGAGGGTACTTCCGGAGAAAGTGAGCCACTTCCATCCCTTCCTCTATATTACGGAAAGCGAGGCATTCCTTCCCCGGTTCATAGAAGAGCTCAAGCTCTTCGGACCACTCGGCCAAAACGGCCGTGGCGCAAGCGGAGGCATCGAAGATGCGTTGAGTGAGGCCCGAGGGGGCCTGAGGCTGCCGCGTCTCGAGGACAAAGATGCTCCTCCTATAGATCCTGCACAGGTCATCACCGTAGGTCACTGTCCCCCCGTAAGGAGTCCGTCGAAGGACCTTTTTCCAGTGGGATGGGCCGTATACGAGGCCCCTCTCGCCTAGAATCTCCTCGACCATCATCCTCCTCTTCATCCGGCCCGCCTCGTGCAGACAGGCATAAAGCCAGAGTCTCCAGAGAGGATCGTCCGATGCCTCTGTGAGCTGGCTGAGCCCATACCCCAAGACCAAGTCCCGAAGCGAAGACCGAAAATCGGTCCGGTGTCTCCGCCAGATCCTCCATGCGGTCCGTGGAATGTCCGGGTCCGCCTGGATCACCTCCTCCAAAAGGGCGTTGGGATGGGCCAACGCCCCCACAAAGACACCGCCGAGGGTCCCTGTCGCAGGAGCGGGACGGAAGAGATCCGGATCCGTGGCCAGGGGAAGGTGCTCTAATGATATCCCTTGGGATGGGCTCCATTTCCCAGCGAGCTGACGGTCCCAGCAGAAGGCCAAAGTCCAGCGGGGGTCAGCGGCCTCGGGAAAGGCATATCCCTCCGGATCGTCTACGAACCATACCAGAAAGGGAATCCTCCAGCGGGATTGAATCTCTCTAAACCGTGAGACCCAAAAGGGAGAAGCGCCCAAATCCAGGGTGAAGACGGCTCGGATCCCGTAATCCCGGATCTCCCGATCCAAGATCATGAGATCCTTTTCGTCTCTGGGGACGGGACGGTCGACGACTTCTTCGCCTAGTGCGCGGAAGGCCCGCACCATGGCTCCATGGATAAAGGGCCGGACCGTTCCTTCCGTCTTTAGGGCCAACAATTTCATATCATATGCTGAGAAAGCCTTTCGAATGTCTCTATTGACAGGGACTACAGGACAAGGGCCTACCCACAACACCCCTTACGCGAAGGGTCGAGTAGGATGATGAATCGTTAAGGCGGAATGTGTTAGGTCCCAATTAGGGAGGCACAAAGAAGGGCGCCCCAGAACCGGTTAGGGATCCATGGAAGCGCCCTTCATGAGAGAGGCTCAGGTCTCTTTTTGCTGCTGCATTCTGTCCTTGATCTCATCCACCCCAATATAGATGGCCAAGGCCCCGCCCAGAATCAGAACCAAAGGAATCCCCCCCGCCAAGATCACGAGAAAGTGCTTCCACCACACCACCAAAAGGACCGCCCCCAGGATGGTTGCAACGATGCCGCCCACCAATGCTGCCATGATCCTCCTCCTCCTTTCTGCGCGGTTCTAGCCCCCCGACTAGCCAGACGATGGATCCCTAGGCATGCTGGCCCCACGCGGATTCCCTCGGCTCCGCTTCAAGGGACCGCGCCCAAACGATCCCTCCAGGTCCTGCAGAGGGCCTCAATGATAATCCTTGGCACAACACCGGGTACAAGTGCAACGGAGAGCCTTTTGGCACTCCCGGAAGACGAAACCATTGCAGCTATTGTAATCACGGTTTAGGAAAATTCAAGGGAATTTGACACCCACGGCCAGATCTGCTAGATGGAATGAAGAAAACTCAGGGGTGCCTCAACGATGATTTTCAGGCCATGGGGCAAGACGTGCCCTCTCCGAAAAGCCATGATGTTCTCGCACAGAAGGGATATCCTCACCCAGAATAGAGGTTAATGAAGTGGATTTCTCTTATCTGTGGATCCATTATCGAAACTACCTCTTTATCGCCTTGGGAGTCCTTGTAGCCTGGTTGCTGTTGCGCTGGCTGCTTAACCGACCCACCAAAGAGGAGCGTGATCATGCCGCCCGTTTCGAGCAGCTGAAAGAAAAAAGCAAGGATCGTTATCGGCACATGAGGCCCCCTCAGTAATCTCCTACAGATGGTCTTCCCGTCCGTCGTTTGAGCCCATACGTTTTTCCCTTCTTGACCCTGGCTCCAGGTGGCGTTTTCTCCTTTGATCCCCAGGAACCTTCCACCGGCCCGGCCTTTCTTATCTCAAGGCAGAGGGACAAGGCCTCGGATGAGGAGCGTTTCCTCATGCATTGTTGTTTTTGGTAGTAGAGCCCCCCAGGAGCTCCTGTTTCTTCTTCCGTAGATCCTCGATGGCACCGTCCAAGAGTTCCAGGGTGGGCCCCCTTTTCCGCCGCTGTTCTTGGTTCAGGCCTCGCTTCTCAGCCCATTGTCTTCGAAGGGCGAGAAGCCTTTGAATCTGCTCATCAATGGCCTGGATTCGCATTTGGGGATCGCCTCCCATTTACCCTCCTTATCTTTGCGGTCCGAGGGCTTTTCATGGACCCTCCTGCGGCTCATCTTAGCCTTCCGGCCCAAACTTGGTCAAGGAAGCATGGGGCGCACAGGGAACTCTCCCCTTGGGACCGGCTTGAATTGACAAGTCCTGCCCCCCATGGTATCAAGCTTCCAAAAGAGCAGGGCCGTGTGGCCTGGTTTTCCGCTCCAGTCAAATCCCTCCAGGAGGATCCATGAAAAGGAGAGTGGCCGTCACTGGAGTCGGGGCCGTCACTCCGCTCGGCAATGACGTCCAGTCCTCGTGGAAAGGACTTCTTGAAGGGCGAAGCGGCGTCGATTGGATCACCCGATTCGACGCCTCCGAGTTCCGCACCAAGGTGGCCGGAGAGGTCCGTGGTTTCGATCCCCTGCTCTACATGGACCGTAAGACGGTGAAACGAATGGATCTTTTCGTTCAATACGCGTTAGGGGCAGCCCAGATGGCCCTCCAGGATGCGGGCATCCGGATGGAGGAGGAGGACCCATTCCGGGTGGGAGTGATGATCGGGACGGCCATCGGTGGGTTCTCTCAAATCGAGAGCACCCACCGGATGTTCCTTCAACATGGACCCAGCAGGGTCTCTTCACTATTCTTGGTCAGCATCATCTGCAACATGGCCTCGGGGCAGGTGGCCATGAAATTCGGGGCACGAGGGTTCAACGTGTGCCCTGTGACAGCGTGCGCCTCTGGGGCCCATGCCATTGGTGACGCCTTCAAGGTCATCCAGCGCGGGGACGCCGACCTGATGATCGCGGGGGGCGCGGAAGGGGCCATCACTCCCTTGGTTATCGCGGGCTTGGAGTCCATGAGGGCCACCACGACCCGTGAGGTGGAGCCTGCACGAGCTTCGTGTCCTTTTGACGCCAAGCGTGACGGGATGGTGCCGGCGGAAGGAGCGGGGATCTTGATCCTGGAAGAATGGAGCCGTGCAGAGCAGAGAGGAGCCGGAATCCTGGCGGAAATCATCGGATATGCAGCCAACAATGATGCCCACCACGTCACTGCACCGGACCCCAATGGAAGTGGCGCGGCAAGGTGTATGCAGAGTGCCCTGGAGGATGCAGGGCTTCACCCAGAAGAGGTGGACTACATCAACGCTCACGGGACCTCCACTCCCCTGAACGACGTCACCGAAACCCTGGCCATCAAACGGGTCTTCGGCGAACACGCCTACCGGATCCCCGTAAGCTCCAACAAATCCATGATCGGTCACCTCTGGGGTGCGGCTGGTGCCGTGGAAGCCGTATTTACCGTGTTGACACTGAAAGACCAGATCCTTCCCCCCACCATCAATCTGGAAGATCCAGACCCCCAATGCGACTTGGATTATGTGCCGAACCGAGCCCGAAAGGCGCGCCTCCGCCACGCCCTGTCCAATTCCTTCGGCTTCGGCGGAACCAACGGGGTCCTGGTCTTTCGCCTACCGTAACTCATTTATTATATATTGCCAGCAAATTCAATTAGCTAGATTATTATATTTAATGTAATACCTAAAAAAGTAGGTCCTACTGAGGGCTTGACGCCTTTTCTTTCCTTGATATAATAAGAATTGTCAACTTACTTCCGAGCCTACACGAGCCCGATGCGGGATCTTGAGGAGATAGGCTCTGAAAGACCTCGTTACCTCAAGAAGTGCTTCACTTATTCGTCTCCAATGAGATGAGATCACACCCTGGGGAGGGCGGAGGAAAACCGGCTAAGGAGGGTAAAAATCATGTTTAAGGTGGGGGACTTGGCCGTCTATCCTGCCCATGGTGTGGGGGTGATCGAATCCATTGAAAAGAAGGTCATCTTCGGAAACGAACAAAGATTCTACATTCTCCGGATCCTGGATAACGACATGACCATCATGATCCCTACGGAAAACGTCCACAACGTGGGGTTGCGCCAGGTCATCGATCCAGAGGAGGTTCCCAAAATCTATGAGATCCTCCGAGAGAGGGATGTGGACTTGGACACCCAGACCTGGAATCGCCGCTATCGCGAATATTCTGAGAAGATCAAGACCGGCTCTGTCTATGAGATCGCCGAGGTACTTCGAGATCTAGTCCTTTTGAAGTTCGATAAAAATCTCTCTTTCGGAGAACGGAAAATGCTGGATACCGCCCGGAATCTCCTTGTCAAAGAGATCTCCATCGCCCGAAAAATGGACGAGGCCCTAGTAGAGCAGGAGATCCATAGCCTCTTCGAGATGTAAGATACCCCATGCCCCTCCTGTCCCTCATCTTATGGATCGCTGCAGGCTCCTTGGTGGGTGGGGCGCTGGCTCACTCCTTGACATCGGAGACGTCCCACTTTCTCATGGGCCTTTTGGCCGGTTCCTTTGTAGGAGCAGCGGCCGCACTGCTCCAAAGGATCTTGATGCGGCTCTCGGGGGGGAAACTCACCGGAGGGAGTCTGGGTTTGGTGGTGGGATTGCTCGTGGGACGCCTTTCCCTTGGATCCTTTGAGGCCCTCGGAGAACTCCCCGTTGAAGCCCGAATCTCCCTCTTCTTCGGGGTCCCACTCCTCTTGGGTTGCCTGGGATGGACAGTGGGAATGAGAAAGTGGAAAGAATGGAACTTTCCCTTTCTCTCTGTGGGGAGAGAGGAATCCTTCGAACGCTCTCGCCTCCTTCTCGATACCAGCGTGATCATCGACGGGAGGATCGCGGATATCTGCGAGACCAACTTCCTTCCACGAAGACTGTTGATCCCTCAATTCGTCCTGCGGGAGCTGCAGCATATCGCGGATTCCCCCGATCCCCTCAAACGTGCCCGGGGGCGTCGAGGGCTGGACATCCTGAAACGGATTCAGGACCACCACGATATGGAGGTGGAGATCCTGGACCAGGATTTTCCCAAGATCAAGGAGGTGGACGCCAAGCTCGTCCAATTGGCCAAGCAACTCCGCGCCTCCATTCTGACCAACGACTACAACTTGAACAAAGTCGCCCAACTTAACGGTATCCGGGTGCTCAATATCAACGAGTTGGCCAATGCCCTGAAGCCCGTCGTCCTTCCAGGAGAGATCATGAAGGTCCGGATCATTAAGGAAGGAAAGGAACAGGGTCAGGGAGTGGGATATCTGGACGATGGGACTATGGTCGTGGTGGACAACGCCAAGCAATACCTCGGAAAAAGTGTGGATGTAGCCGTCACCAGCGTCCTCCAGACCACGGCCGGACGGATGATCTTCACTGTGCTCAAGGAGGATGCGGACTCCCAGGCCCAAGGGGCCCAAGGGTAGCTTCAGGCTCATGGATCTTCGGGTGGCGGCCATCATCCCCTCGGCGGGTCGCGGAAGCCGTTTTGGAGGCCCGAGGGAAAAGCAGTTCCTCCTCTTGGCTGGAAGACCTCTTCTAGCCCACACCTTGGTCTGTTTCGAACGGTCTGAGTTGATCCAAGAGATCGTCCTTGTGGTCCCGTCCCATCGGGTGGAGGAAGTGAGGAGCCGGTTTTTGCCGCGATTCGGTTTCCGCAAGGTCCGGAAGGTGGTGGCCGGAGGTGCCACACGGCAGGAATCCGTCTATGAGGGCCTCACCGCTCTGGAGCCTCCTTTGGATTTGGTGGTGGTTCACGACGGGGCCCGGCCCTTGGTGAAAGCGGAAGCCATCCGCTCCTGTGTGGAGGCCGCAGCGCGCTACGGGGCGGTCGTCCAAGCAGTCCCCATTACCGACACCATCAAGGAGGCCGATGAAGAGGGACGTGTGCGGCAAACCCTGGACCGATCGTGTCTATGGTCCGTTCAGACCCCCCAGGTCTTTTCTTACGACCTGCTCCTGAGAGCGCATCAGGCCGCCCTCAGAGAGGGATTTGAGGGAACGGACGACGCCTCTCTAGTGGAGCGCATGGGAGCAGAAGTCAGGATCTTGCGGGGGTCCTACGAAAATCTCAAGATCACCTCGCCAGAGGATCTCCTCGTGGCCGAGTGGATTCTCCAGCGACGAAAAGCCTAGGGATGAAAGCGGCCTTTCGAATCGGATACGGATATGATGCCCATACCCTGGTAGAGGGGAGACCCCTGATCTTGGGCGGAGTTCGGATACCCTCCGACCGCGGACTTTTGGGACACTCTGACGCCGACGTCCTCCTCCATGCACTCTGCGATGCCATCTTGGGAGCCGCCTCATTGGGCGATCTTGGGACCCACTTCCCCGACACGGATTCGAGGTGGAAAGGGGTCTCCAGCATCCACCTCCTGGAGGAGACGAATCGGCTGGCTAGGGGAAAGGGCTGGAAGGTCGGTAATGTGGACTCCACTGTCTGCGCCCAACAACCCCGGCTCGCACCCTATATCCCGGAGATGGTCCGCAATATCGCTCAGGCACTCCGATTGGAGGAGGGTTGTGTGGGCGTCAAGGCCACGACCACGGAGGGGATGGGTTTCGTTGGGCGCGGAGAGGGCATCGCCGCTCACGCCGTGGTTCTGCTCACCCCCGTGGAGGATGAGACCCCTTCGATCCCCCCTTGGGGAGAAGAAGGTGCTCCAGAATGAGGACCAAAACGATCCCCACCACAAGCCCGTTCCTCAACAAGGCCTGAATCGACTCTGGAAACTGATTGAAGAATCCTTCTGGCAGGATGGAGACTACCCCACCCGTCAGGATGGGTATTCCCACAACCAGATAGTCTCGACCTTCCAGAGGGCGATGAGCGAGGACGGAGATACCAGCGCCCATCTGGGAGGCCATCCCGGCCATTAGGGCTGCCCCGACCACGGGGGGCGGGACCATTGAGAAGAGCGCAAGAAGCTTCTGAAAGAAAACCAGAACCACGATCAGGGCCCCGCACAGGACGAGGGGATGCCGGCTCCCGACCCGGGTCACCAAGACGACCCCAGGACTGAAGCCGTAACTGACCGTCCCGAAGACACCGAGCCCTCCGGCCAGGATCCCTCCCAGCCCCGTTATTCCGATTCCGCGGCTTACACGGCGGGAGAGCCCCTCCTTACCCACCACCTCGGCAATGCTATAGATGCTCCCCACGGCATTGACGATTACGGCTAGGTAGGCCATCACAAAAGTGATAGTGGCCGACCAGGAAAAACGAGGCCATCCCACCCAAAAGGGATGCGGCACCGAAAACCACCGAGCCTCTTGAAGCAAACGGGTATCCAGCCGGCCCAAAATCCCCATGATCACCGTGCCCCCCGCCACACCCAGGAAAAAGGACAGGGTACGGGGAAAGCCGCGAAGCCAATGGCTGATGCAGGCAATGGAGAGCATCACCAGCATGGAGACCCCGAAGACAAGAGGATCGCCGGATTGTCGCCCTCCTTGGGCACCGATCACCAAGGGAGCCAAATAAGGAAGGAAGGCCACAGCGATCAGAATGAGGATCACCCCGATGACGTTGGGCGTAAAGAGGGGTTCCACAAACCGCATGAGGCCTGCAGCGCTCAAAAGGACCAGGAAGCACCCTCCGACCAGCATCCCACCCTGAATCACATGAATCCCCTCGGGGGCGAGGACGAGAAAACTGAGCAGAAGAGCGGCCGCGGGCCCGTCCAAAAGGGGGTAACGATGCCCCCACAGAGGCTGCACGAGCATAACCGTCCCGGTAACCACCATGATCCTCTGAAAAAAGGAGACCCTTTGCGGACCTATCAGGCCGAGGTACTCGGTGGAGATAGTGGAAAGGACCGTTAGCGTGGGAAGGAATACGATGAACCATTGAAGGGCATAGAGGGCTGTCCGTGGCCAAGGGGGGAGGTCTTCCACACCATAGATGAGTTGATCCGAGGAGGTTTTCATGGATCCGCTCTCCCTTACCCGTTGTCGAGGGAGGCTCGAACAAACAGTTGCCACTCTAACACTGGGAACCCCCAAGGGTAAAGGTCCCGGAAGCCCTTCTCACCCAGGCTAGGGAGCCCACCAAAGGTCTGCAGAAGCCCGAAGAGGAGACCTTTCGGTCACAATGGAACCCAGAGCCGGCACTGGACCGGTCCCCCATTCCCATTCCGGTCTCCGGGGAGTCGTCCTGTTTGCTTTCCCAAGACTCTTGTTCACTTGGCTCGGACTCTTTGCACGGAAGGATGTCCCCGGAGCGGACATCACGAGACTTTTCGGAGCACCCGCCTCGGTGAATACTCCAAGGGCGCAACCGAAGGGCGGATTTCCGGGCCCTGCGGCCGTAAGGCCGATTTCGGGAATCCGAATCCCGTCGCAAGGGCGGACGAGCCCAGAGCAAGCCGAAGAATATCATCAGTGAGCACACGGGACGCCCTCCTGTGTTCAACACCCGTATGAGTTCCTGCGGAGCTATGTAAATAATCGATCCCCTCAAATGGTGGCAGCGAGAATCTCGCCATGGGTAAGTCCGGGGGAGAAGGCAGCCCCCCGAGCCAAGAGAGGGCATCTAATTGGTGGAGAGGCCTACAATGGACTTGAGCAACTCCTGAAGCTCGAAGAGATCGAAAGGTTTGGAGAGATATTTGGTGACCTGAAGCTCTTTGACCTTCACCCGATCCGACGGATCCGGGAACCCTGTGATGACAATTATGGGAACCCGGTTTCCCGAGGCCCGAATCTCACGGATGGCATCCCATCCGTTGAGCTGCGGCATTCGAAGGTCCATCAGGATGATATCGGGGCTGTGGTGTTTGAGGGCCTTAAGAACCTCAATGCCGTCTTCCGCGAAGAGCAGTTGGAAGTCATCCTTGAGCAGGAACCGAAGGGCCTCTCGAGGCCCCACTTCATCGTCGGCGATGAGGATAGTGGGCTTTTCGGCCATACTTCGCCTCCGAAAAGTGGCTTCTTCCGCAATGTCACCCCTAACACCAAATTGATGAGCGCCGATCGTGGGCCTCGTGGGCGGCCGACCCTGAGCACACCCTTCATCCGTTTTCCCTCTACATACCCTTCTCCAACCTCGGTGTCAAGGAAAACCCTCTATCGGGAACCCAACAAGGCTGAGCGGTGTCAAATAAAAATAGGGAGCAATCCCCTTAACCTCCTTTGCTTTGGCCCCCAATCGTGGGGGCCTTTTTCTTTAGCCTGCAAAGACCCGTATAAAAGGGTTGGAGATGGGAATCGGCTGGCATTATTTCATTAAGGCCTTTCTGTTTTGGGACACGGAGACCCCCTCCTGAAGCCATGATTCCAAGATCGCCTTGAGTTCGGCCTCCCTTCCCCAGAGGAAGTGATCTCCTCCGGGGATGACGGCCCGCTGTTTGGGCTCGGACAGCTTATTAAAGAAGGAATCCAATGCCTCAGGAGGGCAGAAGGGATCCTGGCTTCCGGCCACAACCAGCTTGACCCCCTCCAAGCCGGAGCCGATGGGAAAGTCCCAGATCCCAACTGGAGGGGCTATGGCCACCCACCCTCGCAGGGGGGGACGACCCGTCAAGGCACGGAGACCCACCCATGCCCCGAAAGAGTATCCCACAAGGATCGTCTCCCTCTCATCGATGCCCTCATTCTCCTTCAGGATCTGGAGGGCCGCTTCCACGTCCTCCACCTCATGGAGTCCGTCGCCGGGCGTTCCCTCGCTCCTTCCGACCCCGCGAAAATTGAACCGTAAGGTCGTCCATCCATCCTTTTGGAAAGCCGAAACGGCCGCAAGGACAACGTTGTTGTCCATACTCCCGCCGTAGAGGGGATGGGGGTGGCAAAGGACTGCTCCCCTCGGACCCTCTCGGTACAATCTTCCCTCCAGTCGAAGCCCTCCACTGGGAATGGTGATCTCTCGCTCTTTCATGTAATACCCCTTGGAGTGGAACCATTCATCATGGACCCGAGGACCCCTCCTCGAAAGCCTTAAGGGCCAGCAGCCCCCTCTGCATGGGAACCCAAAGGGCCAGGGCGAAGAGCATCACAAGAAGGAGAAAGGAAAACGCGATGGCCGCCATGGATCCCGAACTCAAGGCGCTTCCATAGAACCTCGCTGAAAAGACCAAATAGACCGGAACCGCCTCCAGGAGGAGGATCACTCCGATGAATCCCACGGCCAAGATCATATAGAGCAGCCCTCCGAAGCTGGAAGGAATCTGAGCCACGTTCTCCACCTCAAAGCGCGGGTAGATGGCCCCCATCCCGACCCCCATTCCCGTGAGACCCATGGTGACCAGCAGGACGGTGCCCACGGAAAGCCCCATCATAAATCCCGAGACTCGCAGAAGGGCATTGGTGGAGACGATCAGGACCTCGGCTAGAAGGACCAAGGGAAGAAAACTGGCCCAGAACTTCCCCCACAAGAGGTCCTTCAGCGGAATGGGGGAGCTTTGCAGGATCCAGTATGCCCTTCCTTCCAAGCTCACGGCCGGGAATACGAATCGCACGGCTATAGCTGCGACGACAAATCCCGTCAGGCCGGTATTGAGAAAGGCCAGAAGGTTCTGGAGGAACCAACCTCCGAAAGTTTCCTGACTCAATGGCAGGACCGAGACATTGTAGATATAGACTACCACCAGGGCCACCAGCAGAAGCAGCTGGGACCACTGGGTCGAATCTCGGAAAAAGACCCGTAGATCTTTGGAGATCACCATCCGATATCGCCGCGGAAAGAATACCGAGAGCCCCCGCACCAAGGCCTCGGTGAAGGGTCTGGGCAGCGTCCGTAGTCGTCGTCCCGCCAGTGCCCGGGACCAAGCCTCAGGATAATGCCACGCGGTCCACCACCCCCCCAGCACCAGGAAGGCCCCTGCCGTTGACCAGAGCATCCCGAGATAGAAGGCTGGATCTCCACCTCGATCCATCAAAAAGGGGAGCAGGACCTGAATCATCCAATGGCTAGGAAGGAGACCGTGAGATGGGGTCCGGAGGGCTGCCAGATAGCTCAAGACAGTCTCGAAGGTCTCAGGGTTCACCAAGCGTTCAGGCTGCAGAAAGCGCACCAGGAGGTAGAGGCCTACACCGAAGCAGAGGGCCATGAAGATAAGGATATCTCGGGCCTTTCGTGCGGGAACGAAGCGGCCCAGAGCCATGACGATCCCCTGTCCTAAGGCCGCCGGAATCACCAAAAAGGGAGGAAGGGCCAGGATCAGGGCGAGGTAGTAGAGCGCCCCTGCGTCGAAGACCAGACCGTAGACCAAAAAGACCGGGGTTCCAAAAAGGAGCACCATCCATGAGCTGGAAAAGATGGTCTCCAGGAGTCGGGTCAGGTAAAGGGCATCGATGGGGATCGGGAGGCTCCAGAGGAGGGTCAGGTCCCGGGATAAAAAGAAGGTGGACAGGGCGGTCACCATGTTGCTGAAGACAAGCAACGTGAAAAAGGTCAAAAGGATCATGGAGAGGAGCTTGGCCGCCAGAAGTTCCCCAATGGTCTCGATCCCTCTGAAGTAGACCAGAACTCTCCACAGCCCCCAGAAAGTTGCAGCCCAGAACCCCGATCCAATGAGAAAGAAGACGAGGGAGCGGATCCGCTCCCGGTTCCCATCCCTGTGGAAGCGTCTTCGAGCAGAAAGGAAGTAAGGCTTCATCAAGCGGAACAGGTTCATGCCACAAAGACTCCGGCCTTGGCAGAACGACCCTCCCTCCTCTCGTCCACCCCTCCAAATCAATCCGAACCCGTCATGCGGAGAGCCCTCACGATCTCCTGTACGTCTTCCCCTCCCGTCAAGCGGAGGAAGATGGCCTCCAGATCGGCCTCGGCCTCCCCCGCCTTCCACTGGAGCTCCTGAGGGGTCCCAACAGCGATGATTCGACCTTCATGGATGATGGCGATTCGGTCGCAGACCTCCTCAGCCACCTCCAAGGTATGGGTGGACATGAAAATGCTGGTGCCTCTTTGTCTTGCCTCCCGGCGGAAGACCTCTTTGACCAGCCGGGCTCCACGGGGGTCCAACCCGACCATAGGTTCGTCCACTACCAAGGCCCTAGGCCCATGGAGTAGGGCCGCGGACATCACCAAACGCTGCTTCATGCCGTGAGAGAACTGCTCGATCAACTCCCCTTTCCATTCCCTCAGCCCGAAGAGGCTCAAGAGTTCCTCCGCCCGTTGCCTGAGTCGGCCGAACTCCATACGATGCAGCCCCCCCAAGAACTCCAGCAATTCCATGGGAGTAAGCTTCTCGTAGAGGAAGGGGCGGTCGGGGATAATCCCTAGAAGCGCTTTTGCCTTCTCCGGATCCCGTTGGATGTCATACCCGCAGATCCGTACAGTGCCCGCAGTAGGACGCATCAATCCGGCGATTATGCGGATGGTGGTAGTCTTACCGGCCCCGTTGGGGCCCAGGAACCCCAAGATCTCGCCCGGATGAACGGTGAGGTGGATGTCATGGAGGGCTGTGAAGGCGCCGAAACGCTTGCTCAGGTGCTCGATCTCGATCATCGATACGTCACGACCTCGGCCCGCACTCGCCCCACTGTGGGAAGAAGACGGACCTCATTTCCCAAGCCGCCTGTTACCAGCCGTACATGCCCTGCATCGGCAGGCATTTGGCCCAATAAGGGGTCCACGGAGTACCAACCGCAGAGGTAGACCTCGTTCCAAGCGTGATAGTAGAAACGTCCTTCATGAAGAAGCAGACCGGCAACAACGCGGGTGGGAATCCCTGAGGCACGGGCCAAAGCGGCGAAAAGGACCGCGTGTTCGTTGCAGTCTCCCTGCCGCATCTGGAGGACTTCCACCGCGCTGGGGACACTGACGGTCGGAACCTTATTCAGATGGTCATGGACCCACTTGAGGATCCTTCGGGCCACCACCGCCGCTTCTCTCTCTCCACCGGCTATCTGAGCTGCAAGGGTCTGGATCCTCTCGTCGTCGTTCTGAATCAGGGGAGTCGGCTCCATCTCTTTTGAGGCCTCCGCGAGACCGCTCAAAGGAAGTGTACAGTCCCTTGACTGTGGGTCGTCCTCCCGTCGTATCTCAAGGAGATCCCCTCGTCGCCTTTGGCGGTGATCCTCCACCTGAAGCCCGTCCCAGTCCAGGCCGGAGAATCGGACCTGCAAATAGGAAAGGGACCTCGCCTTCTCGGGTGCTCCTCTCACAGGAACGGACGAGATTTGGATGAGATCCGGCGTCTCATTATCAGCCCAATTCCGGGTGAGGGCTTCCTCCGGGCCCTCTCGAACCAGTGTAAAGCCTCCCCATCCCTCCTCCTTGAGGGTCTCTCCCGCCTCGTTGACCCAGCACTTGACCCGAAGGTTGTCCCACATATAGGAGAGACGATAAACTGGGACCTTGAGTCCGCCGCGCACCCAAAGCTCCTTTTCTTCCACGGAGACGCGCAGCGGAAAGACCCTTCCCGTCAATGGGTCCAAAAAGGGGATGTCGAATCGATCCCCTACCTGCAGCGGCCTTCGGAAAAAGAGGTAGCGAACCGTCTGGCTGAGCCACGGTGTCTCTGGCGCCGGGATCCGGCTCTTCCGCATGCGCCCCCCCGTGTGCGTCACCAGTAGCAGCGCCTCTCCTTCCACCCTCCCCTCCAGTCTGTAGTCTACAGGACCGCTTCGGAGGGAGAAACGGAATCTTTTGAGTCGAAATGACTCATCCGTTACGGCAGTAAGGAGGCTATGGATCTCCCGTGGGGCTCCCAGGAGTCGGAGGCGAACCGAGGCTTCATCCTCTAAACGAAACCCCTCCGGAGTCTTCCGAAGCCGCGTGGAAGCAAAGCCCACCTTGCGGCCCTTCAGGTAGATCCCCATCCACTCCCTGCGGTCCTGGATCTCAGCGGTCTGACCTTCCGTCAAGGGGATCTCAGCCGGAGGGGCGAGGTACTCCTTTCGGATGAAAGCGACAAGCATGACTCCCCAGATGGCCAGGACGAAAACCTGGACTCCCCGCCTACCGAGGATTCTCTTGGGTCCACCGCTTTGCATCTCCACGTCCCGAGCCCGTCAGCCACGTCTCTCCAGGATCTCCTCGGCGGCCGTCCAGAGCACCTCCAAGATCGCTTGATCTAAGCCGGCCCCCAAGGCCACCAGACTACGGGATTCGGCTTCCAGGATGTCGTCAGGCTCGTGGGTGTCGGTGTTTAAGAGAAGAGGCGCCCCCGTCTCCAAGGCGCGTCTGGCCACCCAGCCGTTGGTCAGGCAGTGGCCCTTGCGTGTGCTGATCTCCAAGAAGACCCCTCGACGGGCCGCCTCCTCTGCCTCCTCGGGGCGGATCAGACCGGGATGAGCCAGAAGGTCCGCCCCGGCCTCGATGGCCGCCCGATTAGTCCCCGGAGCCACAGGCTCCGCCACGGTCTCTCCATGGACTACAATCCAGCGGGCCCCTAAAGAACGGGCCCGTTCGATCAAGAGGCCGATCCGTCTCGGAGGCACATGGGTCAACTCCACCCCGGGAAGCACAGGGATTCCCCATGCCCCCGCCGTTTCTCGGGCGAACATAACGGTCCGTTGGACCACGAAATCCAGGTTGGCGTCGTCGGCATGATCGGTAATGGCCAAGCCGCGACATCCACGAAAAACAGCGCGTCGGACCAGCTCCGATGGCAGTAATTCTCCGTCGCTCAGCAAGGTATGGGTATGAAGGTCTATGAACCTACGCTCTCTCACATCCCTGCTCCTTCCTCCACGCATTGCCCCAGCAAGGAGTTCTTAAGTCCCCGCACGATTCGCACGTGGACCAGTCGTCCCTTCAAGAGCTCGGGATCTCCCGGAAAATGGACGATCCGGTTCGTCCGGGTACGACCTGTGACCTGGCCCTTCCCCTTAGGGGAAGGACCCTCCACGAGGACCTCTTCCACCGCTCCCTCGCTCCGCTTCAATATGGCCTCGGTAATGGATCCCTGCAGGTCTTGGACCCTCGCCAGTCGTTCCGCCTTGACCTCTTCTGCCACGGTATCAGTTATCCTCGCCGCGGCCGTCCCCGGGCGGGGAGAGAACTTGAAAGAATAGATCCCGTCGTATTGGACCTCCTCCAGCAGGGAAAGGGTCTGGAGGAAGTCATCCTCCTCCTCTCCGGGAAATCCCACAATAATGTCCGTGGAGAGGGAGATCTGAGGGATGAATCTCCTCAGGAGACGAACCCGCTCCAGGTACTCCTCGCGGGTGTAGCCCCGCCTCATCCGTTCGAGCACGGCCGTCGAACCCGACTGCACGGGGAGGTGCAAGTGTTCACATACCTTCGGGAGCCGTGCCATGGTCTCAACGAGCTCTACAGAGAGGTCCTTGGGATGGGAGGTCGTGAACCGAATCCTCCAAATCCCTTCGACATCGTGGAGCATCTCCAGCAGTTGCGGGAAGGTGGGATATCCGGACAGGCCCCGGCCGTAGGAATTGACGTTCTGCCCCAGCAGGGTCACCTCCCGAACGCCCTTACGGGCAAGATCGCGGGCCTCACGGAGAATCTCCTCGGGAGGACGGCTCCGTTCTCTGCCTCGAACATAAGGGACAATGCAATACGCACAGAAATTGTCGCATCCCTGCATAATGGTCAGATAAGCTTTCACCTGATGGGGTGCTGGACCCGGACATAGGTGAAGGGAGGGAGGATCCGCCGCAAAACCGACCTCACAGAAACGCTCTCTCTTGTCCCTGGACCTCCGGACCAGTTCCGGGACGCGGTGGATCTGATGGGTCCCAAAGACGAAGTCCAGATGGGAGGCCCGTTCCAGAAGCCTCTTCCCCTCCTGTTGTGCCACGCACCCCCCGATTCCGATGACTAGGTCTGGGCGTTTCTGCTTTAGGTGCTTTAATCTCCCCAAGAAGCTGTAGACCTTGTGTTCGGGTTTCTTGCGGATGCTGCAAGTATGGAGAATGATGCAGTCCGCCTGAGAGGGGTCCTCGGTCAATTCATACCCCTCGGACCGCATTAAAGAGGCGATCTTCAGCGAGTCGTGCTCGTTCATTTGACAACCGTAGGTCTGCAGAAAGAGCCTAGGCATGTCGCCATCTCCGCCACTCGAATATCAAGACCCTTCTCTTCACCCGACCTTGTAAGGAGCATGAATAAGGTCTGAAATCAAAAATACAAGGATATCGAAGAGGTTTCAAGGCCTCGGCAAAAAGAGGTTATCAAAATAGCAAGCGGCTCGGGAGGTGCCCTGAACGAAATTGAAGGGGGTACGGGCGACTTTAGTCGCCCCCTTCTGGTCCGGGAGGCTAAAGCCTCCCCTCCTCCCCTACCCCAACCCAGACCAAATAGACGAGATAGACGAAACAGATGAAACGACGATATGGACGAAATAGACGAAAGGCTATTTTCTAACTGACGCCCTTCCTCTGATCGGAGCCAAACCCTGGGGTGAATTGTCCCTTTCAGCCTTTCCAAAGGCTCCTGGACCCAAACATCCTTCTCTCCGGCTGAAGACCGCCAGGACGAGCAAGGCAGAATGTATTTCCTGCCTGACAAGTCAAGATTACTCAAAGAACTCCTGGAATTATCGGGCCTTTCTTGAGCAACGATGGCTAGAGATTGAGGAATAAGGTGGAAGAACCCCTATCCTCCACACCCCCGGGCCTTTCTCTTGTTGGGACCTCTCGAGGAGTTTTTCCCCTGGTTGGAGGTCTTCCCGCGATCCTCCTGGTCCAGACGCTGACCTATGGGACAGCCCTCGCAGACCGAAAGGCCCTTCTTGAAGGTGTAATGAAAGGGATCCTCTTGGGAGACGCTCTCGAAGGCCCTGGAGAGAGCTGCACGGAACCGTTTCAGGCAGGCCTTCTTGGAGATCAAGAGCAGACCCGGCTGGTGAGGGCAGCAGATCATCTCCCCTTGATGCTCCTCCATCCAGCGGGTGACATCCTCATCGTTGACGCAACGCATCTCTATTGCCCTTAGCCCCCTGCGTGGACCCAAACCCCTCCGAGCCCACGCCGTAATCGTCAATAGCGAGGCGGCTGGTCTCTCCTTTTCTATCGACCGCCATCACTCTTTAGTTTAATCCGCTTTAGGGGTTCGTCCAGGGGGCAGGAGCTTTTTGGATGGAGAAGGAAATCGGGGCCTGTTTCCTTAATTTCATCTCCTTCCGTGGGACCTCAATTGCCCGGTTCTGCCAAGATACGCCGCCAGAACGATGAGCGCGCCAGAATCCAAAGAAGAACGAACGACCTCGTCCATAAAGAGCTTGACGGAGGCAGGGACAAAGGTGGGATCCGACAGCTCCCTCTTTTACTCTGTAGCGTACGGTGCCTTCCACTGTGGATCAAGAGGGCTTGTAAAGTGAAGGATATTTTGCCCTTACGGCAGGCGCAATTCGGCGAGATAGGGAAAGTGGTCCGACGGGTAGGGTCCATCGAGCAGTTCGTTGAGGATCTTTGCGTCCAGGACCTCGATACCCTCTGAGACCAGGATCCAGTCGATCCGGCCCCCGAAAGGCCTTCCTTGAAAATGATGGACCGTGGAGTAGGCTTCGTCCTCCGGTCTCTGCAAGCTCCTCCATGTATCCTTAAGCGGAGTTCCAGAGCCGGTGAGGATCTCGTGGACAGCCGATTCAGGAAGATCGTTGAAATCTCCCACCAAGACGACCGGAAGCCTTCGACTCTTCACCCAGCGAGCGATCAAGCAGGCCCCCTCCTCTCGGGCCCGCTGCGAAACGTGGTCCAGATGGGTATCCGCAAACCAGAATCTCTGGGCGCTCGGGCGGTGACGGAATTTGGCGAAGGTGAAAAGTCGAGGAAACGCGCTTCCCCAACTTCGACTCCGATGAACGTGAGGGGTCTCCGACAGCCAAAACTCCCCTCCTCCCTCCAGGACGAGGCTCTTCCGCAGGTAATAAATGGTGGGGCATTGAATCCTAGGGTCATCGTCCCGGACCCTCCAAGCCGAGGCCTTGCGGTAGCCCTTCAGATGACGATCCAGGTATTGGAGTTGGACTGGCATGCCTTCCTGGGTCCCCACGAGATCGGGCTCCTCCTCCAAGATCGTCCGTATCACAGCCTCTTTCCGATAGGTCCAACGCTGAGGGCCGTCCTCTGGATTGTCGAATCGGAGATTGAAGGTCATCACCTTCAAGGTGAGGGTCCCTGGAGATGAAGGTGGAGACATGGACACTTCCGAAGCCCTCACAGGCGGAAGGGGTTGCAGGTCAAGTCCGGATCCTTAGCTCACGGATAAGCCTTTCGGCGAATCCAACCACGAAATCCCTCTGAAAGTCCTCTGCGTACTGGGTGCATCCGCACCGGAAACTCACCCTGCTGCGGACGAGAAGCTCGAACTTGACCGAGCTTCGCCCCAGCTCGATGGCCACGTAAAATGGCTGACATTGGACGTGCTGTTGTTGAATCTCCGTAAGAAATGAATCCCCAAGAGGTAACCAGAAGAGATCCTGAATCGGGGAACGTTCCGTGTGTTCCTCCAGATAGTGGCGGACTCTCTCCATATCGGATGCGGATATCTCATCGATGAGGTAGGAACGCATCTCTTCCCTTCTTCTTCCGCCTCGCCCTCAATCTAGCAAAACCCTCTGGCTTGTCAAGCAAGGGCAGAGGATTCAGCAAGTCCCTTGAAGAACGAGAGATGTGGATGTAAACTGGTGAGAATTGTCGGTCCGGGCGTCTTGAGATCCGTTCTGAAGACGCCCGCTCCAGGTCAGCGATCCGGGAGTCAGAAAACCGAGGAGACAGCCTTGAAGGTGGACTTGTTCATTCCCTGTCTGGTGGAGCAATTCCACCCCATGGTGGGAGAGGCCACGGCCAAGGTCCTGGTGCGAGCCGGAGTCGAGGTCTCCTATCCCAAGGGTCAGACCTGCTGCGGTCAGCCCCTTTACAAGAGCGGTGACCGGAAAGGGAGCCGACCGCTGGCGAGGCATTTCATTCGGCTCTTCGAGAACTCCGAAGCCGTGGTGGCACCTTCTGGATCGTGCGTAAGCATGGTCCGAAATTACTACCCGGAGTTGTTCCGGGACGATGCCCGCTGGTACGACCGTGCCGTGGAGCTCGGCAAGAAGGTTTATGAGCTTACGGAATTCCTGGTTCGGGTCTTGAACGTAACGGACCTTGGGGCCCGATGGGAGGGCAAGGCGGTCTATCACGATTCCTGTCAGGTCTCCAGGGCCTTGGGAATCAGGGAGGAGCCACGAGTCCTGTTGCAACAGGTTCGCGGCCTCCAATTGGTAGAGATGGAGCGCCCCGACCTTTGCTGTGGCTTCGGAGGCACCTTCAGCCTTCAATTCCCGGCCATATCCGAGACCATGGTACAAGAAAAGGCCCATCATATCTTGGCCTGCGGGGTGGACATCCTCGTCAGTGCGGAGATCAGTTGTCTAATGAACCTGGGCGGATACCTTCAAAAACAGGGCCACCCAGTGAGGGCCGTCCATATCGCCGAGGTCCTGGCTCAAACCGATGCCCCATGAAGATTTCCTGAAGGGCTGCATACCCATGCAGACCAGAACCCACCTCCGCGCCCCGCAAGGAGGTTGACGACCGGGAGGCTACGTACGTACGGGTGTAGGCCGGACCACCGGCCTGAAAAAGAAAGCTCCGTTTACGCAAAGGGTAAAAAGTCAGCAACCAAGCATTGCCGCATCTTGGGGAAGAGGAGCCGGTATGGAGATTCGCAGTCATCGCTTTTCACAGATGGCCGAACAGGCCCTCAAGAACCAGAGACTCCAGGGAACTCTGAAATTGATGGGGCTGGGATTTTCGGCCCGAAGACTTCAGGCATTCTCGCAACTGGAAGATCCTGAGGCCCTCCGACGACTCGCCCGGGCCCTCAAAGAGCGCTCCCTCGAGAACCTACCCATGCTCCTGGAAATCTTGGAATCCCGGGTCGTGGAGGCTGGAGGAGTGGTCCATTGGGCTCGAAGTGCGGAAGACGCCCGTCGCATTGTCGTGGAGCTAGCCAGGGAACGGGGGGTCCGCAGGATCGTCAAGGGAAAGTCCATGGTCTCCGAGGAGATCTCCCTCAACGAGCATCTCATCCGCGAGGGATTCGAGGTGTGGGAGACCGATCTTGGGGAGTTCATCGTTCAGATGGCAGGGGAGCCTCCTTCACATATCGTGGGCCCTGCAGTGCACAAGAGCAAAGAGGAGATCGCCGAGCTATTCGAAGAGAAACTAGGCGTGGAAAAGGCCCAGACTCCCGAGGAGCTCACCGCCATTGCGAGGAAGGCCCTCCGCGAGAAATTCCTCAGTGCGGATATGGGCATCACCGGGGTCAACATCGCTGTGGCGGAGACGGGGTCCATCGTGCTTTTGGAAAATGAGGGGAACATCCGCCTCAGCACTACCGTACCCAAAATCCACGTGGCCTTAATGGGCATTGAAAAAGTGGTTCCCACCCTGGAGGACATGGCCTTGCTGTTGGTGCTCTTGGCTCGGAGCTGTACCGGCCAGAAACAATCCACTTATACCTCCATCCTCACCGGTCCGAGACAGGAAGGGGAACGGGACGGGCCCGAGGAATTCCATCTCATCCTCCTGGACAACGGGCGGACCCGGATCCTAGCGGATTCGGATCGACGGGAAACACTCTACTGTATCCGCTGCGGGGCCTGCCTCAATGTCTGCCCTGTGTACCAACGAGTTGGGGGACACAGCTATGGTTGGGTCTATTCCGGACCCATCGGAGCGATCCTAACACCTCAGCTCATCGCCCCCCGGCTCGCCCGCGACCTTCCCTTTGCAAGCACCTTGTGCGGGGCTTGTGCCGAGGTCTGTCCGGTGATGATCAACCACCCCAAGATCCTTCTCCATCTACGATGGAAGATGACCGAAGATCCTTTCTGGGATGCAGGCATCTCACCATTAAGACGAGGGCTCTTGTCCCTTTACGGCTGGGTCGCCTCCAAACCGGGCCTTTACAATGCAGCCTCCAGGCTGGCCCGACTCCTCCAGCCCCTGGTGGCCCCCTCAGGGAAGTGGAGGGTGCTTCCGCCTTTGCTTGCTCGATGGGGCCGAAATCGGGTCATTCCCGTCCTCGCCGAGCCCTTCTCCAGGCGATGGCCAGCGATCCAGCGACAATTGAAAGGAGGCAAGGGAGGACCATGATGCTCAGCAAAAGAGACCGAATCCTGACCTCCATCGAGCTGGCTTTGGGATTCCCTCCCCGCAAAGAGGAAGGTCTACATCCTTCGATGGAGAAATTTCCTGCATGGACGTCTCATCCTTCCACCTTGGAAGCTTTCCGAGGAGAGCTGGAGGCCCTTTCCTGCCGCGTCCACCAGGTCCAGGATCAGGCCGAAGCCCGGGAATGCATCCGCCAGATCCTCCAGGAGCATGAAGTCAAAAAAGCGGTCCGATGGGATCATCCTCTCCTCCAGGCCCTCGAACTGGACTCCCTCCTGGAGGAGGCCGGGGTGGAGATCGGTGAAGGCGACCCTTTCATCCCAGTGTGCGCCTCGGCCGATATCGGCATCACAGCGGCCGACGCCTTCCTGGCGGAGTCGGGAACACTCGTTGTGAGGGCAGACCGGAGGCAGCCCCGGGCCGTCTCCTTGCTTCCTCCGATCCATCTGGCCGTGGTCACTCCTGGAGAACATCTTGCCTCGGTCTCCGACCTGCCCTCCCGGGTGCGGTCCTGGATGACGGATAAAGGCCGCTTGCCCAGCGCCATCCATCTGATCTCCGGTCCGAGCCGGACGGCGGATATCGAATTGACGCTCGTCCTGGGGGCCCACGGGCCTAAGGTCCTCCATATAGTGCTTCTGGAAGCGGAATCCAAACCCTCGGGGGGAGAGGGATGATCCGCTTTTTCCCCAATGTGCTTCATAACTTCAGTAGATTGAGGGCGTTCGCGTGGATCCGATCCTGCTGATCCTGGGATTCGCAGCCGGTCTCTACATGGCATGGAACATCGGGGCCAACGACGTGGCCAATGGTATGGCCTCTGCGGTGGGGGCCCAGGCTATCACGCTTCGACAGGCCGTCTTCATTGCGGGAGTCCTTGATTTCATCGGAGCCACCTTCATCGGCTCTCACGTCACCACCACCATCCGAAAGAACATCGTGGACCCCTCCTTTATCACGGATCCCCATATCATGGCCTTGGGGTTGCTGGCCGCCCTGCTTGCCGCGTCCTTCTGGGTCTTCTTTTCCACCTGGAGTCAGTTGCCCGTATCCACCACTCATTCGGTGGTAGGAGCCATGATCGGTTTCGGAATTATCGCAGGAGGCACCTCGGTGGTACGCTGGTGGAAGGTCCTTGGGATCGTCATATCCTGGATCATCTCCCCCTTCTTCGCCAGTTTACTGAGCTTCCTCCTGTTCCAGTTCATCCGAAGGCGGATTCTTGCCCAAAGAGAACGATTGAAAAGCGCCCTTTCATGGACACCTTTCTTTGGAAGCCTGGCCGCCTTCATCATCGTCTTTTCTCTTCTCCTTAAGACCTCTTTAGGTTCCAAACTCGGCTTCGGGTTTCGAGAGGCCCTTGTGGTTTCCTTGATTTCGGCCGCCCTACTAGGAATAGCAGGAAGGCTATGGGTTCAGCACTTCATCCTACACAGGGGAGAAGAGGGAGTAGAGGGGATCTTCCGACGACTTCAGGTGCTGACTTCCTGCTATGTGGCCTTGGCGCATGGGGCCAATGATGTGGCCAATGCCATGGGTCCTCTTGCGGGCATCTATATCATCTACAAGACGCAAGCCGTCAGCCCTCAGGTACCTGTGCCCTCTTTTCTGCTCGCCATCGGGGGACTCGGGATCTCCATCGGTGTTCTCACTTGGGGATACAAGGTGATCGAGACTTTGGGGACCAAAGTAACGGCCTTGACCAACACACGAGGCTTCTCCGTCGACTTCGGGACCGCCACTTGCGTCTTGGTGGCATCAAAGCTCGGGCTTCCCGTCTCCACAACCCATGCGGCGGTAGGAGCCATCGTAGGCGTAGGGTTGGCAAGGGGGCTGGCAGCGGTGGATTTCCGGATCGTAGGGAAAATCTGCCTTTACTGGATTATCACCTTGCCCGTCTCTGCGGGTTCCTGTATGATCCTTTTTCAGATCCTCAAGTGGATCTTCCCTTCCGCAGGTTGACCCTCCAGAGCGGCCTGATGAGTTCGTTCTTTCAAGCCGCCGTGGGTTGAAACCCTTATGGAATCTCTGGCCGATCTCAAGGGGGGCGGTCGAGTCGGGAAGGGGCATCCCTCAATTGAGGCCAGAGTTTATAAATTTTGGAGGACAGCTCATGCGTTCGCCTTTTGCCAGGATGTTTCGAGAATCTCCTTTCAAGAGGCTTCTGGAACATGCGGAAATCATTAAATCGGGAGGGAAAGCGTTTCGAACTGCCATGGTCTGTTACCTGGACGGCAACTGCGATGAATTCGAGAAGCTCCACTTGAAGGTGACTGCCATTGAAAGCGATGCTGATCGGGTCAAGCGCAACATCCGTGGGCACCTTCCCAGGGGTTTGCTGATGCCGGTGGACAAGTTCCTCTTTCTCTCCTACTTACGCGTTCAAGACAAGGTCATGGATGCCCTTCAGGACACCCTCCATTGGCTCTCCTTCCGGACGACGCACGTGCCCGATCCTCTGGTGGACGACCTGTTGCTGTTGGTGGACAAGGTCTTGGAAGTGGTAGATCATGTTCCCCTCATGGTCCGCGAGGCCATCCGCTACTTCCGTTCCCTTTCGGCCCAGGATCGGGACCGGGTCAAAGGGATTATCCGCACACTTCGCCAAAAGGAGTTCGAAAGCGACCAGATCGAGCGAAAACTCAAAAGCGATATCTTCCTCCATACAGTCTCGGACCCCATCTCCACCTTCCACCTCATCCGCCTCATCGAGTTCATGGGGACCATCAGCGACAACGGGGAAAACGCGGGGGACATGATGAGGGCCATGATCGCCCCGATGAGAGGGGACAGCCAATGGGCCCTCATGGAGAGAGGGGGCGGTTTACCTTCCCCCCGCCACATCTGCCTTTTTGCCAGGCCATGTTGAGGAAACATCCCTGGGGGGGATAGTCTCCTCATTCTCCGAGCGGACTTCTGCTAGGGAGAAAGTGGACTCTTTCCTATGAAAGAGGACTCCTTGGATCTTCTCCGATAGGATCTCCAGGCCCTCCCCTTTCAGCGCCGAGATGGCCAGCGCTCTGTACCTCATTTTGAGATCGTCGACGATTTCTTGGGGCACACGGTCTATCTTGTTCAAGACTAAGAGGGTGGGAAGGTCCCCCAGACCCATCTCGGCCAAGATGGCTTCTACGGCTCGGATCTGCTCTTCCACATCGGGATTGGAGACGTCCGCCACATGGAGGAGCAGATCCGCATCCTCCAGCTCCTCCAGAGTAGAACGAAAGGCGCTGACCAAGTCGGGGGGCAGGTCTCGAATAAAACCCACGGTATCGGTCAGGATGACGTCACGTTCCCTGGGAAAGCGCAACCTACGGCTTGCGGGATCCAGGGTCGCGAAGAGCTTGTCCTCAACCCGAACGTTGCTTTTCGTCAGGGCATTGAGCAGGGTGGACTTGCCTGCGTTCGTGTAACCCACAATGCTGATGATAGGCAGACCGCTTCGTTTCCTCCCGGAGCGTCTGGCCCTTCGTGAAGTCTGGACCTGCTTCAGTTCTCTCTCCAGCCGGGCGATTCGGTCCCGCACGCGGCGACGGTCTACCTCCAGTTTCGTCTCGCCGGGTCCTCGAAGACCGATCCCCCCTCGAAGTCTGGACAGGGCAGGGTTCTTCCCCACCAATCTGGGCAGAAGATATTTGAGCTGGGCCAACTCCACTTGGATCTTCCCATCCCGGCTGTGGGCATGTTGGGCGAAGATATCCAGGATCAGCTGCGTGCGGTCGATGATCTTCTGGTCCGTCAGATGCGAGAGATTGCGCAGTTGAGTGGGCGTAAGGTTTCGATCGAATAGGAGGATCTCTGCCCCCAATTGTTTGCTCTGGATAACCAGTTCTTCCACCTTCCCCTTACCCAGGACGAAACGAGGATCCGGATGGGGACGGAACTGAACCACTTCATCCAGGACCTGGAGACCACTGGAACGCGCTAGCTCCCGAAGCTCGTCCATGGATCTTCGGGCCCTGTCCGCTCCTGGTGGATAGACCCCTACCAGCAGGGCCCTCTCTCCCTTTCCAGTCACTTCCCTGGAGCTCAGGATACGTGCGAACTCGTCCTCCAAGGCCCCCGCCAGTTTCAGAGGATCCAGAGAAAGGCGTGTTGGGGCCTCGACCTCCACCACCTCCCATTGCTTGCCCTGAGGGTTGCTAGGGAGGAGATAGGCCGCCTGGAGCCCACCGGGTGCCCCTCCCCGTCTGACCTCCACCTGGCAGACGAGATCCAGGCGAAGATGCGCCAAGTCCGTAAAGTCATCCCGTGTCAGGGGCTCCCCATGAAGATGAGTATGAATCAAGCGAAGGCCAAGGAGACGGGCGGGCCCCGTACGGTAGCCCTGAAGCGGGGGGATCTCGACCTTATGATCGTCCCCCACAAGGACCATGACCACCGCCCCTCTCCGATCCACCAAGAGTCCGATCTGTCGATGGATCTCCCAGGACAGCTCGGTCAATTGGCGGGCCAGATCCGGGGTGACGACCTCGGTGGGAGGAATCCGCCTCCGATAGAGACGCTGAAGCCTACGAACGTCCCTCCTTCGTATTCCCTGTATGTTGCCGTAGATCCTTGAAATGGTCTCCTCCTGATTTTCAAGTAGTATGAGGCAAGCATTCCAAGTAACACCCTCGGCGGATTGAGGGTTAAGGACGGATTAAGGTCCTTCCTCGATTCGAGCGGGATGAGACCCATCAGAAGGGACCTTCTCGTGATCCAGATTCAAGTGGTCGAGCAGCTCTACATGGTCCTGAATATGGATCTTTGCGGACAGGCGAGGGTTCCTGTAAGCCACGAAAGGCACCTGAGCGCGTCTTGCCACCTCAGAGTCCACATCGGAATCCCCAACATAGAGGGCCTTGGAGGGAGGCACTCCGAATCTCTCCAATATCCGGAAGAGACACTCCGGATGGGGTTTGGGCTTGGCTACATCGAGGCTGGTGACGACGAGATCGAACAACCCTTCCAGGCCGTGATCATGGATGACCCATGGCATGCTGTACCCGCGGTTTGTAGCAATGGCTGTTCTGCAACCCGCCCGTCGAAGGCGCTGGATCACCTCCTTGACATTGGGCTCCAACCGCATGAGGGGAACGAACCGCCGATAATCCAAGTTCTTGCGGTAGACCTGGGCCTCCTCTCTGTAAGGGCTGTCCGCGAAGAGGAAGTCGATGGCCTCCTCCGCAGTGCTCATGTGCACGTAATCGAGTTGATCCTCTCGGAGAGGTGGAAGTCCGAATCGTTTCAGAATATGATTATAAAACGCCTCGTTGGACGCCCTCGAGTCGAACAATACCCCATCGCAATCGTAGATAATGACATCCGGACGTTTCCGGGACATCCACCCTCCTCAATTATATTTCTATTCTATCATACCCCCTGGTGCCAACAAGCCTTAAGGGTATTCGGCCCACCAGAAAACAGGCGGTGATGGATAACTGGACAAATTTCTTGACTTTACCCTGGTGAAAAAGTACATTTCCTTTTTACAAGTTAAGTCCGGACCCCCGGTCCCAGAGGGGCCTTCTTCCAAGGAAGCGCACGCTCCCTTCGAGTGACTCCGAATGAGGGCGGGGGTTTCCAATTCCCTGCAGGAGAGGAGATTCGATGGCCGCTATGGAAGTGAACCGGTTACGGAACGTGGTGCTGGTGGGACATGCCAGTTGTGGAAAAACCTCCCTCGCGGAGGCCCTCCTGTTCAACGGCAAGGTGACGAACCGCATGGGCCGGGTGGAGGATGGAAATACTGTGATGGACTTCGAGGCTGAAGAGACCAAACGAGTCAAATCCCTCGGGGCATCTGTGGCTGCCTTCGAGTGGAAGAAGCACCTCTTGGATCTCATCGACACCCCGGGCGACAACAACTTCTTCGCGGACACCTTCTTGGCTTTAGAGGCAGCCGACGGCGCGGTCCTGGTTGTGGAGGCCGTCGACGGAGTCAAGGTCCAGACCGAGAAGGCGTGGCAGAGGGCCTTGGATCTGAATCTGCCTCTTCTTTTCTTCATCAACAAGATGGACAGGGAACGAGCCGACTTCTTCAAGACTATCGAAGAATTACGTTCTATCCTGGGGGCCAAGCCTCTAGTTCTTCAAATCCCCGTGGGCTCAGAGGAGGCATTCCGTGGAGTGGTAGATCTGGTTACGGAAAGGGCCTACCTCTACGAGGGGGACGGTTCGGGGAAATTTAAGGCCCACGACATCCCGGAAGACCTTCTGGATCAGGTGGGAGAGTGGAGGGAACGGCTCATCGAGGATATTGCCGAGGTGGACGATGCCCTTGTGGAAAAGTACCTCGAGGAAGGGGCCCTTTCTCCGGAAGAGATCCTCCGGGGAATGAAGGAGGGGACGCATTCCAGGGTCTTCTTCCCGGTCCTGTGCGGCTCGGCCACCCGTAACATCGGGGTCGTTCAGCTCATGGAGGCCATCATCGACCTGCTTCCCTCTCCTGGCGAGCGTCCCCCCCGAGAAGGGGTTCATCCAGAGACCGAGGAAAAAGAGTCAAGGGAGGCCTCGGAGGGAGAGCCCTTCTCCGCCTTCGTGTTCAAGACCCTCTCGGATCCCTATGCCGGGAAACTGACCATCTTTCGCGTGGTCTCCGGATCGGTTTCGCCCGATACCGTGGTTCTCAACACAAGCCGGGGGGTCAAGGAGCGTCTGGGACAGCTCTTTCTTCTCCAGGGCAAGGGCCAAAAGTCTGTGGATGGCGTTGGTCCCGGGGGCATTGCAGCCGTGGCCAAACTAAAAGAGACCAGAACAGGAGACTCTCTCTCCGATGAAAAGGCTCCCATCCGATTCAAGCTCCATCCCCTCCCGCCAGCCATTATCGCGTACGCCATAGAGCCCAAGACACGCGAGGACGAAGATAAGGTCATGGGGGCACTGCAACGCCTGATGGATGAGGACCCCATGCTCCGGCTCCATCGGGATGAACAGACTCGGGACATCATCCTCGAGGGCATGGGCCGAGCCCACCTCGAGGTGGCTGTGGAGAAACTCAAAAGCAAGTTCGGGATCGAAGTCAACATGAAGACCCCTAAGGTCCCCTACCGCGAGACCATCAAAACCGAGAAGAAGGGGGTCATCTACCGCCACAAAAAGCAGACCGGAGGCCGGGGACAGTTTGCCGAGGTCCACTTCGACATCTCTCCCTTGCCGCGGGGAGAGGGCTACGAGTTCGTGGAGAATCTCACCGGGATGAACGTACCTCGCAATTTCGTCCCCGCCGTGGAAAAGGGGGTTCAAGAAGCCATGCAGTCCGGCCCCTTGGCGGGCTATCCAGTGACCGATGTGAAGGTTCGATTTTACGATGGCAAATCCCATGAGGTCGACTCCTCGGACATGGCCTTCAAGATCGCGGCATCCATGTGCTTCAAGAAGGGGGTCCAGGAGGCCAACCCCGTCCTTTTGGAGCCCATCGTGAATATAGAGGTCGTCGTCCCCGAGGAGAATATGGGAGACATCATCGGAGACCTCAACAGCAGGAGGGGACGGGTGCTCGGTATGGAGGACCGAGGCAACGCTAAGGTCATCAAGGCTCAGGTACCCTATGCCGAGGTGCTCATGTACGAGCCCGACCTCACCTCCATTACCAGCGGGCGGGGCTCCTTCACCATGGAATTCTCCCATTATGAAGAAGTGCCAGCCCATCTGACGGAACGGATCATCCAGCAGGCCAAGTCGGAGAGCGAGGAGTCCTGATGGACCGCGAGGGGAGATCCCTCCAGGCGATCGCGGAATCCCGTCCGGTTACGGAACAGGACAAGGCCAATCTCTTTTTCGAGATCCAAGGGATGAGCGTCGCCGAGCGGATCAAACTCGCCCTGCTGGGAAACAAGGAAGTACGTAGGATCCTGATACGCGACCCTGTTAAATCCGTTCAGGTGGCGGTCATCAATAATCCCCGGATCACGGATTCGGAAGTCGAACGGATCGCGGCCTCCCGCACTGTGGACGAGGAGGTGATCCGCCAGATCCTCAATAACCGGGACTGGATGAAGAATTACGCCGTCAAGTTGGCCCTCGTGAAGAACCCTAAAACCCCGGTCAAGGCCTCGCTTCGCCTCCTTCCACACCTGAGGACCAAGGATCTCAAGGATATAGCCAGGAGCAAGAACATCTCCAACGTGGTAGTGGTGGGGGCCAAGAAGCTGCTAGAAAGCCGACAGTTCTAGGTGAAGGACCGTCCTTTCATGCAGACCGGAAAGGTCGTCGCTGTTTCTCTCAGTCGTACCAAGGGGACTCCCAAGGAGAATGTCCCTCAAATAGAGCTGACTCCCGAATGGGGGGTGGTGGGGGACGCTCATGGAGGAGATTGGCACCGACAGGTCAGTCTCCTCGCCTTGGAGAGCATTGAGAAGATGAGGGATCTTATCCCCCAGGTAAAGCCGGGGGACTTTGCTGAGAACATCACCACCCGAGGGCTGGATCTCCCCCGACTCCCTGTGGGGACACGCCTTCGCATCGGCCCAAAGGTGATCCTCCAGGTGACCCAGATCGGCAAGAGCTGTCATACAGGTTGCGCCATCTTTCAACAGGTTGGGCAGTGTATTATGCCTCGGGAAGGAATCTTCGCCAGGGTCCTGCGGGGGGGGACATTGAGATCCGGAGATCTCATCGTGGTCCTGGAGGAGGGGGAATGACTCCCTTCACCTTCGCGGTCTTGACCGTGAGCGACCGGTGTGCTGCTGGCCAGGCCTTGGACCGTAGCGGTCCTGTGATCCAACAGCTACTTTCGGGCATTGAGTGGAAATCAACGGCCTATCAAATTGTGCCGGATGACAGGGAACTGATCCAGAAAACCCTCCGCAGGTGGGCCGACGAGGAGGCTGTAGACCTGATCCTCACTACGGGCGGAACCGGGCTCCATCCCAGGGATGTAACCCCGGAGGCCACCCGCCCCCTTCTCCAGCGAGAGATTCCCGGAATGGCCGAAGCCATGCGCTGGGAGGGGTTGAAAAAGACCCCTCACGCCATGCTCTCGCGAGGGTGTGTGGGTGTGCGTGGAAGAACCCTCATCGTCAACCTGCCCGGAAGCCCCAAAGCGGTCCGCGAGAGCCTGGAGGTGATCCTGCCCGCTCTGCCTCACGCCATCCGCAAGATCCAAGGAGACCCCAGCCAGTGCGCCCCCTCATGAAGGCCGAGATTGGAAGAACCCTGCCAAAGAGTGGCTGGTTCACCGGCTGAAGGGAAAACGCGAATCTGTGCCAGGGGCTCTGGGCAAAGATGACCCTGCGACATTGGGAGATGGGCTCTTAGCTCGGAGTCGCTCCTCCATTTGATGAAGCTCACGCTCCAGTCGCTGGATCTCCCTCAGCAGGCCTTGGGCTCTGGGCTCCTTTGAATCAAGAGCCCCTCCTTCTGCCAAGACGGCAAGGGCCCGCTCTCCCAATTGACGAAGAAGCCTGCCTCTCCTTCGCTTCAGGCGAAGCAGGCCAGCCTGCAGATCCTCCATCTCCCGGAGCCCTTCCCCAGAATCAGGGTGGCGGGGCTCACGAGCCCGCAAAAAGGCCGCTCTTGGGACCATGCGAATCCCCATGGATCCCATGACCCGCGTCCTTCAACCATCGGATCATGGATTTTCTCATCCGCTCGGAATGGCTCCCCCCCCAGTAGACGCGTCCACACCGGGGACACTCTCGAAAGCTCGAGTGGATCGAAAGGACGTATTCCGGGACACGCTCGGAACACTCCTCTGGAGAGACTTCACGCAAGAGGTCATTGCATCGAAGACATCGGGTGAACCAACGATCCGGAGGCGGCGGCCCTGGCATGGCGCGCAGCACCTGGATGGTCTGGGCTTCAGGAGGGTCTTCTGAGATGTTCAGGAGGACCACGTCAGAACCAAGAGGTTGTTTCACCCTCCTTCTGGTCAACAACCAGCGTCCTTCCCGAACGGCCCTGAGTAAGAGGGAGGGGAAATCTCCAGAGCGCTCATAGACCGCATCGAAGCCAAACATGCGGAGATTGCGAGCGAGGACACCCAACATCCGATCCACCACAAAACAGATGGATTCAACCGCTCGATTCTCCACCAGCGTCCACCTGCCATTCCGGATCCAAGGTGTCCCAACGATGGCATTGCGGACACTTCCAGGAGAGTTGGGCACCCCGATATCCGCACATCCGACACCGGAACCGATGACCTTCCTGGAGGCACTCATCCAGCATCCGCTCATATTCTTCGAGAGCGGCATCTCTCTTTCCCTGAGCCCTTAGGGCCCGAATAAGCCCGCGCCGCGCCTCCCTGTCCCCAGACCATCTATCAAGGACCTCACGAAAGACCTGTTCGGCCTCCTCTGCGGCTCCTTTTTTCAGAAGGTGACGCCCTAAGTAGAGGCTGGAGACGTATTCCCTCTCCTTCTCAGCACTGCGATCTCGAAGGATCCTCTCCAGTTCGTCCACCCTTCCCATCCGGAAGAACGCACGCTCCAGACGATCGAAAGCCAGAAAGATGAAGGGCGGAGCCACTTCAAAGATCTGTTTCCACATTTCAACGGCCTTGGCGTCCTTCCCTTCCTCCGCGTAGAGATCTCCCAGATGGAGGTAGGCGTCCACACAAGCGGAGTGGACCGAGATGGCCTTCTTGAAGGACTTCTCCGCACCCTTTCGATCCCCCTGCTCCAACTTGACCTTTCCCATCTCGGTCAGGAGATGAGAGAGGATGTGTCGGTCATCGGTCTTTCGCAATTTGGAGATCTTCTGTTGGGTCTGATAGGCCGCCTCCCAATCCCGGGTCTCCTCGTACAACGCCTCCAGCTGCAGATAGGCCTGGAGCATCTTCGGGTCCTTCTCCACGACCTGTTGGAATGTCTCCACGGCTCGGTCCAGCAAACCAGCCTTCCGATAGTCCAGACCCAGGTGAAACAGGGCCTGAATCATGATCTTGGGATCGAGATAGGGACGGCAGATGATCCCTTGATGGATGCGGATCGCCCGGTGGACATCCCCTTTGGCCCTGAAGAGACTTCCCAAGGCGAGGTAGGTCTCCACCGTCTCAGAGTTGATCTGAACGGCCTTGACGAATTCCTCGATGGCCTGATCAGGAGAATTGGACAAAATGTAGTTGACTCCCTTGATGTAGGCCAGCCCTTCCTCTCCCAGGAATGCGGAGCGGGATGCGTTTCTCCGGGCGGGCCATCCAAACCAATACGCTGCCGCAAGCCCTAGCAAGAAGCCACCTGCACCGATTGCTGCTTCCATCACCATGAGGGTCGTCCTTCCGATCAATGAGAAGAATGGGCTCCGAGGGAGCTAGGACGAAGGGGGGCTCTCCGACTGGGGAGAGCGCTCCAGCACAGGCAGGTTCCGCAAGGAATCGAGCTCCCGCTCCTTTTCTTCCAATTCCCTGATGACTTTCTTGAACTTTCTCCGAAGTCGAAAATGATGAATCCACGCCACCATGGCGCTGATCAAGACTCCGGCGAAGAAAAGCGTGATGAGGATGCTGTATAAGGGGACTTGGCCAGGGGAAAGATCCACGAGCGCCAGATCGAGACGGAAATCCACACGTTCGACAAGCGCCTGCCCATTCTGGAGGATAAAGACGATTACCACAACCGCGATCACCGCTCCCACCACCGAACGAACGATCTTCATGGGGACGACTCCGTCTGTAGATCTTGGAATACCTTTTGAAGCTTGTTGTACGTGACGAGGAGATGTTCGGAGATCACGCGTGTCTCCGAAAGCACGGGCATGAAATTAAAGTCCCCTGTCCATCTGGGAACCACATGAACATGGAGGTGATCGGCGAACCCCGCCCCCGCGACTTTTCCAAGGTTGATGCCCACGTTGAAGCCCTCGGGGGAAAGGGTTCGGCTCAAGGCTCGGATGGCCATCCGCGTCCCTTCCATCAGATCCGCGGCCTCCTCGGAAGAAAGCCCCTCCAAATCGCTCACATGACGACGGGGGCAGATCATGATATGCCCCAGAGCATAGGGGAAGCGATTCATTATCACAAAAATCCTGGGATTCCCCCAGACGACCAAATTTTCAGGACCCTTCCCGTTTCTGGAGGCCTCGCAGAAGAGACAACCATCGGGCCTACGTTCCTGAACATAGTCTGCCCTCCATGGGGCCCACAGGATCTTAGGCCCTTCTCTCTGGCCGGAACTCATGATGCCTCTTCCCCCAACACGAGGATCCGTGCCCGAACCCCCTTTCCGAGATCCAGGATTCCCACGGTCCTTCCTTTGGGAGATCCCCATCCACAGGCCGCACCGGGGTTGAATGCCCAGATCCCCTCGACCTCCCCCCAAAAAGGGCGGTGACTATGCCCAAAGACAACACCGTCAACGCCCTCAAAGGCCCGGACCACACGTTTTTCAATGCCGGTGGGAGCGCCCCAGCCGTGGGTCAAACCCACCCGATACTGCCCGAGCCGAACCTCCCTCGTGGCTGGAAGGCTTCCGCGGATGGAGGGGGGATCCATGTTCCCCGCCACTCCAATGACCTCCCATCCCTCTGCCTCGAGCATCTCCAGGACAGAGGGATCCACATAGTCTCCACAGTGGAGGAGCCGATCCACCCCCACAAAAGAGCGCCGCAACGCCTGGAGAAATTCCTCTGAAACCCCCGTCAAATGGGTATCCGATACCACCCCAATCCGCATCTTTCAGGGCCCCCTTATGGGCTTCATGGTTAACACAAGGTCCCTTGGAAATCAAGAGCCCCTCTTCCTGGCAGAGGTCGATAATACAAGCCGACGGAGGCTGAATTTGTTGCTCCCCTTTGCCAAAAACACCACAGGATTCTCCTTTAGTCTCCTTCCAGGGGACCGGGAGAGGGAAGCTCTATGGGCACGAGCTCCATCTCTCCTTGGACTGCCAGGATCCGTCCCTGGATCACCAGACAACCCACCACCTTCGGGATCCCCATAGCCCAGCGCACTGCCTGTTGAGGACCTCCGGCGGTCCCGACCCGATTGCATAGGGCCGTGGCCGCAGCATCGGCCAGAACAGGATCTGGAGAGAGCACACAGGCGGCATCCGCAGCCCCATAGCTCCAGGAGTGCCCCACTGCTGCCGAGGAAGTCCCCATCCCCAGGGGCATCCGATCCGGATGAATCCGCACCCCGATACGACCGCTCAGAGGGGACTCTCCAGCGAAGATCCCCACAGTGATCCCCCTCGAGACCCGAAGGTAAAGATCTCCGCCGTTTTCAACCACCACCTCACGGCTCAACGCGCTCAGCCCCTCCCCCACATACCGAGCCACGGCCCCCGCCACGCCAGCCATGGGTCCCACACCCACCTCCTGGCCTGCATCAAGCATCCATTGCACTACCTTTGGAGCCAAGGGATCGGAGGCAAGAGGCTCGTGAGAAGAGAGAAATAAAGGATCGGCTCGGGCATAGGACTCGATCTGATATCGGGCCTCGAGCATGAGCCTTTGTGCTTCCTCCTCAAGCTCCCTGTCGGAGAGGATCCAAAGGTCTGTCTGTTGGTAACGAACTTCGAAAGCCCGAAGCCCTGAAGGAGGAGAGATGCTCCTGCGGTAAAAGCGATCCGAATAGTCCTCAGGACGGCGGGACATGAGGGAAACCCCTAGCATAGTTCTGGTTGGGCCGAGCCTGGATAGGCCCTCCTTTCGTCAGTTCATCACACACTCATCGTCCCTGTCAATGAAGAGTCCTTGACAAGGGCTGATGTGGACCTTTAGAGTGGTTAGCATACCCTATGAATCACATGGCACATGAAAAGGGAGGTTAGGCATGCCCTGGAATCCACGAGAGGGCCAGAACGGGGGGCTTGGGGGCCGACGGAAGAGTTCTCCGGAGGAAATCTTCCGCTGGTTCGGTGAAGGGTTGCGAGGCAAGGGGCCAAGCCCATGGCTCATCCTGGCGATCCTCGCAGGCATTTGGATCCTGACCTCTTGCGTGTACAAAGTGGATGTAGAAGAGGTCGGGATCGTCCAGCGGTTCGGCCGATACGTGAGGACCACGCAACCAGGTCTCCACTTCAAGCTGCCCGCGGGGATCGAGAGATTGACCAAGGTCCCCATTCGGAAGGTCTTCACCGAGGACTTCGGCCTACGGACCCTGAGACCTGGAGTCCGAACCGAATATGCTCCCTCTCAACAATATTTGGCGGAATCCTTGATGCTCACCGGGGACCTCAATGTGGCCATTGTCCCTTGGATCGTTCAGTACCGAATTAACGATCCATATCGCTATCTATTCAAGGTCCGTAATGTCCGAGAGACCCTGCGTGACCTCTCCGAGGCCATCGTCAGACAGGTGGTGGGCGATCGTAGCGTCAACGAGGTCCTGAACCGAAGGGAATTCATCGCCGTGGAAGCCAAAAATGCCCTTCAGAAGGCCTTGGACGAGGCGGATACGGGCATCCGGCTGGTCAACTTAGAGCTCAAGACCACCAATGTCCCCAAGCAAGTGCAGCCAGCGTTTAACGACGTAAACAAGGCCATCCAGGACAAACAGAAGATGATCCGTGCGGCCGAAGAGCAATACAACCGAGAGATCCCCGCGGCCGAGGGAAAGGCCAAGCAAATCGTCCAAGAGGCCCTGGGTTATAAGATCGAACGCGTCAACCGGGCTAAGGGGGACACCAAGCGGTTTATGGCCATCTGGAAGGAATATAAACAGGCTCCGGAAGTGACCCGCAGGCGGCTCTTCCTGGAGACCATGTCCAAGGCCCTCCCCAACGTAGGACGGAAGGTCGTGCTGGATCAAGATCTGAAGGGCATTCTCCCCTTCCTAGACCTGGACCGGAAAGGAGGTGCCCAATGAGAAAGCCATCCACATCCACTCTCATCCTTGTGGCTGCCGTTCTTGTGGGTATCTTCGTGGTCAGTGGGGGTACCTATGTGGTGGATGAACGGGAGCAGGTGATCATCACGCAGTTCGGCAAACCAGTGGGCAAGCCCATCACCGAGGCGGGTCTCAGGTTTAAGATCCCGTTGATACAAAAAGTGAACCGATTTCCCAAACTCCTGTTGGAATGGGATGGGGATCCGGGACAGATCCCGACTCTGGACAAGACCTTCATCTGGGTCGACACTTTCGCACGGTGGCGGATCGTGGATCCGCTGCTGTTCTTCCAGACCGTGGGAAACGAAATCTGGGCCCAGAAGAAATTGGACGACATTATCGACCCCGCGGTCCGGAACGCCATCACCTCCTACCACCTCATCGAGGCGGTCCGCAACACCAACCGATCCCCCCAAGAACTAAAGCTTGCTGGAGGCGAGGAGGCTGTGGGCCAGGAGCTGCGGGTCCCCATTCGAGTGGGGAGGGAGAAGATCACGGAGATCATCCAGGAGCAAGCAGCCAAAAAACTCCTCTCCTTCGGGATCGAACTGGTCGATGTCCGAATCAAGCGGATCAATTACGTGGAGGATGTGAGGAAGTCGGTATACGAACGTATGGTCCAAGAGCGAAAGCGCATCGCCGAGAAGATCCGCTCCGAGGGGAAGAAACAGGCCAACATCATCGAGGGGAACAAGACCAAACGTCTCTTGGAGCTCCGTTCGCAGGCCTATCGCGAGGCCATGGAGATCAAGGGAGAGGCCGACGCCGAGGCCATACGGATCTATGCCGAGGCCTACAGCAGGGATCCGGAATTCTATGCCTTTATCCAGTCCCTGGAGGTGTTCGAGCAGGCCCTGGACGACAAGAGCATCCTGGTTCTAGACACTGGGTCCGACCTCTGGAACTACCTCAAACGCATCGAGGCACCTCCCTCCCGAAGGAGCGAGTTCAAGTGATCGGAGCCCAAATCACCTGGGCCGCCCTTCAACCCGACTCCATCGACGCACCTGGAGTCCAAGGCACTCGTCGGGAAGGGAAGTGTCTTCTGAAGTCCTAACTGTCCGGGTTGAGGGAGGACTTGTGTTCTCCGGGGATTCCTTCAATCCGGATGGTTCCATAGGGGATGGCTTGGTGGGCACGAATCATGCGAAGGCGGATCATCTCCAAGAGTGCCAGGAAAGTCAAGATCAGTTCGCGACGGCTGCTTCCGGGAGGAAACAGGACCTCGAAGGGGATGCCTCGGGGATGGCGACTCACCAGGTCCGCGATCTCCTGAATCCGGTCGGCCAGGCTCACCCGGTCCATCTCCACCTTCAGGGCCTCCTCGTCCTGCCATCGCCGCTCCGAGAGGATCCTATGGAAGGCATCCAGAAGGTGGAAGATGCTCACCTCTCCAAACACCTCTTCCGCATCTTCATCCCCTGACGCCTCAGACGGCCGGACAAAGACATCCCTCCCCAGGATCTCCCTCCGACCCAGTTCTTGGGCAGCCTCTTTATATCGCTGATACTCAAGGAGGCGTTGGACAAGCTCGGCCCTGGGGTCCTCATCCTCCTCCTCTTCGTCCTCACCGACCTCCATGGGTTTGGGAAGGAGCATCTTGGACTTGATGTGGACCAATGTAGCCGCCATCACCAAGTAGTCGCTGGCCACCTCCAGATTTAAGGCCTGCATCCATTTGAGGTATTCGAGATATTGCTGTGTGATCAAGGCCATGGGGATGTCGTGGATATCGATCTCGTTCTTTCGGATCAAGTGCAGAAGAAGATCCAACGGGCCTTCAAAGACCTTGACCCGGACCGTACACTCCATGGACCCTGGAGGCGCATCCCTTACCCCATGGCGGGGATCTCCTGTCTCATCGCCTATATCACCGGGACCTTACGAGATCGCGTCCAGGGGAAGGAGACCTGCGGAAGAGCGGACCTCCTTCATGACCTCGCGAGCGATCTCCCGGCACCGTTCAGCCCCACGGATCAGGGCCCGCCTCACCGGTCCGTCGTCTCTGCGGAGGGACTCCGCCCGCTGCCGGATGGGGTCCAGTTCCTTCATCATGTGCTCGAACAGGAGCCTCTTGCAATCCACACAACCCAAGCCCGCGCTCCGACACCCTGATTCGATCTCTTTCAGGACCTCTGATGGGGAGAATGCCTGATGAATTGTGTAGATGTTGCAACGGGTGGGTTCGCCAGGGTCGCTTCGCCGAACCCTCTGGACGTCTGTCACCGCAGTGCGCAACTTTTCCCAGATCACATCGGGAGGCTCAAGCATCCCAATGTAATTATTGAGGCTCTTGGACATCTTGGACTGTCCGTCCAGTCCCAGGATCTTGGGAGTGGGGGAATGGAGCACCTGGGGTTCTGGGAAGATCGGGGCGAATCGCTGATTGAACCGCCGAGCGATCTCCCGTGTCAGCTCCACATGCTGGACCTGGTCCACCCCCACGGGCACGTAGTGGGCCTTGTAGAGCAGGATATCGGCGGCCTGGAGGACCGGATAGTCCAGGAGCCCGGCGTTGACGTGCTTTCGGTGCTGCTTGGCCTTTTCCTTGAACTGGGTCATCCGTTCCAAATCGCCGATGGGGGTGACGCAGTTGAAGATCCATGTCAGTTCCGTATGCTCGGGCACATGGGACTGGACGAAGAGGGTGCACCGTTCCGGATCGAGGCCGCATGCAATGTTGACCAAGGCCGCATCTAGGATCCTTCTGGACATCTCCCCGGGTTCATAGGGGACGGTCATGGCATGGTAATCCACGATGCAATAGATGCAGTCGTATTGGTCGATCAGCTCTACCCAGTGCTTGATCGCCCCCAGATAATTGCCGATATGCACCTCGCCTGTGGGTTGAATCCCGCTGAAGACACGATCCACCTTTCTGACCTCCCTACTAACTCATCTTCACCCGCCCCCGGAGGGGGCGGAAGGACGGTCCCTCAATGGAGCCCAAAGGCCTGCCAGAGGGCGAGCGCACCTACATCCCCCCCGATGACCCGAAACAGGGCCAACGTAGGTCCGAGCAAGAGCCTCCCAAAAATCCGGGTATCGAAGAAGACATCGAGCACGACCACCACGAAGAGCCCCATCATGAACGTCCTCTCGTGTTGGCTGTATCGAAGTGCCAAGTGGCGCGGGAGAAGGCCCTTGAGGACATGGGATCCGTCCAGGGGGTACACGGGCAGGAGATTGAACAGGGCCAAGACTAGATTATAAAAGACGCAAAGCGCAAGCAGAGGGAGCAGGAGTCCCTCCATAGGTCCCAGCTGGCGGAGCAGAACTCCGAGCGCCACAGCAGCCGTCAGATTAGCCGCCGGGCCCGCTGCCGACGTCAACATCATCCCCTGGAGGGGGTTTCGAAAATAGACAGGATTGACGGGGACGGGTTTGGCCCATCCGAAACCGGCCAGTAACAGACACAGGAAACCCAGGGGATCCAGATGACGGAGCGGATTCAAGGTAAGGCGTCCTTGAAGACGGGCCGTGGGATCTCCAAGCCTGTAGGCTGCCCGACCGTGGGCGTACTCGTGCACGGTGATGGCCAAGAGGATGGCCGGAAGTTTGATAATGATCCACAGAAGGCTCATCTCCCCCCCTCGATCCCGAAGACCCCCATGGCCCGGTATTTCTCGTAGCGCTTCTGGCGAAGATCATCCGGGGCAAGCGGAAGCAGGTCTCGAAGGTGCCGGATACAGGCATCTCTCACTGCCTCCACGGCCTTAGAAGGATCCCGGTGGGCTCCTCCCGCTGGCTCCTCCACCACCTCGTCGATCAATCCCAGCTCCAGCGCGTCCCGGGCGCTCAGGCGAAGGGCCTCGGCGGCCTCCTGCCGCTTCTCGCCGTTGCGCCAGAGAATGGCAGCACAACCTTCCGGGGAGATGACCGAATAGACGGCATGTTCCATCATCAGAACCCGATCCGCCATGGCCAAAGCCAGGGCTCCCCCGCTTCCTCCCTCACCTATGATCACCGCCACCGTGGGTACATCGGCCTCGGCCCAGGCCAGGAGATTGGCGGCGATGGCCGATGCCTGTCCGCGAGCCTCCGCCCCAACTCCCGGATAGGCCCCGGGAGTGTCTACCAGAGAGAGGATGGGACGAGAGAAACGTCGAGCCAGTTGAATCATCCGGAGTGCCTTGCGATTTCCCTCAGGATGGGGCATCCCGAAATTGCGCTCCCGACGTTGGGAAAGACTCCGGCCCTTCTCGTGTGCAAGGACCACAAGGGGGACCCCCGAAAGCCTCCCCAGACCCGCAACCACGGCCGCATCCTCATGCCCCATCCGGTCCCCATGAAGTTCCACGAATTCCTCCAACATTCCACGAAGATAGTCCAAACTGTGGGGCCGGTCCATATGACGGGCAAGCTGCACACGTTGCCACCGGCTCAGTTTGGAAAAGACCTTCCGGCGCTGGTGCTCTAGTCGCTTCTCCAAGCGCTTGAGGGCCCGAGGCGAGGCATTGCCGGCCTCGACCCTGGCCCGAAGCGCCTCCACTCTCCTCTCCAGTTCGAGGAGTGGCTTTTCGAACTCCAAAACCATCCGTCCACCTCAACGTCCGCCCGCGCGAGCGGTCGGTTCCGTCTTCCTCAGAGACCCTGAACATTGCCTCGCCCCCCCAACAGATCCCTCAATTCCTGGTGGAAGGCGGGCGAGACCTCCACTCGGAGGGACTCTCGCGGTTCCAGCACCGCCTCATGCCCTCCCTCCACCCGCAGATGGATGCGAAGGGCGCGTGGTCCAGGGTGTCGATCCAGCAGCTGGCGCAACCGCCAAAGATCGTCCCTTTCCAGCCGCTCTCCATCCAGGACGATGTGCAACGGTGGGGCCTGAAGATTTCTGACCTCCTCCAGCCGGAGCACCTTGGAGGCAATGATCTTGGTTTGATCCTCCCCATGCTCCACCTGCCCTTGAACGCACAGGGGCAGGTCCTCCTGGATCAGAGGCAGGGCCATCCGGAAGGCCTCCGGGAAACAGATAACCTCTACGGATCCTTTGAGGTCCTCCAGAGTGAGAAAGCCCATGCGCTCTCCACGCCGCGTGGTCACCTCTCGGAGGGCCCGCTTCATCCCTACGATGTGCACCTCGGATTTGTCCGGCAGGCTGGATAGGGCCTCGGTATCCGCATTGACCCAGCCCGAGACCTCTCCCACGATCCTCTCCAGGGGATGTCCTGTGACATAGAAGCCCAAGGATTCCTTCTCAAACTCCAGCCTCTGGGCCTCGCTCCACTTGGGGACCTCGGGGAGTACCAGAGGGGGGATCATGGAGGTCCTGCTGCCTCCCCCAAAGATGCTCATCTGACCGGAGGCTTCGGCCCTCTGTAGTTTCTGGGCCTCCTCCATGGCCCGATCCAGAACGGCCATCAACTGGGCCCGATGTCCCCCTAACGAGTCGAAGGCTCCACACTTGATGAGGCTCTCCAGGACCCGACGGTTGACCCTTCGAAGGTCGACCCGATGACAGAATTCCTGCAAGGAGGTGAATCGCCCTTCCTTTCGGGCCTCCAGTATGGCGTCGATGGCCTTCTTCCCGATATTCTTCACCGCTCCCAAACCGAAGCGGATCTTCCCCTCCACTACAGTGAAGTCCCACTCGCTCTCATTGACATCCGGTGGGAGGACCTCGATTCCACGTTCCCGACAATCCGCGATGTGACGGATGATCTTGTCGGTGTTGTCCTTCTCGCTGTTAAGGAGTGCAGCCATGAACTCCACGGGGTGGTGGGCCTTCAGATAGGCCGTCTGATAGGCCACAAGGGCATAAGCGGCGCTGTGGGATTTGTTGAACCCATACTCGCCGAACTTGGAGATCCGATCAAAGAGGCTCTCGGCCACATCCTTGGGGATTCCGTTCTTGATCGCTCCTTCGATGAAGTAACCTTTTTGTTCCTCCATGACGCTGAGGTCCTTTTTGCCCATGGCCTTTCGAAGGATGTCAGCCTGTCCCAAGGAGTAACCCGCCACGGTGGAGGCGATCTGCATCACTTGTTCCTGATAGACGATGACCCCGTAGGTCTCCTTCAGGATGGGCTCCAGCTGCGGGAGCTCGTAGTGGATGGGAATCGTCCCATGCTTCCTCCCGATGAACTCCTCCACCATGCCGCTCCCCAAGGGACCGGGCCGGAAGAGAGCCACAAGGGCAATGAGGTCCTCGAACGACTCGGGGCGCAGTCGCATCACCAGTTCCTTCATCCCCGAGCTCTCCAACTGAAAGACCCCATCCGTATCCCCGGAACATAGGAGGCGGTACGTGTCCTCATCGTCCAAAGGAATGCGCCGGATGTCCAACTCCTCGCCCTTACGTCGGATCAACCGGAGGGTGTCCTCGATCATGGTAAGTGTGCGAAGCCCCAAGAAGTCGAACTTGATCAACCCGATCTTTTCCACGCATTTCATGTCGAATTGGGTCAACATCTCCCCCTTCTGACTCCGATAAAGGGGGAGGTGCTCCACAATGGGCCGATCGGAGATCACCACCCCGGCCGCATGGGTGGAGGCGTGTCTGGCAAGCCCCTCCAGGCTTCGAGCGATCTCCAAGAGCTCCCTTACCCGTGGGTCGGATTTGGCCATCTCCGCAAGACGGGGTTCCTGGTCCATGGCCTTATCCAAGTTCATCTTCATCCCTTCCGGAATCATCTTGGCGATGCGGTCCACCTCATCGTAGGGCATCCCCAGGACCCGTCCCACATCCCGCACCACGGCTCGGGTCTTCATCTTTCCAAAGGTGATGATTTGGGCCACATGGTCCTCTCCGTAACGCTGTGCCACGTAACGGATGACCTCGTCCCTCCGGTTCATACAGAAATCGATGTCGATGTCGGGCATACTTCGACGCTCGGGGTTCAAAAACCGCTCGAAAAGGAGCTGGTAGCGGATGGGATCGATGTCTGTGATCTGCAGGCAGTAGGCGACCAGGCTTCCTGCGGCGGATCCCCTCCCCGGCCCCACGGGGATTCCTTCCCTCCGGGCGTAATCGATGAAATCGGCCACAATGAGGAAATAGCCGCTGAAGCCCATCTCTTGAATGATCTCCAATTCCCTCTCTAGCCTTTGACGATAGTGTTGCTCCGTCTCTTCGTTCCATGTCGGATGTCGCTCGCGAATCTCCTCCAATCTCCGATGGAATCCCTCCCGAGCCATCTGTTGAAGTCGGTGGTCCAGATCCTCTCCCATTCCGGAGACTCGGGGGAAGTGGTAACGGCCGAACTCCATCTCCAGGTTGCACTGCTCTGCGATGACCAAGGTGTTCTCCAGGGCCTCGGGAACATGCTGGAAGAGGGAGGCCATCTCTTGGGGGCTCTTGAAGTAAAACTGGTCCGTCTGAAAGCGCATCCGCTTATCGTCCTCAAGAGTCTTTCCCGTCTGGATGCAGAGGAGGACGTCATGGGCCCGGGCTTCCTCCCGTCGAAGATAGTGGCAGTCGTTGGTGGCCACCACGGGGATGCCTATCTCTCTGGACATCTCCAGCAAGACCGTATTGACGCGGGCCTGATCGGGGAGGCCGTTGTCCATGAGTTCCAAATAAAAACGCCCCTCGAACGTCTTGGCGAACCATTCAGCCACTCGGCGCGCCTTGTCTTTCCGACCCCTGAGGATCCAATGCGGGATCTCCCCATGGAGACAAGCGCTCAGGGCAATGAGCCCCTCGTGGTGCCGCTCAAGGAGTTCCTTGTCCACTCTCGGCTTGTAATAGAACCCCTCCAGGTAGCCTGCGGTGACCAACCGCAGGAGATTTCGGTACCCCTTCCGGTTCTTGGCGAGGAGCACTAGGTGGTAATGGATCTCTTGCCCCCCTTCGGCAGGGCCTCGATCTAAGCGGCTCCCAGGCGCCACATAGACCTCGCAGCCGATGATGGGCTTGATGCCCGCCTTGATGGCCTCCTCGTAGAAGGAGACCGCGCCGAAGAGGTTTCCGTGATCGGTGAGGCCCAGGGCAGGCATGGAGAACCGCTTGGCCGCATCCAAGGCCTCTCTGAATCGAATGGCCCCATCGAGCAAGCTGTACTCGCTGTGGACGTGCAGATGGACGAATCCAGCCCTTTTCATCGGACAATCACTCCCATTCGATGGTGCTGGGGGGTTTGGATGAGATGTCGTAGACAACCCGATTGATCCCCTTCACCTCGTTGATGATTCGGTTGGAGAGCCTTTGCAGGAGACGATGAGGTAGGGGAGCCCAATCGGCGGTCATGCCGTCGAGGCTATGGACCGCCCGGATGGCGATGACCTCCTCGTAGGTCCGTTCGTCTCCCATCACCCCTACGGACCGTATGGGGAGGTAGACGGCGAAGGACTGCCACAGCTTGCTGTAGAGCCCGGCCCGGCGGATCTCCTCGATGACGATGGCATCCGCCCTCCGGAGGGTCTCCAACCTCTGCCGCGTCACCTCCCCCACGATGCGGATGGCCAAGCCGGGGCCAGGAAAAGGTTGACGCTGGACAATGCCTTCTGGAAGTCCCAACTCTCTCCCCACGGCTCGAACCTCGTCCTTGAAGAGCTCTCTAAGGGGTTCGATCAGTTCCAGATCCATGACTTCCGGAAGGCCCCCTACATTGTGGTGGCTCTTGATGGTGGCCGACGGCCCCTTAAAGGATACGCTCTCGATGACGTCCGGATAGAGGGTACCCTGAGCCAGGAACCGGACCCTTCCGAGCCCCCGAGCCTCGCGCTCGAAGACCCGGATGAATTCCTCACCGATGATCTTCCTCTTCCTCTCGGGGTCCGTTACCCCATGGAGGCGTCGTAAAAAATGTTCCTGGGCGTCCACATGAATCAGGTTGGCCTTGAAATGATCCCGAAACACCCGGACCACCTCTTCGGCCTCCCCCTGCCGCAAAAGGCCATTGTCCACGAAGACGCAGACGAGCTGCCTACCCACGGCCCGCAACAGCAACGCCGCGGTAACCGCCGAGTCCACCCCGCCGCTGAGGGCACACAGCACCCGATCGGGACCGATACGGGAAGCCAGCTCCTCGGTGGCGACGGATATGAAGGACTTTGGAGTCCAGGTGGGCCGACAGCCGCAAATCCTACGGACGAAGTTTCTCAGAATCGCCTTGCCCCTTGGGGTATGGACTACCTCGGGATGGAACTGCAGTCCGTAGAGACGACGGGTGGGATCCCTAAAGGCCGCGATGGGGGAATTCTCCGATCTCCCGATCACCTCAAAACCTTCGGGGGCGGCCTCAATCCGATCTCCATGGCTCATCCAGACCATCTGGCGCGTCGGGAGACCTTGGAAAAGATCCGAGTCATCCAGAACCTCCATCTCGACGCGACCGTACTCCCTTCGGGAGGAGGCTCCCACCTTCCCTCCCAACATCTGGGTGAGAAGCTGCATTCCATAGCAGATTCCGAGGACAGGGACCCCCAACGAGAAGATCTCCGGCGATGGCCTAGGGGCATGGTTGCTCTTCCGATCTGTCGTAGACGCTGGCCGGGCTGCCCGAGAGCACAATCCCCTTGGGCTTAAAGGCTCTTATCCGCTCCACTGAGAAGGAGAAGGGATGGATCTCGCAGTAGACCCGACACTCCCGAATCCTCCGGGCTATGAGCTGGGTATACTGAGAACCGAAGTCCAGGATCAGGATCCGGTCACGATGGGGGTCTTTTCTCATTGAAGCCCTCTCTCTCCTCCGCAGATTCTTAGGGAGGCCCTCCTTCGAGGGGAAAATCGGGAAAACGGCTATCGCTTTCCTTCCCATCAAGGGGGTCCGAAATGGACCTCATCGAGGGAGCTCGTCTTCAGAAGGCGCCGGGACAGCCGAATGACTTCGGCCAAGTCGACTCAAGGTGTTTCCATACGGTAGTTGGGTGCCTCTTGGGTAATGATGACGTCGTGAACGTGGCTTTCTCTCAGCCCCGCGGGCGTGATGCGGAGGAAGCGCGCCTTGGTCCGCAATTCATCCAAAGTGCGGCATCCCAGGTATCCCATCCCGGACTTCAGGCCTCCGACCAATTGGAAGATTGTGGAGGAGAGGGGGCCACGATAGGGGACACGACCGACAATGCCCTCTGGGACCAGCTTGGAGGATTCCTCTCCGGTTAAACCATAACGATCCAGGCTTCCTTCCCTCATCGCCTCTATGGAGCCCATGCCCCGGTAGACCTTGTAGGTCCTCCCTTGAAAGAGGACCGTCTCCCCGGGAGATTCCTCGGTCCCCGCCAAGAGGCTTCCGATCATGACGCTGTGGGCCCCTGCGGCGATGGCCTTGGTGATGTCCCCCGAGAACTTGATTCCCCCATCGGCGATGATGGGCACGCCTTTTCGCAAGGCCACTTTATAGGCCTCGGCAATGGCCGTGACCTGAGGAACGCCCACCCCTGCGATAATCCGTGTGGTGCAGATGGAGCCGGGCCCCACCCCCACTTTTACGGCATCGGCACCAGCATCGATCAGGGCCTCCGTCCCCTCGGCCGTGGCCACATTACCAGCGATCACTTGGCAATCCGGGTAAGCGTCCTTGATCTCCTGGATGGTCCGGATGACTCTTGAGGAATGACCGTGGGAGGTGTCCACCACGATGACGTCCGCACCCGCTTTCAGAAGGGCCTCCACACGCTCCATGGTATCCGGAGATGTGCCTACCGCCCCCCCCACGCGAAGTCTCCCCAGATGATCTTTGCAGGCATTGGGATACTTGATGGTCTTCTCGATGTCCTTGATGGTGATCAGGCCTTTAAGCTGATAATCATCATCCACCACGAGGAGCTTCTCTATCCGGTTCTTGTGAAGGAGGACCTTCGATTCCTCCAACGTGATCCCTGGAGGTACAGTCACCAAGTTGTCTTTGGTCATCACCTCGGAGACCTTCTTTTCCAGGTTGGTCTCGAAACGAAGGTCCCGGTTGGTGAGGATCCCCACCAACCTCCCCTTGACAGTGACAGGGACTCCCGAGATGCGGTATTTGCTCATGAGCTCCATGGCCTCCCGAATCTTCTGATCCGGGTGGACCGTAATGGGATCGATGATCATTCCGCTTTCGGACTTTTTGACCTTGTCCACCTCCATGGCCTGGGCCTGGATGCTCATGTTTCGGTGGATTACTCCGATACCCCCCTCCCTGGCCATGCTGATGGCTGTTCTGGACTCGGTAACGGTGTCCATGGCCGCACTGATGAGGGGAATCTTTAGTGGAATGGAGGGTGTAAGCCATGTAGAAACGTCCACCTCATGAGGAAGCACCTCGGAATTTGCAGGGATAAGAAGGACGTCGTCGAAGGTCAATCCGTCTCGAAGGTCTTCCTGAAGCATGATCCTCTCCGCATCCACTTTCGTATGGGATTCAAACGGGCCTTGGGGAGGAAGGTTCGGCGATTGGGCTTCGACCTTCCGCTGCTGCTCCCGTGGGGTCTGCTTCGGCCTCTCGCGCTGCAACGACTGCAATACCCTCCAGAAGGCCGAAGTCGGTCACTTCCACGGTCTCCGTCCCCAAAGCCTCCATCACTTCCTCCAGCAAGATGCTGCCCGCAAGGATCACGTCTTCCCGACCGGACTCCATGCCTGGCAGCCTCGCCCTCTCCTCGCTCGTCATGGCTCCCAACCGATTGCACCAGCTATGGACCGCCTCCCGGCGCAAGATATGGCCGTCGATCTTTCCGCTGTCGTAGACCTCTAACCCCAGGTCCAGGGCCGCCAGGGTCGTGATGGTCCCCGCCGTTCCCACGACAGAGGGCCGTGAATATCCTCCTGCGGCACGATCTCCTCGGAGACACTCTCCAATGAGGCCTCCGGCCTTCCGCCTGCACGCCGTCAATTCTTCTTTCGTGGGAGGATCTCCAAGGATGGCCTCCTCGGTCAGTTTCACCATACCGATGGGAAGGCTCAGAGTCTTCCGCACGCGGCCATTCTCCACATCCACCATTTCGGTGCTCCCCCCTCCGATATCCAGGAGGGTCCACCGAGAGGGGGGGTGGATCCACCTCTTCTCGACCCCCAAGGCCGTCCAGCGAGCCTCCTCCTCTCCGCTGAGGACGCGAATGGGGATGGACATCTCTTTCTCCAGCATCTGGACGAAGGCCTCCCCGTTTCGGGACTCCCGGACAGCGCTGGTCGCCCCCGCTAAGGTCCGCTGGACGCACCAGTCCTCCAGGGCATGCGAAAAGGCGAGGAGTGCCTCTCGGGTCCTACGGACGGCCTCTTGGCTTAGGACTCCGAAACGCTGCAACCCCTCGCCCAGTCGGGTAATACGGCGATCCATATAGAGACGCCGAAGACCCCCCTCCGCCTCCACTTCCGCCACAAGAAGTCGAACGCTGTTGGTCCCGATGTCGATGGAGGCAACACGACAGGGATATCTTCTCTGGGCCCGATTCATAATTTAGCTAACCATATCAGAAGGGAGTTCTGGTTTCAAGACGATCTGGCCGGGAAGCGGGATGCCTCAGGAAGGCCAGTTCTCCGCCATTCGGGTCCGGCTCAAGATACTGTGCCAGCTTCTTCGCTGGACTGATGTGAGGGCCCACAAATAGCCCGCTCCTGCCAGCATCAGGGAGGGCAACGCCCCCACACCCCTTCCCAGTACCTGCCAGAGCTTAGGAGGACTCCCATCCATACTGACCAAGCGAACCCCTGCAATCCGCTCCCCCAGGGTCTGACCGCATGCGGCTCGCAGCAGCGGATAATATCCCCACCATACCAGAAAGGTGGTCAACAGCCAGAGCAGTCCTCCCCCCAATGAATACCAAGGTGCAGAGAGGAACCACTCCTTGTGTCCTGCATTTCCGGAGAGATGAAGGAGTATGGCAGTGGTCAAAAGGAGGGCGACCCCGCTGAAACCCAGAAGCAGACATCCGTCCAGAAGGAGGGCCAGGAATAGCCTGCCCGCAGAAGCGGGCCGCAGCAGGGGCCATGGATGCATCTCCTCAAAAGGTGGAAAGGTCCACCCCTTCATGCCAGATCTCCGTAGAGATATTGGAGGATAGAGAGGACCACCGGCCCCGCGGTCTCCGCACGAAGGATTCGTGGGCCAACCCGAACGAGCCGAAACTCCATGTCCTCCAGGAGGGAAAGCTCCTCCGCCTCCCATCCCCCTTCGGGTCCCACTGCAACCCAAATCTCCCTCGGTCTCTGCCCCATGCCTTCCAGCACCGCCCTCAGATTCTCTCCCCGGCCTTCCCAGAGAACCAGTCGGAGTCCACGAAGGTCCTGCCCAGCCCTTTGACAAAGGCTCTCCACTGACCACGGACCGCTCAGCGAGGGAATCTGCGTGCGACCGCACTGCCGAGTGGCCTCCATGAGAATGCTTCGCCACCGACGAAGGCGCTCTTCCCATCGGAATCCATCCGGTCTCGGAACAGAGCGTCGGGACATCATCACCCCGATCTCATGGACCCCCAGTTCCGTGGCCTTCTGCAATGCCCAATCCATCCGAACTCCTTTGAGGAGGGCCTGAAAGAGACGAACACACAGGGGAGACTCCCTGATGACCTCCGTCACGTCGAGTACCTGAAGTTCCACACTCCCCTGACTGCAAGCGACGATCTCCGCTTCTGCCTCGATAGCCCCCTCGTGAAAGATACGGATCCGGTCTCCCACTCCCAGTCGGAGGACATTGCGGACCCGTCGAGCTTCGCGGCTCTTCAGCCGGATGCGATTTCCCTCCCGAAGAGGCTCGGGGACCCAGAGGCGATGCATCTCACCCTCCACATTTCATCCAAAGGGCGCACCACATCTCATCGGACCTGCGTTCCAGCAATTTCAGGCCTCGGCGAAGGAAAGGCCTCTCGACCGCCTCGACCTCCTCTTCCAGGAATCCCGATACCAAGAGGATACCGTTCGGGGACAGGCGGCGTCGGAGAACGTGGCTCGATCTTCGCAGGATCGGACCGGTGAGATTGGCCACGACCAAGTCGAATTCCCCTTCCCTCAGACCTTCCACCGGGATGCGCCTGATGCGGACCCTCTCAGAGACGTCATTGAGGGAGACATTGTGCTGAGCGGCCTCGATGGCCTCAGGGTCCGGATCGATGGCCACGACTTGCTCCAATCCCACCCTGGCCATGGCAATGGCCAGAATCCCCGTCCCGGTCCCCACGTCCAGACCAGTCCGTGGATGAGGGAGGCGAGGATTTTCCAGGATCTCCTCGATACCTTGAAGACAGAGGCGGGTGCTGGCATGGAGCCCTGTCCCGAAGGCCTGCCCCGGATCGATATCCAGGACCACCTCGTGGCCTTGGACCTCATAGGTCTCCCAGGGGGGTTTCACAACGAAGCGCTGGCTGACACGATTCACACGAAAGTAGCGTTTCCATGCCTCACGCCAATCCTCATCCTTCAAGGGCTCCACCGTCCAATGACAGTGAACGGACCGCCCGAAAAGGTCCTCCAAAGAGCACTTATAGCCCCGAAGGGCCCCTTCCAGGCCATACAAACTCTCGGCACTCTCTACATAGGCCACAAGTACTGAAATCCCTTGGGATTCCTCTGTCTCTATCTCCACCCCCGCGATCCCTTGATCTTGAAGAAAGGAGGCAAAGGGATCTTCAAGCCACCCGGAAATCTGAAGACGCAACCGCCACCAACGTGGAGCGGTCTTCGATGCTCGAAACCCAGCTTTGGTCTTTGGGCGCATGAGTAATGGAAGGAGCGTCTGGGGATAAGGAAGGGTATCACATCCCAAGGAGATCTCGAAGATCGAGCGAAACCCATGGGGAAGCAGCGTCCCGCATCGGCCAGTGGACCTCTCGCCCGGATGCGACGTGCCTAGGCCGCCATTTACTGGCCGCGTCGCTTTTCATCTTCCTCTTGGGTGGTCTTGCAGTCGATGCAAAGGGTGGTCACGGGCCGAGCCATCAGCCTCTGCTCCGAAATCTCCTCACCGCATTCCTCGCAAATCCCATAAGTTCCGTCATCGATCCGTTTGAGTGCCTCCCGGATCTTCATGATCAGCTTTCTCTCCCGATCCCGGATTCGGAGGAGGAAATTTCGATCGCTTTCCACGGTGGCCCGATCCGTGGGGTCCGGGAAATTCTCCTCGTCATCGGTCAACTCATTGACGGTCTTGGCCGCATCGCTCAACAAGGCATCAAGCCGCTCATTCAAGAGTCTCCGGAAGTACTCCAATTTTTCCTTGTCCATACCAGACTCCTGGTAGAGCTGTTTTAAGTTTTTTAATATATCGAATTTTCGATCCAAAGTAAATATCTTACCACATCCCCGGGGCAAAAAGCCCGGTCCAGTAGCCTGTTTGGTAGAAGCATTCGGGACATGGAAAAGAGCGTCGAGAAACACGCGGCGCCGTTGCCTTTCCGTTTCCTGTCCATTTCTTGTCCATTCGCCTATATCACTCCCTGCGGCTGCACTGGATGGGTCAACTAAGATCTCCCTGTCTGCCCTCTCTCATCTTTCAGTTTCCTTCTCTCCCCATGGAGTCATTGAGGCTACACCAAACCTTCCTTAACCTCTTTCGGGTTTTCCTTTTGAGTTTGTCCTGATCTGACAATCCGACGTGTTAGCCTCTTGGGCAAACCGGCCTCAGGAGGTGATTGTATGGAGCCCATAGTGGGTCTTTTGGAGAGGGTCAAGTTGGCCCGGAAGCAGTCTCACAAGGCCCTGTCACTATTTCCCCTCCTCATCCCGAAGGCCCCGCCGCCCGACTACCTCACCCTGGATCGGGCACTGGAGACGGGGGCTGTTGAGCTCACAGAGGTGGACAAGGGGGGATCCGTCCCTCGGATAAGACTTGTCAACCGCTCGGGGCATAAGGTCCTGGTCGTGGACGGAGAGGAGCTTGTGGGCGCCAAGCAGAACCGTATCGTGAATGCCACCTTCCTCATCGGGGCCCATTGTGAGGTGATCCTCCCTGTGAGCTGCGTGGAGGCGCAGCGCTGGTCCTGGAGGAGCCACACCTTCTCCCACGGAAAAGCGGCCATGCCCGTGTACCTGAGAAAAGGCGCACACTGCCACCGTTAGCAAAAACCTCTCCCGGGGGGTGGGCTTCCGCTCGGACCAGTCTATGATCTGGGACGAGATGGACGGTCTCGTCCGAACGGCCAAAGTGCAGGCCTCCGCCGCGCCATGTTGGATGTGTATGGGCAAATGTCCGGGGGGCTCGAGGCGTATCTGAGGGTCTTTCGCCTTGAGTGGACTGCCAGGTGGGGGCCGTCTTTGCCCTGGACGTGCAGGTGGTGGGCCTGGAGGCCTTCTACCACCAAGCCGCATTCGGCTCCTTCTTGTACAACATCCTCAACAGCCACGCCCTGGACGCCATGCTGGGACAGGGGTTGTCCAAAAGGCCCTCCCGACTGGAGGCCAAGGGGTTTCTGGAAGGCATCAAGCAGGCCAAAGTGCATCTCTTTCCCTCCCTAGGTTTGGGTGAAAGCATCCGGATGGAGGGAAGGGGGATTGTAGGTGCACGACTCGTTGTGGACCAAAGGGGGCTTCACCGTGTGGCCTTCAGTGCAATATTTGAGGGAAGAGGCGAAGGGAGATCTTCCATGGAACGCTTTTCCTAGAGGAAGATGTGCATTGGTGCATGAATTGTTGAATTGACGGCCCTTCAAGGGGGCTGATATAATTGGCGGAAATTTTAACTGCTGTTCCTTTCTTCCTCGGGTCTTCTGGATGGACGGCCCTTTCAAAAAGTTGCCCTTCATGAGGGGTGAGCGGCTTGCGAGGCAATGGAATCTTTTTGACCCCAAGGGGACCATTGTCAGTAGTTACGCGTATCGGGTCAGGGCTCTTATATCCCCCTGCAGGAGGAGACTCCTTGGCAAGGATAGAGCGCTTCGAGGAAATGGAGGCGTGGATAAAGGCGCGGGATTTGGCCAGGGAGGTCTACCAGATCACCTCTGTAGGTGGATTTGCAAGGGACTTTGGACTCAGAGACCAGAAACAGACTTTTTTTAGAGACCTATTCTTCGATCAGCATGGGACCCCTCTTTTGAGGATTCTCACGGACCGGGGCACGGAGTTTTGTGGCAGGGCTGACCGTCATGAATAATTATGAGTACCACGACTTCATCTGACATCTATGGTATTAGTTCACGCTTCAATGATGAGGCGGTCGTGGTATGACACACGCACAACGGGACATTCGGAGGAAGCTTCGAGCTCTGAGGCACGCCGAGCACACAGGCAACGTCTTCGAGACTTGCCGCTATTTTGGGATCTCCCGTGACACCTTCTGTCGATGGAAGAGGGCCTATGCTGAACGTGGTGAGCAAGGGCTCATCAACAGCAAACCCTGCCTTGAGAACTCCCCATTGCGCACACCACCGCATATCGAAGAGAAGATCATCTATCTGAGGAAGCACTACCATTTGGGCCAGCTGAGGATCTCCTGGTATCTGGAGCGCTATCACGGAATCAAGATCTCTCAGGCCGGTGTCTACCATGTGCTGAGACGCCACGGCCTGAATCGCCTTCCACGCAATGCCAAAAGACGGGCGGTTCTAACCAAACGATATGCCAAACAGATCCCCGGACATCACGTCCAGGTGGATGTCAAGTTTCTCAATCTCCAAACTTCCAGCGGCAAGAGGGTAAGGCGGTTTCAATACACCGCGGTGGATGATGCCACCCGGATCCGGGCCATCAAGATCTACAGACGTCACACACAACTCAATGCCAGCCGTTTCATAGACTACGTGATTGCCAAATTCCCCTTTCGTATCCACACCATCCGCACCGATAACGGCCATGAGTTCCAGGGCAAGTTCCACTGGCATGGTAAGGATCTGGGGATTCGCCATGTCTATATCAAGCCTCGAAGCCCTCGGCTAAACGGCAAGGTCGAACGCTCCCATGGAACGGACGAGGGGGAGTTCTATCAGCTTTTGACCTACACGGATGATATGGATCTCAACGAAAAATTGGCCCAATGGGAGGACTTCTACAATTTCCACAGGCCTCACCAGGCACTACAAGGAAAAGCCGCTTACGAAATACTCAGAGAAAAACTACAATGAAGACAATCAATGAAAGCCAAAGTTGGAGTACTTATAAGAAGTTCAGGTATTCAGATTCAGGTATAAAACGAAGCCTTTGTTTGCCTATGAGGTAATTTGATATGCATTGTTTTGAGGAAATCCCAATTTCAGATCAACTCTTAAGTATCATAAAAGGATCATCAATACCTTTATCAACAAGGGAATTGGGCATAAGGCTCCGTATGCATGGAGTTAAAATTTCAGAGTATGAGATTACCGGTCAGCTTCGAGAGTTATTCCGGGAAGGGCAAGTGATCTATCAAAGAGGGCGTTGGCATTACCGTCATGATGGTACCACCTCTCGACACGGAGAGGCAGCATTGTCTATCCCCTCACCAGTCCATTACCCACCGCTGTCACCTGAGCTTATTCGTATCTTAGGCTGGGAAAAACAAGCACCCATAGACCTGCCCCGTGAAAGCGTGACGGAGAAAGTGCTGGAAGCGACTCCATCGGAATCTCCCGTTGAAAAACCAATGGCTCGATCAAGTCGGTGGGATAACTTTAGGAAACTCTTAGTCTACTACCGACAATGCATTGTCAATGAGGAGGGAGCGGAAGCTTCTGCATATCACAAACAGTATTTAGAGAAATTTCTATTCTTCCGCGGTATAGGCCCTTGGTATCCGAAACCAAAATTAACCTGGCGGACCACCATACTTTTAGGGCCTCACATGGCCGAGTTCCTTAAGAATTTAGATGGGCATTCGGAAGGCTACGCCTTAGTGCTTGGATACCCTTTGCAAGGTATCTATCTTGAAAAGGAGGGACAGCCTGATGTAGGAATTGTTAGTCCTATCTTCTTTTACTATGTTCAACACCGTATATCAGCAGGCGCTTTGATCATCGAATGCGAAGATCCTCAGCCTGATATCAACTTGAAATGGCTAGAACATGCCTTTGGTAGAAATCCACAAAGGCAGCGCAGTTTTCTATCAGCTTGTGGGTTCCTAAATCGTTGGCAGCCAAATGACGAAATTCCAACTCTGGAAAAAGGCGAACGCAGTCCTGGATTAGACAACTTGGCAGCGACCATCAGCTCCTATATGCCTGAACGTGTAATTGAACCCTTACATCTCGAATCGGTACCGGACACACCACTACCGGACAGGTTTCCGACAGGTATCTACAACCGTGCTGTTCTTATGTTAGCTCGGCGCACTAAATATACCAAAACTCTTCTCAAAGAGCTTGAGGCTATAGAAAAAACTCCGGATGAGGAGCTTGATAGAACTGCTTTGCGATACATTTTCGCACGTAAGGACGAGGCGGATAAGCCTGAAGAGAATGAAGAGCTTTTGCATGAAAGATTGGTGGCTGACACAGTACTGCTAAATCCCGATCAAAGACGCGCTGTTGCAGCCCTTCTTGAGCGCAACATTTCAGTAATTACAGGACCGCCTGGTACGGGGAAAAGTCAGGTTGTATCTGCGGCCATGGGCAACGCACGCCTGAGGGGGCAGAGTGTCCTTTTTGCAAGTCGAAATCATAAAGCCATCGACGCAGTCTTTAACCGATTTACCGATGCTAAACAGCGCTCTTTAATGGTCCGTACCAACTCAAAAGATGATCCTAACCTCAATTATACCTTCAGGAGCGCTATCCGAGAGCTTTTGGCATTGCCACACGATCCTATTGCGAATCAACGGCTGGTCAGGATTAAGGAAGAAATAAACTCACTGTTAGAGAATAGGGGCAGCATAGCTAGGTATGCAAGATCAGTTGCCGAAATTGCCACCCTATTGGGCGAGAAGGAAGAGCAATTAGCCTATTTGGCCAAAGCGATACCTGAGGCTACAAAGGCCTTTATTAATGAGAATCCCGAAGCCTTTCCAGTTAAGACTGTAAAGAGGCTTATAAAAGTAATACGTGCTATAGATTTAAGTGAGCAAAGGTCCAATTTAGTCCGTACAATTTCAGGCGTTTTTAAAGCTATTCACACATTTCCCTGGTATCTTATCGCTAGAGGTAAACTTCGTCGAATTCCGGGCTATCCCTCCCTTCCAATTCTTGGGACTCCATCAGCTCTTAGAAAGTTGATCCGCTATCTTCAAATGATAGAAAAATCTTTAGAAGTTGCCGAGCTTCGGCTTAGTTGCCTGCCACTCGAATCAAAGGCTAAAGAAATGCCTAAGTTAGAAGAATTAAGTGATACCATAAGTCAACTTTCTTCCCGAATAGCTAAATTGGCGACTCAGGCCATCTCTCTCGATCTCGATAGTCGTTGTGGACTGCCCCCCGGTGTTAACCGTGAAGAACTGGATGGTCTTCAGGCTGCTATGCATTCCATGCAAACAGGCTTAGAAACAGGCCTCATTGAGAAAGAAACACTTCGCTTACTTAGGAGTCTCGCCCCTCTAATACTTGATCATTTTCCATGTTGGGCAGTAACTAACCTTTCAGTGGGTTCACGCATTCCCTTCGTACCAGGTCTTTTTGATTTGGCAATAGTGGATGAAGCAAGTCAGTCCGATATCCCCTCCGCCATTCCCATCCTTTTTAGAGCACGGCGATTAGGTGTTGTAGGGGATCCTTTCCAGCTTACCCATTGCTCCAAGCTTTCCATCACAAAGGACACGATGCTTCGCCGCAAAGCTGGCCTTAGCAGAATAGAAGATGTTCGTTTTGCCTATACGGAAAGTTCTCTTTACAATCTCGTGAGTCGTATCAATGGCGTTGAATCAGTTTTTCTAAGTGAAACTTATCGTAGTGTCTCAGACATCGCTAATTACTCAAATCAAACCTTTTATAGTGGCCGCCTGCGTGTGGCGACTAACCAAAAACACTTGCTAGTCCCCCGTGGCATGAAACCAGGGATTCATTGGACAGACGTCAAAGGGGGGATCCAAAGTGGCGGTGGTAGTGGCTGTTACTGTCCTGAGGAAGTGGAAAAGGTCGTCGCCTTGGTAAAGGTTATTCTTGTAGATAGCGGTTTCCAAGGAACATTAGGGATCGTGACCCCATTTCGCCAGCAAGCTAATCGCTTGCAAGATGCCATATTTCAGGGTGATATAGACTACGAATTACTAGAGCGAGCTGGCGTCCATGTGGACACGGCACATGGCTTTCAAGGAGACGAGAGAGATGTAATTATACTTAGCCTGTGTGCTGGTCCGGACATGCCTATTGGTTCTCGTTCTTTTCTTAGAGAGACGGGAAATCTCTTCAATGTAGCTGCCAGTCGGGCCCGTGCCGTACTCCACATCGTTGGAAACCGCGATTGGGCTCGCGCTTGCGGGATTAAGCACGTTCAGAATCTCGCAGCACCAACAAAGCTTTTGAGACCAGAGCCTAAACCAAGCCTTTGGTATCCCCACGAATCACCTTGGGAGAAGATACTTTTTGACGCTTTGATCAAAGAAGGACTAGAGCCCAAACCACAGTTTCCCGTGCTAAACCGCCGCCTGGACTTAGCATTAATAGAAAGAACTGACGAAACTGTGAAGATAGATATTGAGGTAGATGGGGACTGTCACAGGAACCCAGATGGCTCTCGTAAGATCGACGACATCTGGCGTGATATGCAGCTCCAGGCCATGGGGTGGAAAGTGATGCGGTTTTGGGTTTACCAGCTAAGAGAAGATTTGGATGGCTGCGTAAAGAAAATAATGGAGGTATACAGCGGTAATGGAAGACAAGAATAGTGGCTATGACCAGCCTAATTCCAAGCCTGATAAGACTAAAGGTGTTCCTCCGGGCAGCGCTCTTGACCGGTCATTTCCTTCCCCTTTGATCTTAGGGGGATTAATCTTGCTTGTCGTCATTTTAACCATTTTGTTTGGTTGGAAGATTGTGAACCTAGAGCACGAACGAGCGGTATTGGAAGCTGAGCGAAGAGCGTTAGAACGGGATAAAACTCAATTTGAGAAGGACAAAAAGGCACTTGCTGAGATCTTAAGAGCACTGCCCTCGCTTCAAGCAAAGCAACAAGAACTAACCAATACCATAGCGAATCTTGAAGGTAAGGTGAGTGTGTTACGGACGAAACTGGATTCTCTCCAGATTCAGGTAGAAAGTGCTCAAAAAAAGCTCGAAGAGGCAAAGGCCACCCGCACCGAGGCACTTAGTGCTGTGCAAGTGGCAAGGCGAGAGTATGCGAGTTTGCTAAATCAAATAAACCAAGCTCGATCAGAATCCTCGGCGCTTAAACAAAATGTGGCCGCCCTTCAGGCAACTAAGAATGCTCTGCAGAATGATCAAAATACTTTGCAACAGCAGATTGCAAGATTGAAGGCTGATATCAGTGGGTTGGAGCAACAAAAAGAAAATAAGAAACGGATGCTAGAGCAGATGGCAAAAGATAAGGGTGAACTGCAGTCTCTTTCTAAGCGTTTCACTCGAATTGCCAATAATCTTGAGTCCTCACGCAAAAAGATTGATCAGACCGTGAAAGCGCTGAATACTCCCAACGGTCCGATTGATAGACTCTCCAAAGCTATTGACGTGACCACAGAGCAATCCGCCGTCCTTTCAGACCAGGCCAACAAGCTTTCACAACAGGTTGGAAAGGTCGCTGACGCAGTTGAAACTTTACAGAATACAAGTCGGACAGCCAACAGGACGTCCCAGGATGTCTTGTCCGTTGGAGGCACCCTGAAAACCATTGTAGCACAACTTCAGAGTACGACCGGAAACTTACAGGGCCAGCTCAATTCCTTTGAGAACTCAATCAATTCACTCGACAGGAACATATCGGGTTTGGACAGCAAGATAAATGCCCTCGATGATCACAATAGAGAAATTGCCAACCTTCTGTCAGAGCTAAAACAGAATTCTGGAAGCCTGAAACAGATAAACACCGATTTCACCACAAAGATAAATAATCTGGATAGCGGAATGACAGAGCTTGCTAATGTGGTGGCTGAGATTAAGACCATGAAAAATAGCCTAGACAATCTCAGTAATGATCTTTCCTCTGAAGTGAAAAAATTAAGCGCTTTCATTGGTGATGCAAGAAACAGGTTGCTTAGTGAGAAAGATGGTCTAGTACAGACAATCGATAAGCTCAAAAAAATGCTTTCCCAGCTTAATGATCAGCTTGTGAAACTGGATAGATCCTTTGAAAATATTAAACAGAGAGCCATGACAGATACGAAGGCTGAGGAGACGAGAAAATGAATCTATCGCCGAGGTATTTTAAGTGAATCATACAATTTATTATTGAGAGGTTTAAATATGGATACCTTAAGCCCTATCATACCCTCATTGGTTTTCTGGATTTTGGCCACAGGCTTAGCAGTAATTGTTTTGATCGTAATGTTCGGGCTCTATGTATACCAACGCCAACGATTGAAAGCCGTAGTGAAGGATGCCAATAATGTAGCAAACCTTGCAGCTCAATGTGATCTGCTCGAAGCTAAAAAAGACGAACTTATCCAGTGGATGAATGAACAAAAGGCTGAGCTAGATCGTTTAACTGCTGAAAGAGAGGAGCAAGAGCGGCTGAGGGCTGAACTGAATCGCTTGGAACAGGAGTGCGCATCTAAGGAACAAGATAATCAGAGCCTACGCAACGAGGTAGGCGAACTGGAAAATCAGCGCTATTTACTTGCCCGGACACTTGAGAAGCTGGAAAAGGAGATCGAAGATTTAGAAAGTAAGAAAGCTGAGATAGGCAATATTAAAGCCAGTTTGGTCGACTTGAAGAAGAAACTTCAAGATGTTTCCAGGGAATTGGACCAAAAAAGGAGGGAACATCAAGACGTATTGCGTTCGGTTAATGAACACTATATTAAGCTGGAAGAGCTCACAAAGCAAAAAATCTTTCTAGAAAAATCAATAGCTGATCTAATAAAAGAAAGCCAAAAGGTAAGCGATGAAGCTGAACGAGCAAGGAAGGAGGCAAAAGAAACCAAAGAAGATCTGAAAAAGATTTCTGAACAATGTAGGAGAGCGGAGGATGAGTTACAGAGGAAAAGGGACGAGCTGGCTAAACTAGAAATTCAACTGAGAGCTTACCAGGCCGAAATATATAGCTTGAAAGGAGAAATTGATCGCACGAAAGTGCGTGAAGCCGAGGATTCCTTGAGGCCTTATGCTGACCTTTTGGAGGTGCAACCTGATTGCTTATCTAAGAAAACGTTTCCTGCAGGTCCGATGGCGATAAACGACGAAATCCAGGCCCTCCAGGCTTTTAAGGACCGTTTACGCGAGGAGAATCTGAATTTCTCGGAACGTGTCATCTATGCCTTTCATACTTGTTTGAAATGCCATCACATAAATCCACTGACTGTACTGGCGGGGGTCTCAGGTACGGGCAAGACACTCCTTCCAATATACTACGCTAGAATGATGGGTATGCACTGTCTGGTCCTGTCCGTCCAGCCGCGTTGGGACTCACCTCAAGACATGTTCGGTTTTTATAACTATCTTGAAGGAAAGTATAAGGCCACAGAACTCTCCCGCGCACTTATACGAATGGACCCGTACAATTACAACAAAGGTACATTCCCAATGCTTGATGCTGACTGGACACGAGATAGGATACTTCTTGTTCTTTTGGATGAGATGAATTTAGCACGAACTGAGTACTACTTTAGCGATTTTCTCTCTAAGTTAGAGCTGCGGCGGTTGGTGAAGAAGCCCGAAAATAAGACAGATCGCCAACAGGCTGAAATTACCCTTGATACTGGGACAGAAAAGGCAGTCAATTTCCAGATCTGGGTTGGATATAATGTTCTTTTTGTTGGGACGATGAATGAGGATGAAACGACGCAGACCTTATCTGACAAGGTGTTAGACCGGGCGAACGTGCTACGCTTCGGTAAGCCAGATAACAAGACCAAGCCTTTCCAAATTAATATCCAAGAGCAGGAATGGCCTAAAGAATATTTATCTTATGACCAATGGAAAAGCTGGATCAAAGAAGACGTCGGGCATGCGTCTTGGTCTGAGCTTACAACTAGGTGGACTAACCGCCTGAACGAGGCGCTTGATCGTGTAGGAAGGCCGTTTGGTTACCGTGTGCAACAGGCAATAGCCACTTACATAGCCAATTATCCCCTCGTTGAAGAAAACGAAAGATATAAGCTGGCATTTGCTGATCAGGTGGAACAGAAAATTATACCAAAGCTGCGCGGCATGGATTTGGGCGATAACGCCGCAAATATTTGCTTAGATGAGGTGGAGTCCGTAATTGCCGACCTGGGTGACCAGCAACTCGCTGAAGCCTTTCGAGATGCTCGTAATCAAAGTCAGGCTCTCGGCATGTTTCAGTGGCGGGGCGTTACACGTCCTGTGGAGGATAATCGCTAAATGTTACAGGAAATTGAGGCCCAAATTCACTTCTGGCCGTGGTCCGTGGGCATCAGGGAGGAAACCAGAGATCTCTTGTCTAGTTCAGTAAGTTTTCCATTCTATGGTAGCCCTGTTTTGTCTATTTCGACAGGGGTGTCTGTTTATCTTCCGCAGCGTAACGAACGGTTCACTCGGTTTGGGCCACCATTCCGAACTCCCGGAGGTGAATATCAGCTCTATGAGACACCTCATGGGATCCTTACTTCGCGCGAGAAGGATCGGGAGTTCACCGGCGATGTTGTCGGCATACAGGCCCTAGATGGAAGAATTTTTGTTCGTATTGCAGCCGAGGGAGCTCGGTCACGCTATTCGTCAGCTTCGGATGGTGAAATCAATGAGAGCAAACTCGCACGGACAGTTCTTGCTTGGTCTCAGGTTTTCGACGATCTCATAGAAGTTTCCCAAAAAAAATGGAAAAGGGAGAATAGATTCCCCTGGGTGGCCATTCTTGATTTTATCGCTAACCTGAAATTGGATATCAGTGAGCCGCGCATGGCCCTCATTGTGCATATCGCCGAGACCATGCGTCGACAACTAACTATGATCGTAAATGGTGCTCGTAAGATTCTTGTGCGGGAAAGGCTGATGCTTCCAGCTGGGATAATCACTGAGACGGATAAAGCCTGTCTATATTGGTATGTGCGTCAGCCGGGGAGGACTATGGCTGAGAAGGCAGCCGCAAATCGCCAATCTCTTCTTGGTGTCTCCAGAAAAGAGACATACAATACTTTAGAGAATAGAGTACTTAAGGACTTTCTTTTACGTTGCAGCCAAGAATCAAAACGTTACTTGAAGGCAGAAGTTGGTAATAATCCAGCACTTAAGGATTCAGAGCGAGCTATTAAGGTTCGCTCTTTTGGAAATCTCTGTTCCAACCTAATACAGGCTCCCTTCATGGGGGAAGTTGATAAACCGCCTTCTTGTGTCCAACCAAATTATGCCTTACAAAACGATTTCCGATACAGACAGGTCTGGCAACTGTATAAGCGCCTTCTCAGACGAGAAGATGAGGAGGACCGAATGTGGGACTGGCAATCCCGAACTTGGGCTGATGTAGCTAGACTCCTTGTAGGAGCAGCGCTTTTTCAACTATTTCAGTATTCACGGGAAGAGCCATTAGGAAAAGTGGTGGTCGAGGAACTTCTGAAATCAGATATGCAGCTACTAAGAGAACAGCACTTGGGCTGCCGGATGCAAGCTGGCTCTGAACCAGGACCCTTTCTGATAAGGCATCGCTCGAAGGATTTTTCAATGGCCGCTGTACTTGAGATTATCCATTCCGATTTGGCTCATGAACATGTAATTACTCAAAATCTGGGAAGGGTGGGTGGACACCTTTATCTCGTTATGACCCCTTTGAATGGAGATAGAAGAAAGGTGGTGGTCGTTTGGGCCATTCACACAGCCGCATCAGAAATTCGTCCCCCGTGGGAGGAGATCGCAAGTTCGGCAGAACGAGCTCTTAAGCAACATGCTTTAGGCCTCGGGGAGAGAATTCCAGACTTTCCTGAACTTCACGGTTTCGTGGTGGCGAGTGATCTCGAGGAAAAAGGAGAGACTTTCTATAATGGCCCTCATGGGCAGCTTTGGCTTGTGCGGGTACCGGCAGATCAACGTCATTGGAAAGATGCTGTAGAAGGACTGGCACTTGTGATAGACGATGTCTTGGAGAAGACACTTTGAAACGGGTATTTGGTTGCGCAGCATTCGGTCTTAGAGACTGCATTTGGCAGCCAGAGGAAGGCTGTACACGGAAGGATTTCTATCTGGCCGATGTGGTACTTCCTCAAACCCACTTTGGAAGGATGTTGACAGGGAGGGAAGCTAAGGAGGAAAGAATTCACACTGGCCTTTATTGGCCTCCAGAAGCGCGCGTGCAGGCTGGAGAATTTCTTAGACGGGTTCCAGTCCCATATGCATGGCGAGCCTTAGTTGAAGCTGGAGATCGGATGGTACGCTGGAAAGTTGGGGATGGAGTATCTTTTCCACTTTCCCACATTATCAGTTGTCATATAAAGGATATCCTTGAAAAACAAATGACTAACTTTTCAAAAGACCAAGATTCCATTGTGGTAGCCATTCCCGATAATTTAGATGAATATGGTCAGGAATTACTTATCAAAGAGCTTTATAAGAAATTATGTCTTCGCAAGAAGGAAGAAAAGGAGCAAGAACAGGTCATATTGATTTGGAGGCCTATAGCAGCAGCCTTGGCCTGGCTTGATAAGGTGGAAGGAGATTTTATTCCATCAAGGATGGGACCAAATGATCACATTCACGTGATCTACCTTGGTCCAGATGCATTTGAGTTTACCACATTCAGATTAAGAGAAAGGAAGGACAAAAAGGGACTCAAATATATTGTTCCTGTCCGTGAGCGCCCGACTTCATTGCCGAACCTATCCGGAATGGATTGGGCGGGTAGGGTAATTGAGGAAACATTCGACTGGCCCGACGAAGGAGAGTTCTGGCAAGTTTTTACCAGATTCCCGGAGGTTTGGGCAGCCATCGCGGATCTGTCTTGGAGTAAAAAGGAATTCCCTCGTGCTTGGAGCATTGGGAATGGATGGGCCTTCTGGGATCCTCCCCACGATTTATACAAAAGAGCATTATGTGTGCCCGCTGGCCCTTGTCTTACCCTAAAGGAAATTTGCCGAGATTCCTGTCCTGTGCGTTTACAAAGGAACTCGAAGGTTAAGGAAAGCATCAACGAGTTCCTAAAAAAAGAGGTGAGGAAGCTTTTTAAGAAGTATCAGGGAGGACGTCTCTACGGTATGATCCTTTGCGGACCGCTGATGCCCAATGGTATTCCTCCATGGTTAGAAACGGAACTTGAAACACTTGCCGCCCGCGGACTAAGGTTGGATGACCCATTAGATGAGCCTGAGCTCGGTCGGCTATGGATCTCACCTCATAGTGAAGAAGCCGTAGCCGAGGGTGCAGCTATCTATGGCAAAAGGCTGATTAAGGGAATCCCAACCTATCTTGATACTATGCCTCAATTATCTATACTTGCTCAGCATTTGGGCCGTTATAAGTGGATTCCTCTTGTAGAAGAAAAAGAGGTCGCGGGAGGGCAAACTTATGAAAACCGAATAGAACGCAGATTCCAGCTTACTCAGGGTTCCAGAAAATTAAATGTATATCTTCTTAAAGGCTGGTCAGGGAATTCTTCTTCAATCTCTGAAGACCCAGACGACTTTACAGTTGTACGAAGCAATGAGCTTAGTCCCTGCGATGCAAGACTTGTGAGAGAGGTTGTTAAAAGATGTGGGTCTTTAGAAAATGTGAAAAGGTTGGCTTTTTTCCGGTCGGAAAGCGCCGCTTCTAAATATGGCCTAGCATTTGCAAAAGCTTTTTATAGCACGGGGAAGGAAGAACATGAGAGTGAATCACATGAAAGTCAGATTGAATCTATGAACCAACCATTTAGAAAGGCCGTTTTCCATTTCCCGTCCTCGCCAGAAAGAAATATGCCACTGGATATTGTAGTGCGAATGAAACCCGCGAGTGGACTGGCTCAAATTGAAATCAAACCCGAAGACCCAACTTTTTTGAGAGGACGACAAGTCTTCTTAGACTATTCGACAATGAAAGGGGCCTCCAGACTACCAAGCCAGCAACGCGGCTGGCCTCCGATAAGAGAAATTCCAGTTGATCCTGAAGATACCGTGTTGCACGAATGGGGCAGCGTAATAACTCGTTTCGAAAAAGCTGGGATTCATGATACTGCTTACACCATGATAATAAATCAAGTGAAAGAAATGCTCACAAGAAAAACACCGGTACATATAGCCGGAACTGATATCTATACCCATGTAATAGACCAAAATGGGCAACCATGTACAGAATATGGAAGGGAATGTATTAGGCGGCTTTCCTCAAAATTTGGCAAGGATTTCATTGGCCTGGTTGAAAAAAACAGAATGAATGATACCCTAAAACAAAAGCTTCTCGTCCGAGCTACATGGATGTATGCATCAGCCCCGACTCCAATAGTAGAGTATGCCCGAGAGGTCATAGCCCAAGATTCCGGTCAACAAATTTGGAATTGGGCTGTGGAGGCAGCCAGCAGGGCATTTACAAACGTGGAGGATTTTCAACTCCTATTCGGTGTTATTGCTAACCGTGCCTTACGAAGGGATTTACCTCGTCCATTTCCGATTCAGTCGGCTCGGGCTGTTTGCAGAGTACTCATGTTTAGGCGAAACGGTTACCTCGGGCTTAACCCTGAGATGGCCGAGATTTTTGCCCGAAAAGCATTAGAAAGCTTAAGTGAACAAAAATCAAAACAGAACTATAAAAAGCTTTTTTTTCAACTCATTCTACTACTTTTTTACCTCCTTAGGTATCGTAAGGCTGAACCAAGGTGTTTCGATCCACACAAAAAGGAAAGCATAGTCATCTTTGAAGAAGCAATAAAATATATGAAAGATGCTGAAGGTCACCTCCACAAAAAAGGAGAATTCCAGAATGCCTCTAGGGTCAAAGAAGTCGTGAAAGGTTTTAGCCGCTACATATACTATGAGGGTGGCGAGGATGTGGTCACTATAATTGGTGATCTCGCTGGTGATCTGTTCTGACGCTGACACTTCCAACAGATAGCGGAATGGGGCACCATGCAACCCAAACTCCCCATCAAGAAGACGGGACATCCTATGACCTCGCTGTCAAGTAGTTTTAATATACCTAATGATATCGTGGAATAACGATTATTCTGGGGCCAATGGGCAGACCTCCCCTTCTGTTTTGAGAGGGTTTTTCGGCGAGTCTCTCACCTTCAACGAACCCCTCATCTGATCGTTACGTTGTTCTGAATCAACTTTTCGCTTATTCAGAAAGGGGCGTCTCTCCGGAACCAGACAGAGGCATGAGGCAAACGATGGCAGAGGGCTGCTGATGCTGCGGGCACCCTCTTTACCCATTTCACCTCAAGGCAAAAATGGGTAATTTTTTGGCCAGGGGGGAGTGTGGCATATGCATGGAGGATCTGCTCTCGAGGATCTGATGTGTGAAGAGATCCCCCATTCGCCCACCTGCAGTCCCGTATACTTACCCATTTGAGCTCAAGGGAAAAATGGGTAAGTAGGAGCGGCCTCCGGTCGGGATGGATCGCGACCACGGGAATGCCCCTAACTGTTCGAGTGCAACGTCGGTTCTGAAGGAGTTTTTCGTCCCAACCTGGTTTCCCGAAACCCGCTTACCCCTCTTCCTTTTGCCCCCTATCCGTGCTACCTCCTTCCCCACCGATGGTTCCTCCTTTCCATGTCCTCTCAATAGGTTGTCCTATTCCAGGAGAAGCCATCCCTAATTTCAGCGAACCCTCATACACACTCGAGGAAAAACGTCTTTTGGATGCTATGTTGCGGGCTGTGCCGAAATAGAAAAAGGCGATGTAGATTCCTTGGAAGGAGATAGAGCAAGATTTGATATAATGATCAAAGTCTCAAAAAAGATTTTAGAAAACCCCCAGCTTCGACTTCGGACTGGAATGTAAGGAGGTTTTTCATGAGTCTGATGGATCGGATCGAAGTCAACACCAAGGTCATGACAGGGAAACCCGTGATCCGGGGGACCCGAATTCCCGTTGAGCTGATCCTCAGAAAATTGAGTGAAGGGGCCAGCGAAGCCGAGCTTCTTGAGGCCTACCCGAGGCTTAGGCCGGAAGACATCCGGGCTGCAATCCCATACGCAGCCGACCTCCTCGCACAAGAGGAGATCATTTTTGTGGAGTCCTGACAGGAGGGCCTGGGGAGTCATGCGCTTTGTGGCCGATGAGTGCTATGATTACGAGGTGGTTCGAGCATTGCGCGATGCCGGATATGATGTTGTGGCTGTTCGAATGGGACGTCGGTGCTGAGTCAACTTTTGGCCTGATGAGAAAAGAGTGTCTCTTCGGGACCGGAGGCATGCGACAAAGGTAACAAAAGTCCTCTGATACTGCCTGATACTAGGGACATACTTTTTACCCATTTCGCCTCAAGGGAAAAATGGGTAAACCGGAACCATCGGTTCTGCATGAACTTTTCGTCTGGTCCGAAGGGCAAGTCCGGACGCACTAATCATGTCTTCGCTATCACGCGCGGGTATAGATAGATGGTGGCAAGACGGTGTTGCTCTGGGTTTACACTGCAGGGGGAGGTGTGATCATAACTCCGTGGCGCTAGAGAGGTCCGGCATGGAGACACCTCGGTGCCCATTCGATCCCCTGGTTCGCTCCAGCGAGGTAGAAGCGGCGGTCATGCGGGGAAGCAGGCGGAAGTACTACCGCTTTCGCGGAGCCCGTTATTACGGAGGAATAGCCACCGCGGATGCCGTGGGGTGTTGTTTCCTCTGTGCCTACTGCTGGAACTATCGAAGAAACAGCGATCCTGCGGCATCGGACGGTCTCTTTCTCTCCCCTGCGCAGGCATCGGCGCGCCTTTTGAAGATCATGCGGCAACGTAGCTTCAACAAGGTGAGGATCACCGGTGCCGAGCCCATACTTGGGACCTCTTCCTTCTACCACTTGCTCCAGGTGATCGATGCGGTGGCCTCCAGGTGGCAGATGGTGGATTTCATAGTGGAGACCAACGGGCTTGTCCTCGGTCACGAGCCCGGACTGGTGGAGCAGCTTGCGGCACGAAGAAGGATCTTTGTCAGGGTCTCGCTCAAGGGGTGGGACGAGGGGAGTTTCGAGAGGATAACAGGGGCAAGGGGCGAATTTTTCAGGGTTCCCATCATGGCGCTTAGGAGGCTTCTCGATGCAGGCGTTTCGGCCTGGCCGGCTGTGATGTACGAGGTCTTCGGAGCCGGGGGCATAGAGAGGCTCTGCAGTGCACTTCGGCAGGAGCGCATAGCGCCCGAGGAGCTCGAGGTTGAATACCTCGAATGCTACCCTGCGGTCCTGGAGAATATGAAGAAGCGGCAAGTGGAGTTGAAAGCGGAGCCCCGTTTATTTGAGCCCTCTTAAGAAGTCCTCCAGGCACAAGACCCTCTCTATCACCACGGAGACGCCCCCCTGCCCCACCCTCCTGACCAGGCCCTCAAAGAGGCAGATCCGCTCGGAAAGCACTGTCCTGGCGTAGAGCTCCTGCTGTTTCGGGAAGAGCACGAGGTCTATCAGCCCCCATTCATCCTCGGCAGTGATGAACATCACCCTCACCCCGCTCCTTGTGGGAGGCGTGTGAACCAGGATCAGGCGCCCGGCCACCTTCACCCGCGTCCCGTCTCTCTTGTGGCGAAGCCCTCTGCTTGTGGCAAATCCCTTGCTGTTCAGATCCTCCCTGAAAGGCCTCAGCGGATGGGATCTGACATTGACGGTCAGGTGCTTCTCTTCGAGTTGCGCAAGCCTAAGCTGCTTCGTGTTCATAGCCCTCGAGATCCTTCAGCGCCCCTATCTCCCAGAGCGCCTTGAAGAGCCGGTCCGCAACCCTCACCCTCTCCCTAAAATCCTGAACCGACCTGAATAGACCGCCCTTTCGTCTCTGTATCACGATCCTCTGCGCCATCTTCGGCCCAATTCCCCTTACAGCACAGAGGCCGACCCTTATCCCCCTGCCCTCCATGGTGTAGTTGTAGCAGCTGTGGTTCACATGGGGCGGATAGACCGGGAAACGACGCCCTGCTTCGTTGAGTATGACGCTTTTGGGATAGGAACCGACCTGTCCTGCATTGAGAAGTCCCAGGTAGAACTCCAGGGGATAATGGGCCTTGAGATAGGCGGACTGATAGGTGATATAGGCAAAGGATGCAGCATGTGCCTTGCAGAACCCATAGGCCGCAAAGGCCGAAACCTGCCTGAAGGCCTCTTCTGCAAGCTCTCTGCCAAGGCCCTTTTCAAGGCACCTTCTGATGAACTCCTCTTTCAGCTTTTCCATCCCTTCCTGGCCCCTGTCGTGGGTCATCGAGCGCCTGAAGACATCGGCCCAGTCGAGGCCTGAGCCGGTCAGCTCCGAGACCACCCTGAGCACCTGCTCTTGGTAGATGAGCACCCCATAGGTCTCCTCGAGGATCGGCTTAAGCCTGGGATGAAGGTAACAGATGGGCTCCTTTCCGTGTTTTCGCCTCACAAAGGGATCTATCATCTCGGCCTGCATCGGCCCGGGCCTGAAAAGCGAGATCTCGGCGATTATATCGGAGAACCTCTCGGGCCGAACCCTCGCCAAGAGTTGCCTCTGACCGGGGGACTCCACCTGAAAGACCCCTACGGTCTCGGTGGATCTCAGAAGCTTGTAGGTCTTGGGGTCATCCAGGGGGATGCGATCCAGATCGAGTTCGATTCCCTGCTCCTCTATGTAGCCGAGGGTCTTTGCTATGGCCGTGTGCATCCTGAGGCCCAACACGTCGAACTTCGGAAGCCCTAACACCTCCACATCGTCCTTGTCGTATTGGGAAAGCGGATAGCCCCTTGGAGAGGGCTCGAGGGGCACCAGCTCGGCAAGCGCTTTGGAGACGATCATGCCGCCGAGGTGGGTGGACAGTTGCCTGGGAAGACCGTCCAGTCTTGAGGCAATATGGAGTAGCTCCCTCTCCTCTGCCAGGGGGCTTCCCCTCAACTCCGGCAACTCCCGAAGGGCCTGGGGGATCCTGGAGGGAAGCAGGTGGTAGGGGATGCACTCGGTCAGCTCCTTGATCCGGCCGTAGTCCATGCCGAGGGTGCGGGCCACCTCCCTTATGGCGCTGCGCGCCCTGAATGTGGGGATGGTGGAGACCAGTGCGGCCTGCCCGTCAAAACGCTTGAGGCCGAACCTTATGACCTCCTCGCGGCGCTCGGAGTCAAAGTCCACATCTATGTCGGGCGGATCGAACCTCGCCTCGTTGAGGAATCGCTCGAAGAGAAGGTCGTGCTCGATGGGGTCAGGGCCGTCCAACAGCAGATGCACAACCACCGAAGACGCTGCTGAGCCCCTCACACTGCACCTTATCCCCTGAGCCTTCGCCCACTCGACTATCTCGTGTACGACCAGGAAATAGCTCGAAAACCCCCTCGATGTTATCAGTTCGAGTTCCCTCCACAGCCGTCTGAGCAGCTCAGCTTTGAGGGGCCGGCCATATACACGGGGAAGCCGCCTTATGCACAGCTTGATCAGGGCCTCTCTTGCCTGCTCGAAGATCCCCGGCGGGTGAACCCTGTAAAGCGGAAGTCGAAACTCGATGCGCTCCACGACCTCTTCCGTTGTCTCAAGGACCTCCTCGGGAAGCACCCTCCTCATCTCCCCTTCGCCCTTGAGGTAGAACTCCTCGGTGGGGACGGGACATATCCTGCGGTGGTGGATTACCTGCTGGATGCCCACAAGCGCTGTGTGAATCCTGTGGTCTTCCCTGCTGAGGAAGGTCACGGAGTTTGTGCCGACGGCCTTCACGCCCAGGCGCTTTGAAATGTCCATCAACTCACGGACCATTCCCACATCGCCCCGAAGGCCGTGGTTTTGGACCTCCACGAACAGATCCTCCCCGAATGCGTCCCGCAGTTCGCCCAAGAACTCCATGGCCCTTCTCCTCTGCCCGGAGTGGAGGAGGTGCCATATCCTGCCGTCTCTGCCCCCGGTGAGACAGATCAGGCCCCGAGGGCTTTCCAGGATCACATCGAGGGGAAACAGGCCGTCATGACGAAGATGAGCCAGGCTGATCAGCCGGCAGAGGCCCCTGTAGCCGTCTTCAGTTCTGACGAGGAGCACTAGGATGGTGCCGTCGGAAAGCGGGGCCTCGATTCCCAGGACCGGCTTCAGGCGGGCCTTCTCTGCAAGACACTGGAACTTCACTGCTCCATAGAGCCCTGCACGGTCGGTGAGTGCAACACCCCTCATCCCCAGGGCCTTCACCCGATCGACGAGCTGCTTCGGGGTGAAGGTGCCGAAGAGAAAAGAGAATCCACTCCTCACGTGAAGGTGAAAGAACATCATCAGCCTTCGGTTGGGGATTTAGGGTTGCAGTCAGGTGACTGCTTCTCAGGATCGCCTTATTAGGCCGATGTAGACCCCAAGGACTTGGGGCAGCTCCGGTGGCTGGAAGACCATCGGCCTGTAGGCGGAGTTCTCGGGGTGAAGCTCTATCCCTCCATCGGCCCTTTTCTTGATGCGTTTCAGGGTGACCTCGCCGCCCACCAGCGCGGCCACGATCTGACCGTTTTCCGCATCGGGCTGCTTGCGGATCACCGCCAAATCCCCATCGTGGATCCCCACACCGGTCATCGAGTCACCACGCACCCTCACGGCGAACTTCGTGCCGGAGCCGAAGAAGTCAGGGTCCACGGGCAGGTACTCCTCGAACTCCTCGAAGGGTATCTCGGAGGTGCCTGCAGGTATCCGCCCCACCAGTGGTATCCCCTTCGGGGATGGGGACAGCAGCTCTATTCCCCTTGCCTTTCCTTCGTGGAGCCTGATTGCCCCTTTGCGCTCGAGTACAAGGAGGTAGTCTCTTGCCGTCCTTGGTGAGGCCAGGCTGAACTCCTCCATGATCTCCTTGATGGAGGGAGGGAAGCCATGTGTTTCCTGATACTTGGTGATGAAATCCAGTACTTTGCGCTGTTTTTCGGTGAGGTCCCTCACCATGGCCGCCTCCAAGTTTATGGCATAAATATTTATGCCATATGTTATTATCATGCGGCGGTTGCGGTTGTCAAGGGGGGTTTTTTGAGAAAAGCGTATCCTCTGAGAAATTCTCTAAGCCCTAAACTTTGGTCTGTGGAGGTTGGCTGCCACTGGCACTTCAGAAAAGAAGCCATTTGCCGCTGGTTGGGAGACCTGCTCTACTGCAGCTTCGGCGCAGACACCGCGCAGAACGACACGGGAAAATGGCAGGAGAGCCGATTTTGATCCGCCGAAGGCGTGGCCGAAGGGGGGGCCAAGGACGGCTTTGTTTCACCGTGGGGGACATTGTTTCTGAATCAACTTCTTGCCCTTGAAAAATTGACCCCTCCGAGCCGAACCGCAAAGGACGACTACGGGCCACCCTACTGCCGGAGGCACGCCCATCTGCGTCTCCGTGACTCAGAAAACCGGAGATTATCACTTTTGGCCGAAAAGCCGAATGAAATCAGGCATGTTATTTTTTGAGTCTACACTACAAAGTGGAATTGATAAGGTCCCTATGCTGAGGTGGAGGAAGGTCCAAGGCCTTAAAGAGGCTCAGTTGCTCCTCAGTCGCCTTGACCAACCCCAGGATCGTGCGACCCCCAGCCTCAGCCTCCACGCTCCTCTGGATAGAGAGCCTCTCCAGCACACGCCCTGGGCTGCCCTTAATACCAGCCCTGCGAAGCCGGCTCCGCATCAGCCTCTCGATCTGAAGGGCCATCACACACAAAAAGATATAGGGTTATCGAGCGTGTCCCGTTTTCCGTTGAAATTTTCTGAGATAGCTTCCTCCCTTTTGCCATTAGGCAGCCTCGGTGTTAAGGTTTAAGTGCCTTTGAATGGCCTGCCCCAAGATGGGAAGATGTCTGTATCCTTTGATCCTCCTCATTCTGGGCTCTATCTCAAGAAGAGCTGTGGCAAGCCAATTCCGCCAAGGGCGGAACTTCTGAGAGGAATTCTCTGTCAACCCCGGCTGATTTTGTCTCCATTTCTCCGGAATAAAATGTCCCCTGATCAACGGTTTTTCCTCTGGTTGAGATGCTGGTCACCTCCTTTCTGGTCTTAGTTGGTTGAGGGCTCTATGGGTTTTGGGGCAGAGCCCAAAAGACCGGCCTTTTTCTTCTCCTTAAGCGCCTCAATGCCACCCTCTTAATAGGCACGCTTGATACGGTAAAATGTGTCCCTGCTGTAGCCCATCACCCTGCAGGCCTCAGAGACGTTCCTCAGATAAGCCGCCAACTCTAGCAAACCCATCTTGTTCCTGATAAGCTTTTGTTCGGTAGTCATGGCTTCCTCCTTTCTTGGTCTTTTATCCATCCCAGAAAGGATAGCCGTGACTACCACCATTGAAAACCCCTGGGTCCTACCCCAGTGTCAGATTTGGTCGTAGCTAGCCCACAATTAGACAAGAAACCACATCAAAGCTTCCCACAGGCGAGGGATCACATGACCTTTTACATTGAACCTACGGGGTACGAAAAGACAGCGCTGTCAGATTTGCAAGGTGCCTGGCAAAATCTTCGTGACGAAGTGGTCAAAACTCGACCATTTCCAGAGTGGGAGAGGATTCTGTTTCATATCGATGAAGCGATGAGTTGGGAAAGTGTCCGGAATTTGGAACAGATGCGAAACAAATTGCTCCTGATTCAAAACATCGCTGCTCAATCTGAGGTCCCTGATAAAGTGGCCGAATGGATAAAAATTGTCAGACAAGATCTCGATGAGGTTTTCGTTGCCCTCGAAGAAGGAAAAGCGGATTGGTAACACCGACCGGGACGTGGCTCTGAATAAATTTTTCGTCCGTTAGGAAATGGAAGAAGTAGTGTCCCGAGCTGCTATACAGTCCTTACCCATTTCGCCTCAAGGCAAAAATGGGTAATTTTTCTCAGGGGCGGATGGCGTATGCGTGGAGGCCCTGCTGCGCAGGATCACGTGAGACGGCACATCCTATTATCTCGCTGACAAGCAATTTTGGGATATCTAACGGTATCAAGGAATAACGATTGTTATAAGCTCAATAGGCAAGCCTCCCCTCCCCTGGCTTGAGAAGGCCTCCCGGTGGGTCGTTCATCCTCAACGAACCCCTTATCTACTCTGGACCAGTCAAGCATATGATGATTAAGGACGCTTCTAAAGACATGGGGGGGCACCTCAACTGTTCATGAACAATGACCGCATCTCATTCTACCCCCGTCTTTAACATTGCTATTTCCATTAAAACGTACGGTCTCATTTCTGGAATCCACCGTGGCCAGGTGATAGTGGCGTTATGGTGACAAGGTGGGTATGTATTGACATAGAGGGATAAACGATCTATTTTTGAACTAAAACTAACCATAAATGGTTCAAAGGAGTCGAAAAGCATGAAGTCTATAACGATTCACGGGCTTGATGGGCCGCTGGATAAACGTATCAGGGAAAAGGCTCGGCAGATGGGGCTTAGCCTGAATAAGACAATAAAGAAGCTTCTAGCCGAATCCGTAGGACTTCAGGAACCAGAGCCGAGAGATCATCGTGAGGAGTTCCTTGACCTATTCGGTATATGGACAAAAGAGGAGGCTGAGGACTTTCACAAAAATATTCGTGAGATCAGGAAGCTTGATCCTGAGGACTGGACATGAAAAAGATCCTTCTCGATACCAATGCTTATGTTTCATACCTGGGTGGAGACCATGCAGTACTTGATGCCCTTGCAGAGGCAGAGATCGTCTATTTTTCCATTTTCGTTCTTGGTGAACTATACGCTGGTTTCAGGAGGGGGAGCCGTGAGATTGAAAATTACAGGATATTGCGCAAGTTTATTCAAAAGCCATCAGTGACTGTTTTGGAGGCTGGCAACGAGACCGCAGAAATATTCGGTAAGGTCAAGAATGATCTGAAGGTTGCGGGTACTCCTTTGCCCATCAACGATGTATGGATAGCGGCCCATGCTGTGGAGACAGGCTCAGTTATTGTTACTTATGATGCCCATTTCTTGAAAATTCCAGGAATTCGCGTGTGGCATGGACTCAGCAGCTACGAAAGAGGTGACCCTCATCCAGGTGAACCGCGCTGAGGGAGGAAGGGCCTCTCCACCCATGGGCCGGCAGAGCCATGGGGCAAAGGGTGGCAAAAGACTGCCGATGCTGCAGCCGCACTCCAAGAAGAGGCGGGGGTCCAAGTGGAAAAGACCCCATCTCAACTCAAAGCGGAAAAGAGTAACCTCTGGTTACGATAATTTTACCCATTCCACCTCAAGGCAGAAATGGGTAATTTATTGGGTTCATCCGGTAATTGAGTATATGGGCTCATGTATGAACATAATTCTGAGGAAGAAGAAGTCCAGGTCACGGTATCCGTAGGCCCGGTCAAGTCTCAAATCTCCTGTAAGAGTTGGATGGCCTTTTCATTAGCAAACCTCCTGAATCGCTTCTGTCTCGGTCCTGGGCTCTTCTATCCCCAGCTCCCTTCTCAGGGCATCAAGCCGCGCAATCTCCACCGCACTGAAACTCACCTTCTTCCACCTCCTGGAGGTCCTCTCTACTAATTTCGTCGTCCTCACATGCCTCCGGTGCCTGAAGGGAACCCTCAGGTGGGCCAAGGTGGCCTCAAGGTCATCCTCAAGGCACTTGACCAGCAAAGGATACAGATCCCGATACCTCGCGATGAACCCCTGGGCCAGCTCCTTCCCCTGCTCCCATCCCGCTGCATCCCTTATCGCTAAAAGCTCACCCTTAAGCTCCACCCACACCTCAGGAGGACCTTCGAAGAGAGATTGCGCATCTTATGAACCCAACACCTTATCCTCAAACTCTGTCCAAACACCGCCTCTACGGCCTTGATAAGACCAGGGGGCCTATCACTGGTAATAGTGGTCGACAACCTCAGACCCCTCTTCACCAGGTCCCGCAGAAACTCAAGCCAATCCCTAAAACCCTCCTTACTCCCCAAGGCCATCCCCAACAGCACCTTCCTCCCATCCCTGGTTATCCCCCAGGCAACAAGCACAGCCTCCTTCACCCCCCAGCGGGATCTCAGGGTCTCGTAGATCGCATCCAGAAAGAGATACTCCATCTCAAACCCGGATAGATCCCTCCTCTGAAAGGCCTCATACTCCTCCCATAAAACCTCGGACAGCCTGCTGGCCATACTGCGGCTCAGAACCCTGTCCCCAGTGGCCTCCTCCAGGGGCTCATAGCCGTTGCGCCAGCCCTTCCTGCCCCCTCGCCTTTGCGCCTCTTATAGTGCCCCCTGCCCAAAAACTCAGTCACTTCCTCCTCCAGGGCCTCCTGCAAAATCAACTCTGCCGCCTTCCTGAAAAACGTGCTCAAAAGCGGTTGCCCCTCCTTAACTCCCCCCAAGATCTCACCCAGCTCCTTGCGAATCCTCTCGCTTGGTGGTACCCTCCCCATGGCCTGGGTCCCTCCTTCCTCTGGAGTTTAACTCTCAGCTTAAAACCTCATCCTAACCCAGGCCACCCCCTTTTTACAGGAATTTTAGGACATCACCATTTCTCTCCCTTTTTGCATGATCAACCCCCTTCGCTCTCTGTCGGTATTTTCGCCCTTGCTGAGCACAGGACCTCTTTTCAGGGCCCCCAAGTTGCAGCCACAACATCCTGCGGTCAGGTCTTGCTTGACCCACAAGGCGAAATTGCCTATAGTTCGACTCCAAAAAAGGGACTTCTTATCACCCCCAATTGGAGGTAAGAAATGGCCAGAAGGAGCAATACAAAATTTCTGGTGCTAGGATTTGCTTTCCTGACAGCTTCCCTCATGTTCTACGCAACAGGTAGCCTTGCTCAGAATATCAAGTTCGAAAATCTCACAATAAATGAAACTGCCAGAGGCGTCGTAGTAAAAGGAACCGTTGTAGGAACGAACCTAAATCCCAAAGGACAGATAGTAGAGTCGGACGATGTAGAGATTATCGCCGACATAAAGGAAAATTCATCTTCGAGATACCCTGTCCTCCCAGATGGAATGACCATATTAACTCCACAAGGTGCAGAGACAAACTACTGGAAAAACGGGAAACCATTAACAAAAGCGGAATTTGAAGGAAAGGGAATAATAAAATATAAAATTGCAAGTTTTCCCTTGAGGAAAGCGTCTGTCTGGTCCACCTATGGAGGACTGGGAGTATGGAAAAAGAGAGCGCCGTCGACCGTTAGAAAAAGCTTTGAAGGTATCATACCATCAGAATATACAGGAAAGACCCTCAGGATAAGGGCCACACTAAAACACACATGGGGAGGACCTTACGCAAACTGGCCTGCATTCAGCTTCCATCATGATATAGGCTATGAAGGTGTGTTGTCTGGATCTAAGACTCGAACATATTCGAGCAATCGAACGCAAAAGATGGCTACCAGGACAAGGGCAACACCCAGCAAGGGCTACGAGGAACTGCTACGAGAGTATGCCAAGTGCAGAGAAAGAATCCACTGGTCTAAGGTGAGAATAAACGAGTGGAAGCGCGAAAAGGAAGAGATAGATAGAAGTATTATGACTCCATGGACACATACTTACCAGCAGATATCCGAGGACATTGAAACACTAAAAATTCTGTACAGGGGAGGAGCGAATTACGAACTAGTGCAAGAAACTATGGACCCACTTAGAAAAAGCAAGCGCCTCGTACAGAACATAAGGAAAGAAGAAGAGGAACTGAGAGCAGAAGAGTATAAATGCAACAAGATCAAAGAGCAAATAGACAGGACAAGGGGGAGGTAAACCCAATGAAGAAGCACATATATCTGACGACAATATTATCCATTCTCCTGCTCTCTGGAGCCTTATCCATAGCCTACAGTTTCAAGACAAACCTGAACAAAGTGAGAAAGTTGATCTCAGAAAAGCAGATAGAGTTAGAGATGGTTAAAAAAGGAGAAAAGGGTATCAATGGATATGCTTTATATGGATTTAACGTACCAAAAGAGCTACTCACCGGAGATCCGGTCGTGGATCAGATATTTGACTCAAATAGCAGAATAACTGTCTTGCAAGAACAGTTGAAGGTCCTGAGAATTTTAGAGAAAGCAATAGAAACCGAAGAAGCGAACTTAGGTCAAGGATCCTACGGAAATATAAAGAAGAGATTGACTCTTGTCCCTTGCGCTCAAGCCCGTCACAGGTGTTACTCGGGAGGAGGAAATCTCACCTTCTCGTGGGGGTGCTTAGAGATAGACCCCTTTGGGCAGGTACGGGTCATCCTAAGAGGGATAAAGGGAAGAACTGCAACGGAGACCCATCCGCCTTATCGCCTTCAGGTATTTTATTTGGGAGTAAAACCATCAGTGGTGATTGGCGACCCTTTCTATACAGACAACGAGGGAAATTTCGACGGGATTGTAGGAAGGATCTCTGCCTCAGGAAAGGGGCCTTTCGTCATCAACTCCAGTGGCACAGATGGAAACTGCAAGACCTTTAACACAGGGGCCCGACAGCAGTTTATAACTGAACCCTACGAATTTAACGCAGCAAAGCAGAGGTGGAAGCAGAAGAGCTTTACCTTTAACCATCCTACGATCAAAGGGTACAGGCTGGATTGGTGCCGTCTTTGGGCGACGGATTGTGGTAAAGGGGCAGCGGACGCTTTTTGTCGCCTGAGAGGATACGCCAGGGCTGAATCCTGGGAAATGGACCCTGACATCGGCCTTCGCTCACCCACCTATGTCATAGACAGCGGGCAAATATGTAACCAATGGTTCTGCGATGGGTTCAAGTATATCACTTGCACTAGTTCTTCGGCACAAAGGGAAGAGATCTCAACTATGGGCCCAATGGAGTGGGACACTGATCGGATGGGTCAAGATTACTCCAACTTCGACCTACCAAAAGCAAATCCTGCACTGTGCCGGGATGCCTGCGCGCGGGATCCCAAATGCAAAGCTTGGACCTACGTGAAACCCAACACTATCCAAGGGGCCAAACCGCGCTGCTGGCTCAAATACGCCGTCCCCAGACCAAGACACAGCACTTGCTGCGTTTCAGGGGTGAAACATTAGACACTCTCCAAGGCCATGGTTGAAGAGACCCACCCTTTGGTCTACAACGTGCTTTGCTATTGGATGTCTGGGGAATTTGGAATAATAAAAATCGAGACCAATATCTCAAAATCAAAAAAAGGAAGATGTCTTTAATTTTGGGCTAGCTACGACCAAATCTGACACTGGGGTAGGCCCAGGGGTTTTCATTGGAAATAGGGTTGGAAATTTTCCATATAAAAAATCAGGGGACTAGGCGATTCGCCTAGCCCCCTGCCCTCGTTGGTAGCGGGGGATGGATTTGAACCATCGACCTTCGGGTTATGAGCCCGACGAGCTACCGAACTGCTCCACCCCGCGTCATTTGTTGTATTTTAGGAAAGATCCCGGAGGGTGTCAAGCATCCTTCCCTGGATCTCCCCCGGAGACCTCGATGGGGCCTGCGATTCCCAACCTGTATTAGACGGGGCAAGGCGTAAGCCGTGAGGGACGGTGCAGTGCTGAAGGGGCTTATGCCTTTTGCTGTGTCTGCCAAGCGCGGATATGCTGTTGTCTTGGAGCAGAATCCAGACTTGTGCTGGACATCTTCTGCAAGCCATGGAGATGCATGACAGTTCATTTCTCAGCTTCTTTGGTCTATAATTCAGATAAACATTGTAGAGAATTGTTTCGAAGCCCTCATTGGCGGATCCCATCTCAAAGCCGATCAGTTTGAGGGCGAAAAAGAAGATGAACCTCTCAGGAGAAGGCGTGACAGAACAATCAAGGAGCAAGCTGATGAAGGATGCCTTTCCGCGTCGGATTCGCCTGATAAAGGCAAGCGGACAATCTACCTCCTCTCTTCCGGCCTATTTGGAGAGAGAGGGTTGGGAGATAGAGCCGCCCACAGTGGGGAAGCGCTATTTCCTGCTTCAGGACACAGGTCGCATTTTTCGAACAGGACTGATCACCAAAGTCCACAAAGACGGGTTCGACACTGAAAATTCCCGGTACCGTATCGAGGTCTTACACTCATCCAGAGAAAGGCTCCTGGAGGGCATGGACGATACAGTGGACCTGACATGTATCCCACGCAAGGTTACGATCCGATGTCTCGACGGATCCACCATCCATGGAAAGGTCAATCTCAAACATGAAAACCGAGTGTCGGATGTCTTCATCAAAGGAGATGAACCATTTGTCGTCATCTTCGACGCAGCGGTAAAAGGGGCCCTCGGAAAGATCCTGGTCTTGAACAAAAATGCCATCGCTTGGGTCTCTGTGGAAGAATGAAAACTTGGGGGCTTTTTTGAAATGCACCTGTGAGCCGGGGCAATCCAAGGAGCCCGGTGTCCGGATTCGATCGATCCCTATGCCAAAATAATGACACTCTTCTCTGCCGTCCTTTTCCTTCAGAAACCTCTCACCAGCCACACTCTAAAGACCGCAGTTTATATCTTTGGATAAAAATACATCTATTTAAGCCTGTTAGACTTTTATATCTAATCTATTACTTGATTTTTGTCTCTTTTTCTCTTTCTGAGATGATCACCCAAGACCCTTGGTCGGAAACAATCCAAAAAGAGAAGTCAAGCCCTGGGGGGTCCCTCCGATGAAAGAGGATAGGAAGAAACAATCATTATAGATGGCCGAGGTACAATTCTTGCTCTAAATTTTTCTGAAACTCTTGGGGGAGAGGGCAGCCATGAAGGAAAAGCGCGGGCACGTTCTGGACAGCCAGCCGTCGAGACGGACGCAAGTGGTCTCAATCCGGACGAACCTTCTGGAGCTTGTGAGCGTCATCGACGAAGTGGTGGGAGACGGCGATGAGAGTCTGGTGGCACAAACCGTTCTCCATCTGGTGGAAACGGGCCGGTTGCGTCTCTTGAGGCCGGCCAAGGAAACCGCCAGTTCTTTGCTCCATTGATTTGGGGGACAATTGAACACGGCATCTCTTCTCCGGAGCTCTGTAACAGAAGAGGGATGTTCATGTCCAAGAGATCAAAGGTTCGACGAAAGGTGGTATTAGATGTTCGTCTTTAGAAGAATCCTCCGTCTGGCAGGTTGGACTACCTGAGTATTCCCAAGAAAACCCCATTTTAAGGGGCGGAACGTGAATCCCCTTGGGGCACCCGGAAGATGAAAGGAGGAAGGGCTTATGTATCTTGTATGTATTGAGTGCTATTCTCTGGTGTCCGAATTCCCCCCCAAAAGGGACCGAAGTATCGTTCCCGTTCTATGTCCCCAATGCAAGGAAAAGGGACTATGGATGAAAAAATCCTGCTCGTCACCTCACGCCCAAGCGCCTGACCTCGTCATTGACACTCTCCAGGCACAATAGCACCTCGGCATCTTCGAAGACCACTTTGGAGATCCCCCTCGGCCTCCTGCCCCGCCCTTGTTTTCCGCCTCTTCTCTCTGGATCATTGCAATAAATCGGACGATCCTTTACATTAGTTGACAGTGGCTCCACGATAGCCTACTGTCCTCCATGAGGTGATGGAGGATGAAAAAAACCACGATCTGCTGTCTCAAGGAAAAAGGGAGCCCACAGGGGCGAGCTAGAGGAAGAACCCTCGCGTTCATGCTTGTCTCACTATTTGTCGTACAGCTTTGCCCAAAGTTTTCCTCAACAGCCCAAGCGCAAGACGACCCCTATACCCGCCGCACTCTCCATGGCCTGCCGGGTGTTCACGTCTACGTGGAGGAATTGAGTCCCGAGGTCGAAAAGAAAGGGCTGACCAGGACCGATCTCCAGAAGGAAATCGAAGAGCTCATATCCAATGCCGGGATCCACACCATGACCCGGGAAGAGATGTTTCGCTCAAGCGGAAAGCCCTACCTTTATGTCCAGCTCCATATCACTGTCCTTCGGACCGAGATCACACGGTACCTCTTTACCATAAGGATCGAGCTCAATCAGGAAGTCTCCCTCACAAGACAACCCTACATTCTTCTTCCCGCGGCCACCTGGTCGACTGGAGGAAGCGGCATAGACTTCGATCTGAAGAACATCCGAGCCATCGTCCGCGAGAAGGTCAAGGACTTCATTCGGGCCTATCTCTCGGTCAACCCCGAGCTTCAAAGGCCGGAAGCTCCACCCAAGCCCCAGAGCGATTCCTGAGCTCCTCCTCTCAGCTCTCCTTTTTGAGACGGCGCGTCACAGCTTTGGCAGCGAGGATGCCGCTTGCCGACGCCTGGAGGAGGCCCCGGGTCAGCCCCGCCCCGTCGCCTACGGCAAAGAGGTTCTCGACCTCGGTCTCCAGCTCCGAGGAAAGATGAATCCGGTTGGAATAGAACTTCACTTCGACCCCGTAGAGGAGGGTATGCCTCGAATGAACTCCCGGTGCCAACTCATCCAATACCCGGAGCATCTCGATGATGCTCACCAGGTGACGGTAAGGAAACACATAGCTCAGGTCTCCAGGAGTGGCCTCGGGCAGGGTGGGCTTGGTGAGACATCGCTCGAGACGTTGGCGGGTGGATCTCCGCCCCATCAGGAGGTCGCCCAGCCTCTGGACGATCACTCCTCCTCCCAAGAGATTGGCGAGTCGGGCGATGTACATCCCATAGGCGATGGGATCGTCGAATGGTTCGGTGAACGTGCTGCTTACCAGGATGGCGAAATTCGTATTGTCGCTGCGTTTCTTCGCATAGCTGTGGCCGTTGACCGTCACGGCGCCGTCGTGCCTTTCGGTGACCACTTCCCCGTAGGGATTCATACAGAAGGTCCGCACCCTATCGTCGAAGGTCTTGGAGAAGTAGATGAACTTGGATTCGTGGGTAAGGTCCGTCAGGTCCTTGAGCACAGAGGCCGGAAGCTCTATGCGGACCCCGATGTCCACCGGATTGGTCTTCGTCTTCAGGCCAAGGGCTTCGGCCTGTTGTTTCATCCACGTGGCGCCTGATCGGCCGGGGGCCACGATCACAAACCGGCTCTTAAGGATCGAGCCGTCGGCCAATTGCAAGCCCCGAATACGACCCCCCTCCGCGACCAGCGCTTGGAACGCGGGCATTGACTTCGGATCTCCACCCGATCTCTCAGGGACTCCAGCATCCTTTCCAATACGGCCTTGCAGTTCTCCGTCCCGATGTGCCGGATTCGGGTGGAAATGAACTCCAGTCCGACTCGCTTGGCCCGATAGGCCAGATTCTCCAATGCAGGCGTGAGTTCTCCGAAGATCCGATCCGGAGCTCCGTGGCGGACATAGATCTGATCCGCCTCCTGTAAGAGGCTCTCGAGGGAAGCTCGATCCAAAAAATCCCCAAGGTGTCCTCCTACCTCGGCGGAGAGGGTGAGCTTCCCGTCACTGAAGGCCCCCGCACCTCCCAGGCCGCAAAGCACATCCTTTTTGTCCCTTTCTGAAAGGTCCTTTCCCTTCTCCAAGAGGACGACGTCTCGAATCCCCATTTCATCAAGGGTCAACGCTGCAAAGAGTCCTGCGGGGCCTCCTCCGACAATAGCCACCTGATACTCCATGGCCCTTCTGTCCCTTCTTGAATATCCTTACTTCAAAGAAGCTGGTTTTCTGACGCTACGCCGCATCTACAACTAACTTTCATCCAAACCACTACCGACTGTCAATGAGGAACCAAACACAACCCTCTCATCCTGAATGCCAGAGCAAGAAAAAAGGCTTCGGACCTTGTGCCGAAGCCCCTGATCTTGACCCCATGATCGGGCCTCATTATAGCCAGGCCAAATCGGCCCTCTTCTCCATCTTGTTTAGTTTGAGGATCCGCTTGGCATTCCCCCCCAGCCACTTCCGCTTGACCTCCTCTTTGAGAGGCAGCGCCAGGACCTCCTGGGTCTCCGGGTCGATGATCTCCGCCACAAGGACCCCCTGGGCGCAGAAGTGCAGTCCGGGAGCCTCTCCACACTCGGCGGCGATATCAGCGGCCACATCGGCCAGCCCATAGAAGTTGCGGGCCGTGATTCCCCAGGTTCTCTCGATGCGCTCTCGTTCCTGATCGCTCAAGGCCTCCCCCGCCAGGAAACCCTTGTTGAACGAGAGCTGATGGGGCTCCACTTGCAAGTACTCCCGCACGGCCTCCTTGAAAAACCGCGTTGCCGAAGGCGTGGAAAACAGCACCGTTGGTTGGAAACTCCCTTACGAGCATCATGATCTTCTCGATACCGGTGCTTACGATGGGTGCAGGGATCACAGTGATGCCAATATGTTCGGCACCGGAGCATTCGGACAGCCCTCCAACAAAGAGGGTCAAGTTGGCCGGATTAATGAAGACGTTATCGGGGCGAAGACCGCCCGTCCAGGCATGCCGGGCGAAGAGTTCGTTCCGCATCTTCCCTCCACCTCACCATTTACCCACAACCCTTCTCAGGTGCCTTCTCCAATGGTCCAATGAACCCCGATGCTGCCGATCTTTGCTCATAAACTCCCACACCGAACTTGTATCCGGCTTTCTTTGGGGACGACAACTCCCCCGACAATCTTATTTGCTGTTGTCCCTCCAAGACTTCGATTTGTTCATACAATATTCCCCATCCATCTATGTTTGCGATGCAGCATGGGGTAACCATCATCCAACCTTCTTCACACTACCAAAAGACCTTTTAGATCAACTTCCGGTTGAACTTTTTTGACGAAACCTAGCAAGGTTCCACACCTCCGTCAGGCGATATCAGTATGTTCTTGCGGAAGATTCCGGCCAATTCCCGGATACCATCCATATCCTCGGTGAGAAGACCTCTACATGTCTTGCTAAGGCACAGGACCCCATGCTAGTCTCCGGCGATGGCAAGGAAGTACCCAGCAGTGCCAATGTTTCATTGACAACGGTAGATCAGGAGGGACGACATGGCGTCATCGAGAGAGGTGGTGGTCATCGATGCGGTCCGAAGCGCCATCGGCAAATCCGGCCGCAAGGGAATGGAAAAGGGTGGACAACTCTGCCAGGCCTCGGCCCAGGAGCTTCTCGCCGCAGTGATTCGGGGGCTCCTGGATCGGGTCCACGCCAGGGCCCCCGCATTTGACGAGCGGGAGATCGAGGAGTGCATCGTCGGGTGCCTCAGCCAGATCGGAGAGCAGGGGGGCAACATCGCCCGCTTCGCCGCGCTCCTTGCGGGGGTCCCCAAGGAGGTGGCCTGCAGCACGGTGAACCAATACTGCAACTCCGGACTGAAGACCATCAACTACGCCACTCGGGCCCTGAAGGCCGGGGACGGAGAGATCATGCTCTGCGCCGGGGTGGAGCTCATGTCGCACTACGGTATGGGTTCGGATGTGCGTATAGCCTTTGAGGCCAACTATCCGGTACGCTTTACATCACGGGTGGAGGAGATCGGCATGCACGTCCCGCAGGGTCTTTGTGCTGAGATGATCTCCGAGGATGAGGGACACACCCGGGAGGAGCTGGACCGTTTCGGGATGTGGAGCATGCAGAAGGCGGTGGAGGCCGAGCGCAAGGGCTGGTTCGCGGACCATATCATCCCCTTCGAGTTCGAGTGGGATGGAGTCCGAAGGAGGGTGGAAAAGGACGAAACCCTGCGTCCCAAAGCCGTGGACGACCCGGAGGGATACTGGGAGGACCTGAAGAATCTGAAGCCTCCGTTCAAGCCGGACGGAGGGAGAGTCACCGCCGGCAACTCCTCCCAGATAGTGGACGGGGCAGCAGCCGCTCTTCTGATGACAGCCGACAAGGCGGAGAAACTGGGCCTGGAGCCACTCTGTCGGATCATCGGGACAGCATCGGCCGGCGGGGAACCTGTTCCCATGCTCCTGGCACCCATCCCGGCTGCGGAGAAGGCCTTGGCCAGGGCCGGGAAGACCATGGACGATATGGACATCATTGAACCCAACGAGGCATTCGCCTCCCCATGCCTGGCCTTCGCCAACCATTTCGGGTACGCCTACGACGACCCCCGCGTGAACCCCACTGGAGGAGCCATCGCCATCGGACATCCCATCGGGGCCTCGGGCGTCCTCTACTTCGGAGAGATGGTCCATCACCTCAAGCGGACCGGCGGCAGGGCCGGAATCCAGTTGATGTGCGGGGGGGGCGGAATTGGTATCGCCACGGTGGTGGAGGCCGTCTGACAGTTCCTGACAGCTCCGGGCTCCCCCTCCCCTTGAGACCGCCTTTGAGGGAGCCTGGAGCCCCTCTTTTCCTCGGCTCATTTTTAGAGGGCCAAAGAGGAAAAAACGGGCCTCGTTAAGACTAAAAAGGATAAATCGCCACCTGTGCTCCCAGACCACCCTCCCCGCCCTTCCCTTACATCTTCTCAAAACCACCGTCATCTGGGGCCGACCCTGAGACCCATGGATAGGTTAAAGGATGAACCGGAACTCCAGGTTGCAAAAGGCCTGGAGGTCTCCAATTTAGTCATATAAGCAGCGCGGGAAACTTATAATTTTCCTTTTTCCACTGCCTTCAGGCCTTATGCTGCGATCTCAAAGTCACTGCTTAAAATGCAAGGAGGAAACCTTTATCTCTATGCAAACCGATAAGATGAGGAGTATTCCCTTCCATGAATTGTGTGTCCATGCCTGGACGCCGCATCCTAATCGCTGGGCAAAACGTAGCAAAGTTCGGAGGGGGGTTCGATTTTATACACAAATAACTTGTTGAAAATTCTGTAAAATTTATTAAAAGTCGCTATCTAGTTATTTTTTTATACCGTCTTTCCCTATTCTAAGATCGACAGATTGACATTCTCCTCATATTTCTCTTTTGGTTTGTCTCTCTAGCCTTTTGAAATCGCATAGGATATGCAATGTCTCCACATGAGATGAAATGCGGAAGTTCCAATTGGCATAATTATTGTTATATCAGGTTTAAGTGAAGGACAAATGATAAAGAGAAGCTAATGATAGATATTACGCAATGTGAGTGACAGTTCAGAATTTCTGACGTAGCTGAAGACCGCGATGAAACATAATACCGATAGATTATTAAGTTATTGAAATTTAACAATTAGACATTAGAGTTGACGGATTTTGTGTTTCGTTAATTTTCCAGGTCAATAAATTCGACTGGCTATAAATAACAAGCATTTATGGGGTTATGTCGGTAGGTCTGCAGTTAAATGTTTATCATTTTTATCTGGCATGTGATTAATCGACATTACCATATATTGGCGTTGTGTAGGATAGTAAATCAAAAACTAGTTTCAAATCGCCCACATAGCGATAAACCCCTTAAACCTTACTGAAGAGTGAGAACAGCTGTACTAACTGGCAGTACTTGAAAGGAGGAAGGAAATGGGTGGTCTTATGTTGTTTTATGTGGGAGCAGTTCTTTTTTGCAACGGACTATGGATCCTGGGTCATATCGAGGATAGAGAGCTGGCCGTAATAGATTTCTTTGTTGGCGGGTTAGGTCTGTTCGTTGCGGCACATGCTGCTCTAACCGGTGATCCATGGTTTGGAGCCCAGATACTGTTGTTTGCATTCACCTATATTTGGATTTCTCTCAATAGGTACCTAGGAGTAGATGGCCGGGGCCTAGGTTGGTTCTGTCTTTTTGTGGCAGCTTCAGCGATGCCTTGGGGGGTGTGGCTCCTGTTCAAGTCTGCTGGACAACTCTGGCCGACCTGGCTTGCGCTAAATTGGATAGCGTGGGCCATCTTGTGGTTCATGTTTTTTCTACTTCTGTCCCTCAAAAAGGAAAAAATCGCCAGACTTACTGGCTGGGTCACCCTCTTGGAGGGGATTAGCACTGGATGGATCCCCGGATGGCTCCTGCTCACTGGAGTCATGAAGTGAAGAAGCTAACTATATGGGAATGGTCTTTGAAAGAAGGACAAGGCGGAAGGTCCTAATGTGTGGAGGGAGGTGATAACGTGTGATAATTCCCATAGGTCCAATAGGTGGGAAGGGATGAAGTTTTTCATCGCCATTAACCAGAGGGCTAAAATAAGGAGGTAAATAAAATGGGAAGTATTGGTAGTACCAGTAGACCCACTGAGGGTCTGTTAGTGGGGTTGATCCAATTTCCTGTTCCGGTTGTGAATTCTCGGAAGGATATTGAAGCCAACGTGGAAAAAATTTGCCAGGGCACAGCCAGCACAAAAGCCGGTTATCCCGGCATGGACCTTATTGTCTGGCCCGAATATAGCACCCAAGGCTTGAATGTGAAGAAGTGGCTGACCGAGGAATTTCTGTGCGACATACCCGGTCCGGAAACCGAAGCCTACGCCAAAGCTTGTAAAGATAATGACATCTGGGGCGTTTTTTCCATCATGGAGCGAAACGAAGACCCCAACAAAAACCCCTTCAATTCGGCGATTATCATAAACAACAAAGGGGAGATCGTACTGAAATACCACAAGCTGAATCCCTGGGTCCCGATCGAACCTTGGTATCCAGGGGATCTTGGCCAACCAGTGGTAGAAGGCCCAGGAGGAAGCGTACTCTCTATATGTATCTGTCATGACGGGATGTTCCCAGAGCAGGCTCGGGAGGCGGCCTACAAGGGCTGCAACGTCTATATCCGCATCTCCGGATACAGCACCCAGGTCAATGAACAGTGGATTCTGACCAACCGCTCCAATGCCTGGCATAACTTGATGTACACAATCTCAGTCAACTTGGCCGGTTATGATGGCGTCTTTTACTACTTTGGAGAGGGCCAGATCTGTAACTTCGATGGCACCACGCTGGTTATGGGACACCGGAACCCATGGGAGATCGTAACCGGCGAGATATTCCCTAAAATGGCTGATCAAGCTCGGACAGATTGGGCCCTGGAGAACAACATTTTTAATGTGGGCAGCCGGGGCTACGTGGCCTTACCAGGCGGCGAAAAGGAATGTCCTTATACTTGGGTCAAGGACTTTGCTGCTGGCAAGTATAGACTGCCTTGGGAAGACAAGATAAAGATTAAAGATGGGTCTTACTATGGCTACCCCACTACAGGTGGTCGATTCGGGAAATAGTCTCCTCAAAATTTTCAATATGGTAACAGGGATGGGGAGGCGGACTTGCTCACAAAGCAAACCGTCCCCCATTACCCACCACCTCTCACTTTGTAGAAAGTTGCCATCGAACTGGTCTCTTCAAATACCTTAAATTCACTTCTTCAGTCGTCTGGATCTGATGATCTCAATCTTGTCTGATAATCCTTTAAACATTTTTCAGAACAAAAGTCCAATTCTCGAGAATCATCGATTGTTAGTTCTAGGTTGACAAACCGGCCGTTCATTCCTGGTTCAACCCTGAACCGTAGCCCACATTGGTCGCAGATCTTTACATGCCGTTGAATGAAAATAGACAAGCATGCTTCGGAGCAAACGAATACAGTTTCTTGTTCCAAAATAGAACGATAAATAAGCCGTCCACAGATTTCACAGATTTTTTCCTTCTTGCTTTGAAATAGGTTTTGCCCGCAAGCTGGACAAAATTGCTGGGGTTTTTCATAAAACACCCGGCCGCAATTTGGACAGGCCCGTTTAAGTCCTTCGCCGCAATTTGGACAGACGACTTTATCCTTATTCCCATCCTTGAGTTCCAATACGTAATGTTTGGATCCCTTTGGATCTAGGGTGCCCTTCCTAGAAAGAAAACAGCAGACCGGATTTGGACAATAAGCATACTTTTTTTTCTGAATCTTTGTTGAGCTCACTAGCAATCTCCCAAAAAGCTTACACAGGTTCTAGCTTGACATTCCCACTTCTTTAGTGTTTTTCCACTCTCATGTCAGCTTTAGGACTCAGGCCGTATCGTTTGATTTTGCTGTACAGTGTGGCCCGATGGATGCCCAAACGACGGGCGACTTCGTGTTTGTTCCAATGGCATTCTTGAAGCGTAGACCAGATCAACTGCCGTTCATGATCCATCAATGAGGTACCCTTTCCGAATGATTCGCCCTGGACATCAAGTGATAAGATGTCCTCATGAATCATCTCTCCTTTGGTCAAAATGACGGCCCTAGCCACCGTGTTCTCCAATTCCCGGATGTTGCCTGGCCAATTGTAATTTGTTAGCAAGTCCATCGCCCTGTTGGAAATCCTGTGAATGTTTTTGTTCTCGATCCGGCTATATTTTCTCAAGAAATGTTCCACCAGGAGGGGGATATCTTCCTTTCTTTCCCGGAGTGGAGGGATAAATATATTGATAACATTCAGGCGATAATAAAGGTCCTCTCGGAAGCGGCCTGCAGCCACCTCTTTGGCAAGATTCTTATTGGTGGCAGCAAGTATCCTCATATCTACCTGTATGGTTCTCTCTCCACCAACTCTCTCAAAACATCTTTCCTCTAAGACCCGTAGGAGCATCACCTGTATCTCATGAGATAGGCCCCCAATTTCATCCAAAAAAAGCGTTCCTTTATGGGCTTTTTCGAATCGGCCGATCTTTCTATAAATTGCTCCAGTGAAGGACCCTCTCTCGTGGCCGAACAACTCCGATGCCACCAAGGACTGCGCATATGACCCACAATGAGCAACGATGAATGGTTTGTCTCGTCGTCGACTCTGGTGATGGATAGCCCGAGCCACCAGCTCCTTTCCCGTTCCGTTCTCACCTGTGATTAGGATTGTGGCCCTAGAGTCTGCTATATCCCGGATCATTTTATGAATAAATTGCATTTTCGCGCTCTTTCCCACAATGTCCGTCATAGCGATCACCCCCAATGTCCCTTCTAGCCTAAGTCCCAAGACCTTAATGCTTAGAGGGCTTAGAGGCTCAGGCTAGAAAGAGGTAACCTATGTCAGGGGAAACTGAGGAACATCGTAAAATCTATGGGCCGAGCTGTCCATAATATCTACTCCTTTTGAGCAAAGATACGCACCCGAAGCTAAATTCCACTAGGCTTCATGAACCCCTAAAACAGTTTGGAAATCCCGCATCTCATAAGAAAAGAACTCTTAGAACTTGTCCCCATATGAAAAACGATGCCTGTAACGGCCTATCTATGGACATATCTCTACAGAAGACGCTTTTTTTGTTCCGCTTGCGCTTCATCAAATTCCTTAGACATTGCTAAACCTCTTTGCATGTCTTGTTCCCAATGGTCAGCTTTCCGGAAATGAGCAAGAGAAATAAGTTTTTTGACTTTAGTGGAGCAACAATGGGGGCAGGAAATGATTTCCTCTTGATTAGTAACAATGATTTCAAAATTTTTAGAGCAATTTTGGCATTCATATTCATAGATAGGCATCACAACCCTCTCTCATTTTTCATTGGGAGCTTCAAAAATAATATAATACCCTAACTGCAATTTTACAATAAATGTGCAAATTTAATAGTCTTAAATTGACTAACATATTGAATATATATGGAATAAGTGAGCGGTGCTTGATTGTACTCTTAAGCTTCTACCTTGACAGGTGAATTGATTGGTAACAAAGTAACAAAGTCAAGGAGGAGCGGAGATGGATGCAGCGACGAAACTTGCCAAACAGAGGCTCAGCCTTCTGGAACTTGCGGAGGCATTGAATAACGTATCGGAAGCCTGCCGGAGGCGTGGTATTTCGAGGACCCAGTTTTATGAATACAAGAGGCGATTCCAAACACACGGGCTTGAAGGCCTGAAAGATCTTCCTCCTGTGCACAAGAGCCATCCCCAAACCACCCCGCCGGAGGTGGTCAAGAGGATCAAGGAGCTTGAGCTGAAGCACCCATCTTACGGATGTAATCGCTTGGAGTCTCTTCTTCAGCTGGAAGGTATCCGTGTCAGCTATGTGACCATTCAGAACATCCTCAATGCCAACGGTTTGGGGACCCGCTACGACAGATGGCTTGCCTTGGAAAAGAGGCATTGAACTTACGGCAGAGCAGATCGCTTTCATTGAGAAAGACAGAACCCGTGTTTCCGAGAGCGTCATGTGGAATCAACTCGCCCGGGACAGCTCCTCAACCAGGATACTTTTTTCGTTGGCACCCTCAAAGGTGTAGGGAAGCTCTACCTTCATGCCGTTGCTGAGGCGGCTGTTTCTGTGCTCCATAATGACGTTATTCCCTTTTATCAAAAACTCGGGATCAATATTGAAGCTGTCCTTACCGATAACGGCAGGGAATTTTGCGGCACAGAGGCCCATCCTTATCAGATCTACCTTGCTCTCAATGAGATCGAACTTAGAAGACCCCGGACCAAAGGGTTCGTGGAGCGCTTCAACCGCACTGTCCTGGATGAATTCTTCCGCACCAAGTTCTATGAGCATTGAAGAGCTTCAGGCCGACCTGGATGAATGGATCCATTTGGCTACCGTAACCAGGGCAAACGACCATGGGAAACCATACAAGAATACCTAAACCCTGTTCACCAAGATGCTTAAGAGTACAGCTTGATTTTAGGAGCGGAGGTGGGCAGACAGAAGCGTCTGGTGGCCCTTCAGCTTGCCACAAGCCGAGGCTGCGGCGTACTGGGGAGGCTGCTCGAAGACCTTCAACACAGAGGTTTGGTGGCGCCCTCCTACGTGGACACCGACGGCCACAAGGGGTTGGCCAAGATCCAGCGGTGCACGGTCACAAGTTGTGCAACTTCAAGGAACACTTGGTCCATGCCCGACCGGAGATGATCCAGGACTATCGCAAATCTATGCGGAAGACAGAATCGAAGCTCGGAAGGCCTATGGGGCTTTCATCGCCAAGTGGCCCCGCTTGGTCTTTGCAGTGGCCTGTCTACAAAGCAGGCGTGACGATGATATCACCATTACGCAGCTTTGTTGACAAGGTGTTGGAAGGTGGCTCTCATCTCTCGGTACCCATCTATCTTTCGCAGTCGGATCTGTCCGAAGGCCACCAGGGAGAAGAGCAGCACCAAGGCCCCCTGCTTCCCGCGGAACGCGGGACTGAAAGATCCCTGGGTCTTTGTCCTCCTTTCCGCCTTGGCGGAATTGAGGTTCTCCAGGGTATTGGTGGAACGCACGGCCTTCCACATGCCCTTGGGTAGTTCATAGAAGGTCAAAAGACTGTATCTGCCTCTTGGAGGCTTCGGGCCACGGCAGACACCAGCCGAGACCACTTATCGATGAAGGCCTTATATGCCTTTCGGGCTTCGATTCCGTCTTTGGCATGGATGATCTTGTGGTAATCCCGGCTCATCTCGGCTCGGGCATGGGCTGGGCAATGTGCCCTGAGGTTTCTCAGTTTATGAACGGTGCAGCGCTGGATCTTGGCCAGCCCCTTGTGTCCATCGGTGACCACATAGGAGGGGGCAGGAAGACCTCTGCGGTTGAGATCCTCCAGGAGGCTTCCCCAGCATGCAGCGGCCTCACTTGCAGGCAACTCAAGGGCCAAGAGGCGCTTGTGCCCCTCGGGGCTCACCCCCAACACCGCAAGCACAGGCACAGAGACCACCCTGCGAGCAAGCCCTCACCTTCAGATGGAGGGCGTCGAGAAAGACGATAGGGTAGTGCTCATGGGACAGGTCCCTACAAGACCACTGCTCGAATCCCGCCTTGGCGGGAAGCCTCTGGACGATGCGGGAGATGGCGCTTATTGAGGGCCTTTCGGATGCGGCGGGTATTGGCACCGGCCAGGTAGGCCCCAACGATGGCCTCATCAACCCTGCGGGTCCTTCGGGCATAGCGGGGAAGCATGCGGCTTTGAAACTCCTTGGTGGCACCGTCCCACAGAAAGATCCTTCCACGAGGGACATCCAGATCCATCGGTCCCATCTCCGTGGTGATCCTTCGTCGCTCTCTGCCGTTTCGATACCCACCCCGACTGCAGCTCCTCTCGTAGCGCTTGCAACCCAGCGCAGCCTCCAACTCCTCGTCCAATATCACCTGAATCGCCTCCAGCACCCGAACCCTCAGCTGCTTCTCCACCTCAAGACGAAGCTGTACCAATTGGGCATCATCTGTGATAAACTTCTCCATGGCGTAACCTCCTCTCTTACGGCCCTCAGGCCGCTTCTTTCTTCCACCAGGAGATTACGCCATCTCCTTTTTCCACGAAAGTCGGGACGGAT
>Ga0209426_1000167_pt1 | contig 99074 bp, 90 predicted proteins | sample Deesub1362B_J571_FD_187697 | JGI IMG/M metagenome (GOLD analysis project Ga0209426, IMG submission 187697) | Deep oceanic, basalt-hosted subsurface ecosystem from Juan de Fuca Ridge flank, Pacific Ocean, CORK Borehole 1362B_J2.571 (SPAdes)... ... | reverse complement strand
CCCGCCTCGGCCCGGCGACGGGCCTCGGCGTTGGTGGAGTCGATCTCGTCTAGAACGACGATCGGCGGGATGACGACGGGCGGAACGCCCGTCACCTCACGCGTGACCAAAGGCGGCCGCGGCGGCCTTGGCGGCGGGCTCAAGCCAGGCCAGGGCGAACAGCACGATCGGGCACGAGAACAGCGCGGCGGCGAAGCCGACCGCTCGGGCCGACGGCGACGGCGCGTCGACCGAACCGTTCGGCGCGTCGAACCACATCGTCTTGATCAGGCGCAGATAGTAGAACGCCGCGACGACGGAGCCGACCAGGCCCAACACGGCGGCCCACTGCATCATCACGTCGCCGGTGGCGATCGCGGCCTTAAAGACAAAGAACTTCGACCAGAAGCCCGAGAACGGCGGCAGGCCCAGGGCCGACAGCGAGAACGCGGTCATGGCCAGGGCCACGCCCGGACGCGCCTTCACCAGCCCGGCCATGTCCTCGATGGTTTCCATCGACTTGCCGTCGCGGTTCAGCGCCTGCAGGCAGGCGAAGAAGCCGGTGACGTCGATCATATAGAGGACCATGAACACCAGCATCGACTGCAGGCCGTCCTGGCCGCCCGCGGCGACGCCCAGAAGGGCGTAGCCGACATTGGCGATCGAGGAATAGGCCCACAGACGCTTGAGGTTGCTCTGCGCCAGGCCCGCGAACGCGCCGACGAACACCGACAGCAGGGCCGCGATCACCAGGATCTGGCGCCATTGGTCACCGGCGGCGGGGAAGGCGTCGCCCAGCACGCGGGCGAACATCATCATGGCCGCCAGCTTCGGCGCGGCGGCGAAGAAGCCGACGACCGGGGTCGGGGCCCCTTCGTAGACGTCGGGCGTCCACATGTGGAACGGCGCGGCCGACACCTTGAAGGCGAGACCGCAGATCAGGAACACGAGGCCAAACAGCAAGCCTGCGCCATGCGCGCCGCCATGGGCGGCGGCCAGCGCGATCTGGCTGAAGTGGGTCGAACCCGTGAAGCCGTAGATCAGCGAGGCGCCGTACAGCAGCAGGCCGGACGACAGCGCGCCCAGCACGAAGTACTTCAGGCCCGCTTCCGACGACTTGGCGTCATCGCGACGCATGGCCGCCAGGACGTACAGGGCCAGCGATTGCAGCTCGACGCCGACATAGAGGCTGATCAGGTCGCCCGCCGAGGCGGTGACGCCCATGCCGACCGCGGCCAGGATCACCAGAACGGCGTATTCGAACTTCTGATCGCCGCGCTGAGCCAGCCAGCGGTCGCCGAGCACGACGGCCACGGCGCTGGAGAGATAGATGGCCACCTTGGCGTAGCTCGCCGCGGCGTCGGCCACATAGACACCGCCGAAAGCCCGGCCATGCGGCCCCAGCACGGCCGTGGCGGCCGCCGCGAGCAGAGCGGCCACGGCGGCCAGCGTGAAGATCGGTCCGACCTTGCCTCGGAAGGCGCCGGCGACCAGCAGAACCAGCGCCGCGATCGCGAGAACGATCTCGGGCAGGACAAGCGAGAAGTTGGCGGAAAACGTCATAGGCTCCTCACCCGCCCACGGCGGCGCGCCAGGCGCCGACCAGCGCATCGACGGAGGATGCGGTCAGGTTGAACACAAGATTGGGATAGATGCCGAGCACCAGGGTCATGATGATCAGCGGCACGAAAAGCACGTACTCGCGCGGCTCGAGATCCTTGATCGTGGCCAGCTGCGGGTTGGTGATCTCGCCGTACATCACCCGGCGGTACAGGGTCAGGGCGTACATGGCCGAGAAGATCACGCCCGAGGCGGCGACCAGCGCGGTCCAGGTCGAGGCCTTGTAGGCGCCGGTCATGGTCAGGATTTCCCCGACGAAGCCCGACGTGCCCGGCAGGCCGACATTGCCCATCGTGAACAGCAGGAAGACGAAGGCGTAGTGCGGCATCCGGTTGGTCAGGCCGCCGTAGAAGGCGATCTCGCGGGTGTGCATACGGTCATAGACCACGCCGACGCAGAGGAAGAGCGCGCCCGAGATCACCCCGTGGCTCAACATCTGGAACAGAGCGCCCTGCTCGCCGGCGGCGTTGCCCGAGAAGATGCCCATGGTCACGAAGCCCATGTGGGCGACGGACGAATAGGCGATCAGCTTCTTGATGTCGGTCTGCCGGAAGGCGACCAGCGAGGTGTAGACGATGGCGATCACCGACAGCGCGAACACCAGCGGCTGGAAGAACTCCGAGGCGTTGGGGAACATCGGCAGGCTAAAGCGCATGAAGCCGTAGCCGCCCATCTTCAGCAGGATGCCCGCCAGAATGACCGAACCGGCCGTCGGCGCTTCGACGTGCGCGTCGGGCAGCCAGGTGTGCACCGGCCACATCGGCATCTTCACCGCGAACGAGGCGAAGAAGGCCAACCACAGCCAGGTTTGCAGCCACGGTGCGAACTTGAACGTCATCAGCGCCGGAATCGACGAGGTGTGGGCGATCGCGATCATGGCCAGGATGGCGGCCAGCATCAGCACCGAGCCAAGCAGCGTGTAGAGGAAGAACTTGTAGGCCGCGTACACCCGACGCTTGCCGCCCCAGATGCCGATGATCAGGAACATCGGGACCAGGCCGCCCTCGAAGAAGAGGTAGAACAGGATCAGGTCCAGCGCGCAGAACACGCCGATCACCAGGGTCTCCAGAACCAGGAAGGCGATCAGATATTCGACCACGCGCTTGTTGACCGACTTCCAGCTGGCGATCACGCAGATCGGCAGCAGGAACGCCGTCAGAAGGACGAACAGCACCGAGATGCCGTCGACGCCCATGCGGTAATGCAGGCCCGCGAACCACGCGACGTCTTCCACGAACTGGAAGCCGGGGTTCTTGGGATCGAACTGAAGGGTGACGATGACCGACAGACCGAAGGTGACCAGCGTGGTCGCCAGCGCGATCCACTTGGCCAGGGTGTCGGTCTTTTCGCTGGCCCCGTTCAGGGCGCGCGCGGCGAGAAGCGCCGCGACGCCCGCCAGGGGCGCGAAGGTCGTAAGGCTGAGAAGGCCGATCATGAGCTCCGTCGCCCTCAGTGGAATTTGAACAGGGCGTAGGTCAGCAGGCCGGCGACGCCGAGCAGCATGACAAACGCGTAGTGGTACAGGTAGCCGGTCTGCAGCTTGCCGGTGCGCTTGCCGACCTCATACGAGACCGCGCTGACGCCATCGGGACCCAGGCCATCGATGATCTTCTGATCGCCGCCCTTCCAGAACAGGTCGCCGAGGAACTTGGCCAGACGCACGAAGGTGGCGTCGTACAGTTCGTCGAAGAACCACTTGTTGTAGAAGAAGACGTAGAGCGGCCCCTTGCGCTCGGCCAGCTTCAGGCCCAGGCGCTCGTCGCCCTTCAGCAGATAGACGTAGGCGGCGATCAGCAGGCCCAGGATCGTGGCGATCAGCGGGCTGTACTTCACCCACTCGGCCACGCCATGCGCTTCGTGCAGCACGTGGTTGGTCGGGGCGTTGTAGATCGCGCCGCGCCAGAACTCCTCCTGGTGGTGGCCCACGAAATAGCCGGTGAAGACGAAGCCGGCGGCGACCGCGCCGATCGACAGGACGACCAGCGGGAACAGCATCACCCACGGGCTCTCGTGCGGCTTGTGATCATGGCCGTGGCCATGGTCATCATCCGGCAGAGGCTCGTCGTGGGTTTCGTCCGCGTGGGCGTCGTGGCCGTGCGCGTCGTGAGCGTGCGCGTGGTGGTCGTCATGACCCCAGCGAGCCTTGCCGTTGAAGGTGAAGAAGGCCAGGCGCCACGAGTAGAACGAGGTCAGGCCGGCGACCAGGACGCCGATCACCCAGGCGAACATGCCGATCGGGTTGTGCTGGCCCGCCGCGTAGGCGGCCTCGATGATGGTGTCCTTCGAGTAGAAGCCGGCGAAGCCCAGTTCCAGCGGCGGGATGCCCAGGCCCGTGATGGCGATCGTGCCGATCGTCATGGCGATGAAGGTGATGGGCAGCAGCTTGGCCAGGGCGCCGTACTTCCGCATGTCCTGCTCATGGTGCATCCCGTGGATCACCGAACCGGCGCCGAGGAACAGCAGGGCCTTGAAGAAGGCGTGCGTGAACAGGTGGAACATCGCCGCCTGATAGGCGCCGACGCCGGCCGCGAAGAACATGTAGCCCAGCTGCGAGCAGGTCGAATAAGCGATGACGCGCTTGATGTCGTTCTGGGTCAGACCGACCGTGGCGGCGAACAGGGCCGTCACCGCGCCGATCACCGTGACGATGTTCTTGGCGATGGGCGCGTATTCGAACATCGGCGACAGCAGGCACAGCATGTAGACGCCGGCGGTGACCATGGTGGCCGCGTGGATCAGGGCCGACACCGGGGTCGGGCCCTCCATGGCGTCCGGAAGCCAGGTGTGCAGGAAGAACTGGGCCGACTTGCCCATCGCGCCGATGAACAGCAGGAAGCAAGCGATGTCCATCAGCGGGAAGGTATGGCCCGCGAACACCCAGGTCTTGCCGGCGTGCGCGGCGATCTGCGGGAAGATCTCGGCGAATTGGATCGACCCGAACGCCCAGAAGGTGGTCATGATGCCCAGGGCGAAGCCGAAGTCGCCGACGCGGTTGACCACGAAGGCCTTGATGGCGGCGGCGCTGGCCGAGGGCTTCTTGAACCAGAAGCCGATCAGCAGGTACGAGGCGAGACCCACGCCTTCCCAGCCGAAGAACAGCTGCATGAAGTCGGCGGCGGTGACCAGCGACAGCATGGCGAAGGTGAACAGCGACAGATACGCGAAGAAGCGCGGCTTGCTGTCGTCCTCGGCCATGTAGCCCCAGGAATAGATGTGCACCAGGGCCGAGACCGTCGTGACCACGATCAGCATGGTCGCCGACAAAGCGTCGATCCGGATCGACCAGTTGGCCTGGAAGTCGCCGATGTGGATGAACGGCAGCAGGCGGACCGTGAAGGCCTCCAGGCCGCCCCAGGTCCACTGGCTGAACGTGTACCACGACAGGGCGCAGGCCAGGATCAGCAGGCCGGTCGTGACCGCCTGCGAGGCGACGTCGCCGATGCGGCGGCCGAACAGGCCGGCGATCAGGGCGCCGACCAGCGGCGCGAAGACGAGAATGGTTACAAGCGTCTGCATGACGTCGCTTAGCCCTTCATCATGCTGGCGTCGTCAACCGCGATGTCGCCGCGGTTGCGGAAGAAGGTGACGAGGATGGCCAGACCCACGGCCGCTTCGGCGGCGGCCACGGTCAGCACGAACATGGCGAAGATCTGCCCCGCCACGTCGTGCAGGAAGGCCGAGAACGCCACGAGATTGATGTTCACCGCCAAGAGGATCAACTCGACCGACATCAGGATGACGATGATGTTCTTGCGGTTCACGAAGATGCCGAAGACGCCGATCGTGAACAGGATCGCGGCGACGACGAGATAGTGCGGCAGGCCGATCATTCGGAGATCCCCTCACCCGGATTGATCTGAACCAGCTCCATGCCGGTCTTGGGCGTGCGGGCCACCTGCTTGCCGATGTCCTGGCGCTTGACGCCCGGCTTGTGGCGCAGGGTCAGGACGATGGCGCCGATCATGGCCACCAGCAGCACCAGGCCCGCGAGTTGGAAGAAGAAGACATAGTCGGTGTAGAGCACGCGGCCGATCACCTCGGTGTTCGGAACGCCGCCCGGCGACGCGTTCGGCAGGGCCTGCTTGGCGGCCGCGCCGTTGCTGGACACGGCGGCGACGACCGCGATCATCTCTCCGACCAACACCAGACCCACGAGGCCACCGATCGGCAGGTTATTGACGAAGCCCTGACGCAGCGCCGCGAAGTCGATGTCCAGCATCATCACGACGAACAGGAACAGCACCGCGACCGCGCCCACATAGACGACGATTAGCAGCATCGCCAGGAACTCCGCGCCCAGCAGGACGAAGAGGCCGGCGGCCGAGAAGAAGGCGGTGATCAGGAAGAGCACCGAGTGCACCGGGTTCTTGGCCGACACGACGAGCAAGCCCGACGCGAGGGTCACGAAAGCCAGTAGATAAAATGCGATCGCCTGCACGGGCATTGGCCCAGGGCTCCCCTGAAATCTTACGTCCAATGACGTCGACGCCTCGCGGCGCGACGCCTCCTAGGAATCGCGCCCCCTCTTAGCGGTAGGGCGCGTCCAACTCCAGATTCTTCGCGATCAGGCGTTCCCAGCGGTCGCCGTTATCGAGAAGCCGTTCCTTGTCGTAGTACAGTTCCTCGCGCGTCTCGGTCGCGAACTCGGTGTTCGGCCCCTCGACGATGGCGTCCACCGGACAGGCCTCCTGGCACAGGCCGCAGTAGATGCACTTGACCATGTCAATGTCGTAGCGGGTCGTCCGGCGGCTGCCATCCTCGCGCGGTTCTGCCTCGATCGTGATGGCCTGGGCGGGACAGATGGCCTCGCACAGCTTGCAGGCGATGCAGCGTTCCTCGCCCGACGGATAGCGACGCAGGGCGTGCTCGCCCCGGAAACGCGGCGACTGCGGGTTGCGCTCGTTCGGATAGATCACGGTCTTCTTCGGCGCGACCATGTGCTTCATGGCCAGACCGAACGCGCCGGCGAAGTCGAGCAGGGCCGCGCCCTTGACCGCTTGAGTGATGCGCTGGAACACCAGAGCTCTCCTAAACCTGTACCTCGACGAAGGGCCGTCGTGGCCCCTCCCCGCTTCGATGGGCCAAGGCCCCTTATTTCGTCCCGCGCGGGATCACGCAGGTGTAGTTCGCCAGCTGAGCGGGGTCGCCCCCGTCCTGCTTGAACCGGATCGTCCCGCCCTCGGCCTTGCACTTGTCGCCGGCGCGCCGGAGATCGTCGTAGCTGACGATCCCCTCGCCCAGCGAATAGGACCGATCCGGAGCCGAGACGGCCTGGCAGGCCGAAAGGGCGAGGCCGGAAAGGCCCAGCGCGATGACCGCCAGGCGCCGCATCAGGCCCCCGGACCGAACACGCGCCACGCGGCGACCGCGGCGACCAGCACGAGCGAAGTCGGCAGGAACACCTTCCATCCCAGGCGCATCAGTTGGTCGTAGCGGTAGCGAGGCACGATGGCCTTGGCCATGGCGAACATGAAGAACCAGAATACGATCTTCGCGTAGAACACCAAGGCCAGCAGGAAATTGACCAGGAACGGCGGCCAGTGCGCCGTGAAGCCAATGGGGAAGCCCGGATTCCAGCCGCCGAAGAACAGAACGCTGATCATGGCGCACATCAGGACGATGTTCGAATATTCGGCCACCATGAATAGCAGGTACGGCGTCGAGCTGTACTCGACCTGATAGCCGGCCACGAGTTCGGATTCGGCTTCCGGCAAGTCGAACGGCGGGCGGTTCGTCTCGGCCAGACCCGAGATGTAGAACATGCCCATCGCGATGACCATCACCGGCAGCAGGACGATGTTCTTCAGGCCGGCGCCGCCAAACACGTTCCAGTTCCAGAACCAGCCGGTCTGCTTCTCGACGATGGTCGACAGGTTCATCGAACCGGCCAGCAGGATCACCGTGATGATGATCAGGCCGATCGAGACCTCGTAGGACACCATCTGAGCGGCCGAGCGCAGGGCGCCCAGGAACGGATACTTCGAGTTCGAAGCCCAGCCGCCCATGATGATGCCGTAGACGCCCAGCGAGCTCATGGCCAGCAGGTAGAGGATGCCGACATTGAGGTTGGAGACCACCCAGCCCGGCGCGAACGGCACCACGGCCCAGCCGACGAAGCCCAGGATCAGGCTGATCAGCGGCGCCAGGATGAAGATCACCTTGTCGGCGCCGGCCGGGATGACGATCTCCTTCAAGACGAACTTGAAGAAGTCGGCGAAGGACTGCAGCAGGCCGAACGGACCCACCACGTTGGGGCCCTTGCGCATCTGGACGCCGGCCCAGATCTTGCGGTCGGCCAGCAGCAGGAAGGCCAGGCTCAGGAGAACCCAGATCACGACCAGCAGGATGCCGCCGGTCGTCAGGCCAAACCAGAGAAGCGGATTGGTCGAGTCCACGATTTACTCCGCGGCGATCTTGGCGGCGCCGGAAGCCACGGCCGCGCATTCGGCCATGGTCACGCTGGCGCGCGCGATGGGGTTGGTCAGGTGGAAGGCCTTGATCGGGCTTTCGAACGGCGCGTCCGAAACCTCGCCGTCGGCGCCCAGCGCGCCCACGTCGAACGACGTGGCCACCGAGCCCGGCGCGTAGTCGATCTGGCCGAAGGTCGGGTGATCGGCGAACAGCTTGGCGCGCAGCTGGTCCAGGCTGTCATACGGCAGCTTGTGGCCCAGCACTTCGGAAAGCGCGCGAAGGATCGACCAGTCTTCCTTGGCCTCGCCCTTCGGGAACACCGCGCGGCGGCCCATCTGGACCCGGCCCTCGAGGTTCACATAGAGGCCATTCTTCTCGGTATAGGCCGCGCCCGGCAGGATCACGTCGGCCTTGTGCGCGCCGTTGTCGCCGTGCGTGCCGAGATAGATCTTGAAGGCGTCCGAGGCGGCCGTCTCGCACTCGTCGGCGCCCAGCAGGAAGAGGACGTCGACAGCGCCCGGCTTCAGCATGTCGCGGGCGGCGAGGCCGCCCTCGGCCGGGACGAAGCCCATGTCGAGGCCGGCCACCCGAGCGGCTGCGGTATGCAGCACGTTCCAGCCGTTCCAGCCGTCACGCACGACCTTCATGGTCTTGGCGAGGCCGGCGGCGGCCTTGAGGATCGCCGCGCCATCGGCGCGGGCCAGCGCGCCCTGCCCGATGATGATCGCGGGACGCTCGGCGGCCTTCAGGGCCGCGACGAAGTCGTTCTTGCTCTTGGCCAGGCCCGACAGGGTCTTGGCGCCGGCGCCGAGATAATCATAGCCGAAGGTCAGGTCGGCCTGCTCGCCGATGACGCCGAAGCGGGTCTTGCCGGCGATCCACTGCTTGCGGAAGCGCGCGTTCAGCACCGGCGCCTCGATGCGGGGATTGGCGCCGACGAACAGGACGACGTCGGCGTTCTCGATGCCGGCGATCGTCGAGTTGAACAGCCAGCTCTCGCGCGGGCCGGCGCCCAGCGCCGCGCCGTCCTGGCGGCTGTCCAGGTTCTTGACACCCAGGGCGGTGAAGAGATCCTTGGTCGCCTTGAGGCTCTCGGCGTCCTGCAGGTCGCCGGCGATGACGCCGATGCGCTCGGGCGCGGTCGTCTTCAGCTTGGCGTCCACGGCCGCGAAGGCTTCCGACCAGGTCGCGGGACGCAGCTTGCCGTCCACGCGGACATAGGGACGGTCCAGGCGCTGACGGCCCAGGCCGTCGACGGCGTAGCGCGTCTTGTCCGAGATCCACTCTTCGTTGACGTCGTCGTTCGTGCGCGGCAGCACGCGCAGGACGGCCGCGCCGCGGGCGTCGACGCGGATCGACGAGCCCAAGGCGTCCATCACGTCGATGCTCTCGGTCTTCTTCAGCTCCCACGGACGGGCTTCGAAGGCGTAGGGCTTGGAGGTCAGGGCGCCAACCGGGCACAGGTCGATGACGTTGGCGCTGAGCTCCGACGTCACCGCAGCGCCCAGATAGGTCGTGATTTCAACGTCTTCGCCGCGCGAGATCAGGCCGATTTCCGGCGAGCCGGCGACCTCGGTGATGAAGCGGACGCAGCGCGTGCACTGGATGCAGCGCGTCATCACGGTCTTGATCAGCGGGCCCATGGCCTTTTCTTCGACCGCGCGCTTGTTTTCTTCGTAGCGGCTGTCATCGCGGCCATAGCCCATGGCCTGGTCCTGCAGGTCGCATTCGCCGCCCTGGTCGCAGATCGGGCAATCCAGCGGGTGGTTGATGAGCAGGAACTCCATCACCCCTTCGCGAGCCTTCTTGACCATCGGAGTCTTGGTGAAGATTTCCTGGCCCTCGGCGGCCGGCAGAGCGCACGAGGCCTGGGGCTTCGGCGGGCCGGGCTTCACCTCGACCAGACACATCCGGCAGTTGCCGGCGATGCTGAGGCGCTCGTGGTAGCAGAAGCGCGGGATCTCTTCGCCGGCCAGTTCCGCGACCTGCAGAACCGTCATGCCGGGTTCGAACTCGACTTCGACGCCGTTGACCTTGGCGATTGCCATTCTTGTTACTCCGCCGCGATCAGCTTGGCGCCCTGCACGTGCAGGCGACCGCTACGATAGGAAGCGATCCGCTCCTCCACCTCGTGGCGGAAGTGACGGAACAAGCCCTGGATCGGCCAGGCGGCCGCGTCGCCCAGGGCGCAGATGGTGTGACCCTCGACCTGGGTCGTGACGTCCAGCAGGGTGTCGATCTCTTTCGGATCGGCCTCGCCGGTCGCCATGCGCTCCATGACGCGCCACATCCAGCCCGTGCCTTCGCGGCACGGCGTGCACTGACCGCAGCTCTCGTGCTTGTAGAAGTACGACAGGCGGGCGATGGCGCGGACGAGGTCGGTCGACTTGTCCATGACGATGACCGCCGCGGTGCCGAGGCCCGAGCGCAGGTTGCGCAGGGCGTCGAAGTCCATCGGCAGGTCTTCGCACTGCTCGGCCGGGATCATCGGCACGGACGAACCGCCCGGGATGACGGCCTTCAGGTTGCCCCAGCCGCCCCGGATGCCGCCGCAGTGATCCTCGATCAGCTGGCGGAACGGAATGCTCATCGCCTCTTCGACGTTGCAGGGCAGGTTCACGTGGCCCGAAACGCAGAAGAGCTTGGTGCCGGCGTTGTTCGGGCGACCAAAGCCCGCGAACCAAGCCGCGCCGCGACGCAGGATCGTCCCCGCGACGGCGATGCTCTCGACGTTGTTGACCGTGGTCGGCATGCCGTAGAGGCCCGCGCCGGCCGGGAACGGCGGCTTCAGACGCGGCTGGCCCTTCTTGCCTTCCAGGCTTTCCAGCAGAGCCGTCTCTTCGCCGCAGATATAGGCGCCGGCGCCGTGGTGGACGTAGAGGTCGAAGTCCCAGCCGTGGACGTTGTCCTTGCCGATCAGCTTGGCCTCATAGGCCTGCTTGATCGCGGCTTCCAGGATCTCGCGTTCGTAGACGTACTCGCCACGAATATAGATGTAGCAGGCGTGGGCCAGCATGGCGCGCGAGGCGATCAGGCAGCCCTCGATCAGGAGGTGCGGATCATGCCGCATGATCTCCCGGTCCTTGCAGGTGCCCGGCTCGGACTCATCGGCGTTGACCACCAGGTAGTGAGGACGACCTTCCTTCACTTCCTTGGGCATGAACGACCACTTCAGCCCGGTCGAGAAACCGGCGCCGCCCCGGCCGCGCAGGCCGGAGTTCTTCATGTTGTCGATGATCCAGTCGCGCCCGGCGTCCAGGATGTCCTTGGTGCCATTCCAGCAGCCGCGCTTCTTCGCGCCCTCGAGGCCCCAATCTTGGAGACCGTAGAGGTTCGTGAAGATGCGGTCCTTGTCTTCGAGGATACCGACCATGACTCAGCTTTGCGGATCGAATGGATGGGCGCGCACATAACCCGCCCGACGAATGATGACATAGGCGAAAAGCAACCAGCCCGCGCCAATCGTGACGAGACCGGCGACAACCGCCCAGAACGGCGCCCCTTCGACCGTCCGCCCCCAGATCAGGAGCAGCGCGCCGAGGAGGCAGGCCACGAAGCCCAAGCCGCGTTCACGACGGCCCAGGCCACGGATGGTGTCGGCATAAGCCGCGCGGCGGGCGATGAGGAGGCTGTCGTCGGTCATGACGTCGCGCCCTCGCGCTTGGTCGCGCGCATCCAGCCCAGGATGAACCAGATGTGAGAGCCCAGACCGGCGACGATCGCGGCGAGGAAGACCAGCCGCAGCCAGTCGATCCGCAGCGACACCGCGCCATAGATCGCGACGCCGGCCAGCACGAAGCACACCGCGTTGATGGCGAGCATCACGGTGAGGCGCTTCTTCTGGGTGTTGGCGTCGGCGGTCATGTTAGGCGGTCGGCTCCGGCTTGGCCTTTGTCGCTTTCGGCTTTTCCGGAAGGTTCGGGATCTTGATCTTCTTGGCGGCCGAGCCGTCGTACAGCTTCGGATCCGTCAGGGTCTGGATCTTGCCCTTCGGCTCCGAGGCGCCCCGGCCGTCATAGCTGCCCGGCTTCGGGGCCTTGCCGGCCGCGAAGTCGTCGAGGATCTGGGCCAGGCTCTCCGGCGTCAGGTCCTCGTAGTAATAGTCGTTGATCGCGGCCATCGGGGCGTTGCAGCAGGCGCCGAGGCACTCGACCTCTTCCCAGCTGAACTTGCCGTCGGCCGAGACGTGGTTGGCCGCGCCGATCTTGTCCTTCAGAACCTTCTTGAGGTCCTCGGCGCCGCGCAGCTGGCAGGGCGTGGTGCCGCACAGCTGCACGAAGGCGACCTTGCCCACCGGCTGCAGCTGGAACATCACGTAGAAGGTGGCCACTTCCAGCACGCGGATGACCGGCATCTCGAGCTGCTTGGCGATCTCCTGGATCGCCGGCTCGGACACCCAGCCCTCCTGCTTCTGGGCCAGCCAGAGCATCGGGATCACCGCCGACTGCTTGCGGGCGGCGGGGTACTTGGCTTTCCACCAGTCGGCCTTCGCCTGGCTTTCCTTCGAGAAGGCGAAGCTGGCGGGCTGTTCTTTAGCGAGACGTCTCACACTCATTTGGGGGCGCTCATCGGGCGAAATCAACGCGAGCGATCTTGTCGCCCTTGAAGGTGTAGATGGCGGCGACCTCGAAGACGGGATCGCCATTGCCGCGGTTGACGCGCTCGTGATCGATCACGTTCGAGCCGACCACGATGCGGTTCAGCAGTTCGGCCTTGTTGCCGGGAAAATCGGCGAAGACCTTTTCGTACCAGGCGCGATAGGCGTCGATCCCGGTGCGCGCGACCTCGCCGTTCAGGCCGCCCACGACGACGTCGTCGGCGAAATGGGCGCAATGAGCGTCCAAATCCTGGGCGTTATAGGCGTCCAGCTGGGCCTGGGCCACTTTCTCAAGGGCGATGGCTTCCAGGCTCACCGGTCGATCTCCCCGAACACGATGTCCAGCGAGCCCAGGATGGCCGAGACGTCGGCGAGCTGGTGGCCGCGGTTCATCCAGTCCATCGCCGCCAGGTGCGGGAAGCCCGGCGCGCGGATCTTGCAGCGGTACGGCTTGTTGCCGCCGTCGCTGACCACGAACACGCCGAACTCGCCCTTCGGGGCCTCGACGCAGGCATAGACCTCGCCTTCCGGCGTCTTGAAGCCTTCGGTGTAGAGCTTGAAGTGGTGAATCAGCGCTTCCATCGAGCGCTTCATCTCGGCGCGGCGCGGCGGCGAGACCTTGTTGTCTTCCGACAGCACCGGACCGTGCGTCTTGCGCAGCATGTCGCAGGCCTGACGGATGATCTTGGTCGACTCGCGCATCTCCTGCATCCGGCAGAGATAGCGGTCGTAGCAATCGCCATTCTTGCCCAGCGGGATGTCGAACTCGAAGTCGTTGTAGTTCTCGTAGGGTTGGCTGCGGCGTAGGTCCCAGGCGATGCCCGAGCCGCGCACCATCACGCCCGAGAAGCCCCACAGGATCGCCTCGTCCTTGCTGACGACGCCGATGTCGACGTTGCGCTGCTTGAAGATGCGGTTGTCGGTGATCAGGCCTTCGATGTCGTCGCAGATCTTGGGGAACGCCTTGGCCCAGGCGTCGATGTCCTCGACCAGCTCCGGCGGCAGGTCCTGGTGGACGCCGCCCGGACGGAAGTAGTTGGAGTGCAGGCGAGCGCCGCAAGCGCGCTCGTAGAACACCATCAGCTTCTCGCGCTCCTCGAAGCCCCACAGCGGCGGGGTCAGGGCGCCGACGTCCATGGCCTGGGTCGTCACGTTCAGCAGATGGTTCAGGATCCGGCCGATTTCCGAGTACAGGACGCGAATGATCTGGCCCCGGATCGGGACCTCGACGCCCAGCAGCTTCTCGATGGCCAGGCAGAAGGCGTGCTCCTGGTTCATCGGCGCCACATAGTCGAGGCGGTCGAAGTACGGCACGTTCTGCAGGTAGGTGCGCGCTTCCATCAGCTTTTCGGTGCCGCGGTGCAGCAGGCCGATGTGCGGATCGACGCGTTCGACGATTTCGCCATCCAGTTCCAGCACCAGGCGCAACACGCCGTGCGCGGCCGGGTGCTGCGGGCCGAAGTTGATGTTGAACTTACGGACAGGCGTCTCCGGAACGGCCGGAACCGTCGCCTCGTCTCGGAAGTAGTCTGTCGCCGCGGCGGGCGAGTTCGTGCCGGTCATGGCTACGGACCTTCGTTACACTGTTCCATGCCAGGCCGGCCATCGGCCAGTCCCGGCAAGTGATCTGGAGCCAGCGCCTTCGCGCCGGCCCCGGCCCTACGCGTCTCCCGCCCGCTTCTCGGCTTTCTCGTCGCCGGGCAGCGCGTACTTCGCGCCCTCCCAGGGAGACAGGAAGTCGAACGCACGGAACTCCGTGATCTTTACGGGTTCGTAGACGACACGCTTAAGCTCGTCGTCGTAACGCACTTCCACATAGCCCGTCATCGGGAAGTCTTTCCGAAGCGGATGGCCGTGGAAGCCGTAATCGGTCAGGATCCGGCGCAGGTCCGGATGACCTTCGAAGAAGATGCCGAACATGTCGAACGCCTCGCGCTCGAACCAGTCGGCGACCGGGAAGACCGACGTCACGGTGGGAACGGCCGTATCCTCGTCGGTCTGCACCTTCAGGCGGATGCGATGGTTCTTCACCAGGGACAACAGGTGATAGACCACGTCGAAACGACGCTCGCGCTGCGGATAGTCGACGCCGGTCAGATCGACCAACTGGTGGAAGCGGCAATCGGCGTGGTCGCGCAGGAATTCAAGCGCCTGGACCACGCGGTTAGCCGGACCCAGCACCGTCAGCTCGCCGAACGCCACATGATAAGCGGTGATCGCGCCGGCGCTGTTGGCGACGATGGTCTGGCCCAGCGCTTCCAGCGGCGAGATCGCCGTTTCGGTCGGAACCACGTCGGTCATCGCTCGATCGTCCCCGTGCGGCGGATCTTCTTCTGCAGCTGCAGCACGCCATAGACCAGCGCCTCGGCCGTGGGCGGGCAGCCCGGAACATAGATGTCCACCGGCACCACGCGGTCGCAGCCGCGCACGACGCTGTAGCTGTAATAGTAGTAGCCGCCGCCGTTGGCGCAGCTGCCCATCGAGATGACGTAGCGGGGCTCCGGCATCTGATCGTAGACCTTGCGCAGGGCCGGAGCCATCTTGTTGGTCAAGGTGCCGGCGACGATCATCACGTCCGACTGGCGCGGGCTGGCGCGCGGGGCGAAGCCATAGCGCTCCAGGTCATAACGCGGCATCGAGGCCTGCATCATCTCCACGGCGCAGCACGCCAGGCCGAACGTCATCCACATCAGCGAGCCCGTGCGAGCCCAGGTGATCAGGTCGTCGGCGGCGGCGGTGATGAAGCCCTTATCGGCCAGCTGCTGCGAGACGCCGTCAAAGAACGGGTCATGCAGCTTGGGGTCATAGCCCTCGACCGTCGAACGGCCGCCCGACAGCGCAGGAACGCCAGATCCCGTTGGGGCCGCGTTGGCGGGAACGATCACTCCCATTCGAGGGCGCCCTTCTTCCATTCGTAGATAAAGCCGACGGTCAGGACGCCGAGGAACGTCATCATCGACCAGAAGGCGAACTGGGCCACGTCATGCGGCAACTTCAACAGCGTGACCGCCCAGGGGAACAGGAACGCCACTTCGAGGTCGAAGATGATGAACAGGATCGACACCAGATAGAACCGGACGTCGAACTTCATGCGCGCGTCGTCGAAGGCGTTGAAGCCGCATTCGTATGCGGACAGCTTTTCCGGGTCCGGCGCCTTCGGCGCGAGCACGGCCGCGGCCAGAAGGAAGACAATCCCGATAGCCGCCGCGATCCCGAGGAAGATCACGATCGGCAGGTACTGGAGGAGGAAGGCGGTCATGACAGCCCTTGGCTTGAATCGAGCGGTTTGTAGCCCACTGTCGCCAGCGCTTCAAACACCCGAGACACATTGAGAAACGATCGCAACTAGACAATCTTGAGCTAACATTGGTCTGTCGCGCGCAACCGGCGCGGCCTTGGCCCACAGGGACCTTTCACCTCGCCTCGCGCGTGTCGATCGCGAGCGAAACCCTTTGTCCCCAGCTCCGTTTCGCGGCTTCGACGATATGGCCGTTGACACGAGTCTTCGCCCGACATATCAGACGCCCCTCGCCGATCGGCGGGTCGCGCTTTCGCCTCGGCGAAGGCTTATGCGGATGTAGCTCAGTTGGTTAGAGCGCCGGCCTGTCACGCCGGAGGTCGCGGGTTCGAGCCCCGTCATTCGCGCCACTCTCTCGAGAGTGGTCAGCTTCCCTCCCCTCGGTCTACGGACGACCGTCGCGCTCCAAGCGCACGACGCGGATGTAGCTCAGTTGGTTAGAGCGCCGGCCTGTCACGCCGGAGGTCGCGGGTTCGAGCCCCGTCATTCGCGCCACCGTCCAGTGGCTTCCCCTTCGAAATCGGAAACGACGACCTCATCGGGCTTGAGTTGCCGCGACCGCGCGCCATCTAGCCTTCATGAGCAGCACCGCGTATCCGCCGTTTTCCGTGCTGGACCTCGCGCCCGTTCCGCAGGGCGTGACCGTCGGCCAGGCGCTTCACAATAGTCTCGATCTCGCGCGACACGCCGAATCCTTGGGCTTTCACCGCTACTGGCTGGCCGAGCACCACAATATGCCGGGCATCGCCAGCGCCGCGACCGCCGTGGTCATCGGCCACGTGGCCGGCGGTACGAAAACGATTCGAGTCGGCTCCGGCGGCGTCATGCTGCCCAACCACGCGCCGCTGATGGTGGCCGAACAGTTCGGCACCCTGAACGCGCTCTATCCAGGCCGGATCGATCTGGGCCTAGGCCGCGCGCCCGGTACGGACCAGGCCACGATGCGGGCGTTGCGCCGCTACGCCGGCGCCGTTGATTCGTTCGCCCAGGACGTCGTCGAGCTGCAGCATTGGTTCAAGCCGGCCAATCCGGACCAGAGCGTCCGCGCCGTGCCAGGCGAAGGCCAGGATGTGCCGATCTGGATGCTCGGCTCCTCGACCTGGGGCGCGCAATTGGCGGCGGCCCTTGGCCTGCCCTACGCCTTCGCCGCCCACTTCGCGCCCGACTCGCTGTTGGACGCCCTCCTCCTCTATCGCCGGCATTTCAAGCCGTCGGAGACCCTGGACAAGCCGCATGTCATGGTTTGCGTCGGCGTGTGCGCGGCGGATACCGACGCGGAGGCCGCGCGTCTGGCGACCTCGACTCAGCAGCAGTTCCTGGCCCTGCGTCGGGGGCGCCCCGGCCTTCTGCCGCCGCCTGTCGACGATATCCGCGAGCACGCTTCGCCCGCGGAGTTGGCGGGGCTGGACCACACCTTCCAGTATTCGGCGATCGGCTCTCCCGAGACGGTGCGCCGCAAGATCGAGCGGGTGCTGGAATTGACGGGCGCGGACGAGCTGATGGCGGCCTCGCAAATCCACGACCACGACGCCCGGAAGCACAGCTACGAGATCCTCGCCAGCCTCAGGGCTTAATGATCGCGAACCTGGGCGCCAGACCCAAAGCTCCGCCGTCCCGTCAACTCGCCATAGATGCCGCAGAGCTGGCGAAAGACCGCGTCCCAGCCGTGCCGCTCGACGGCGCGGCGACGAGCGGCCGCGCGGATGGCGGCCAGATCGCGGGCGAACAGGGCCTCGATAGCTTCGGCGAACGGCGCGGGCTCCGATCGTGTCGCCAGTTGGCCGACCTGGTCGTCGACCGATTCGGCCACGCCGCCGGCGGCGACGCCCACCACGGGCAGGCCGCAAGCCATGGCCTCCAGTACGATCAGCCCGAAAGGCTCGTTGTCGTTGGCGTGCACGAAGGCGTCGCAGCTGGCCAGAATCCCCGCCAATTCGGCCGGATCGCGGACATAGTCCATGCAGATCGCGCGATCACTCACCGGCGCTCCGCCGCCCGCGCCGACGAGCAGAAGCTTATAGGGCGCGCCCAGGCGCTCGACCGCGCCGACCAGCACCTCCAGCCGCTTTTCCCGCGCCGGGCGGCCCGCGAACACCAGCAGGCGCTCGTCCGGAGTCACGCCCAGGCGGCGGCATAGCCGCGCACGGTCCGCGCGAGCCGGATGGAAGATCTCGGTGTCGACGCCCAGAGGCAGGCCGATGGCGTCGTGCACGCCAGCCTCGACCAGGCGGCCAGCGATGAACCGACTGGGCGCGACGGCGCGATCGAACTGACGGTAGATGGCGGCCCAACGCTTCTGCACCGGCTTTTCGACCCATTCGCCGATATGCAGAGCGGCCAGCGCCCCCAGATCGGTGTGGCAAAAGCCCACCACCGGAACGCCTAGGACGTCGCCGGCGCGCAGCGCCGCCAGGCCCGGAGTATAGGGATCGCCAGCCTCGATAATGTCGGGCCGCTGGCGGATCAGGCGCTCCATCCAGGCCTGCTTGACCACGGGCCAACGGTATCCGGCCCCGAACGGCAGGGGCGCGGCGTAGATCGAGACCCTGCCTTGCCCGTCATGGGAATCGCGCGCGCCGGGGACGACCAGCGTGTGGCGAACATCGGGACGGTTGGCGGCGAGCCACGCGCGCTTGGAGGACAGATAGCGTCGGACCCCGCCGCTGCGCGGGGCGTAGAGCATCGTGGTGTCGACGAGACGGACCGGGCCTTCAGTCGGCGGATAGTCGGAGATGGGGAGAACGCGCGGGCCGAGCGGCCGGTCCGATATCGTGTCCGTCACGCCGATTCCTCATCGTTACCGAAGCCCCCCAATACGGCCTCCGAACGATAAAGCTTTTGCGACAACCACGGTTCCTGGCCGCTTCCGACGATTTCCGCGCCCATTCTCGCCGGCTCGCAAGGCGCGCTTTCGCGGCTTGCAAGGCTCGCCATCTGGCAACGCGGCCGTGAAGAGTGGTGGGCAGTGAGGGGATCGAACCCCCGACCCTCTCGGTGTAAACGAGACGCTCTACCGCTGAGCTAACTGCCCCTTCGCGTTGGCGCTTCTAGAGTATTTTCCGATAGGTGTGAAACGGTTATCGGGCCGAAAATCGGAAGGGATATCGCCGCGGAGGCCCATCCGCGAAACGGGAAAACGAAAAAGCGGAGCGGCCCGGCCGGGCGCCCCGCCTCTCCCTACGCGGAAGAAAGAGGTCAGTCGTTCAGCGAGGCCTTCAGCCCCTCGCCCACCTGGAAGCGCGCCGTCTTCGACGCGGGACGATTGACGGTTTCGCCGGTGCGGGGATTGCGCGCGGTGCCGGCGGCCCGGGTCACGGCCTTGAAGGCGCCGAAGCCGACCAGGCGAACATCCTTGCCCGACTTGAGGGAGTCGGTGACGGCGTCGATGAAGGCTTCCAGAGCGTCCTTGGCCTGGTTCTTGTTGATGCCCGCCTTCTCGGCGATGGCCGTGACGAGCTCGGCTTTTGTGGTCATGTTTTTCTCCCAGCCTGGGCGGCGACGCGTTTTCCCTTACGGCGCTTCGTCCAGAGCCAGGATTATGGCGGGCGAAAACGCCCCGTCAAACGACAGCGGCGCGGGAATCCCCCGCGCCGCTTAAGTTATCAACGATAAGTTGCTTTTAGTGGGTCAGCACGGCGTCGCTGTCGCCGTCGTCCTTCTTCTGACCGGCGGCGATCGGCTCGTCGGCTTCGCTCCACTCGACGGGCGTCAGCGGACCCGTGAGCCCGTGCTTGAGCACCTCGTCCATGGTCGAGACCGGGATGATCTCCAGGCCGTCCTTGACGCTGGCGGGCACGTCGACCAGGTCCTTTTCGTTCTCCTGCGGGATCAGGACCGTCTTCACGCCCGAGCGCAGGGCCGCGAGCAGCTTTTCCTTCAGACCGCCGATCGCGGTGACCCGGCCGCGCAGCGTGATCTCGCCGGTCATCGCGATGTCCTTGCGGATCGGAACGCCCGTCAGCACCGAGACGATAGCCAGGCCCATGGCCGCGCCGGCGGACGGACCGTCCTTCGGCGTGGCGCCGTCGGGCACGTGGATGTGGACGTCGGTCTTCTCGAACACCGGCGGCTTGATCCCGAACTGCAGGGCCCGCGAGCGGACATAGCTGTTGGCCGCGGCGATCGACTCCTTCATCACGTCCTTGAGGTTGCCGGTTATCTGCATCCGACCCTTGCCCGGCATCTTCACGGCTTCGATGGTCAGGATATCGCCGCCGAACTCCGTCCAGGCCAGACCGGTGACGATGCCGACCTGATCGACCTCGTCGGTCTCGCCGTAGCGGTACTTCTTGACGCCCGCGTACTTGGCCAAGCGCTCGTCGTCGATCGTGATCGAGGCGACCTTTTCGCGGGCCAGATCCCGAACCGTCTTGCGCGCCAGGGCGCCCAGTTCCCGCTCCAGCGACCGCACGCCGGCTTCCCGGGTGTAGTAGCGGATCAGGTCGCGGATCGCCTTGTCCGGGACGATGAACTCGGCCGGCTTCAGCCCATGATCCTTGGCCAGCTTGGGCAGGATGTGGCGCTTGGCGATCTCCAGCTTCTCATCCTCAGTGTAGCCGGGGATGCGAATGATCTCCATGCGGTCCAGCAGCGGCTGGGGCATGTTCAGGCTGTTGGCCGTCGTGACGAACATCACCTGCGACAGGTCGTAGTCGACCTCCAGATAGTGGTCGCCGAAGGTCGAGTTCTGGGCCGGGTCCAGCACCTCCAGAAGAGCCGAGGCCGGATCGCCGCGATAGTCGCTGCCCATCTTGTCGATCTCGTCCAGCAGGACGAAGGCGTTGGTGGTCTTGGCCTTCTTCATCGACTGGATGACCTTGCCGGGCATCGAGCCGATATAGGTGCGGCGGTGACCGCGGATCTCGGCCTCATCACGCACGCCGCCGAGGCTCATGCGCACGAACTCGCGGCCGGTCGCCTTGGCGATCGACTTGCCCAGCGAGGTCTTGCCGACGCCGGGAGGGCCGACCAGGCACAGGATCGGCCCCTTCAGCGAATTGGTGCGCGCCTGAACGGCCAAATACTCGAGGATCCGCTCCTTGACCTTCTCCAGGCCATAGTGGTCGGCGTCGAGGATGCCCTCGCTCTCGACAAGGTCGATCTTCTTGGTCTTGGCCTTGCCCCACGGGATCGACAGCAGCCAGTCCAGATAGTTCCGGACCACGGTGCTCTCGGCCGACATCGGGCTCATGTTGCGCAGCTTCTTAAGTTCGCCCTCGGCCTTGGCGCGGGCTTCCTTGGAAAGCTTGGTCTTCTTGATACGCTTTTCGAGGTCGATCAGCTCGTCGCGCGAGTCGTCGGGGTCACCCAACTCGCGCTGGATCGCCTTCATCTGTTCGTTCAGATAGTACTCGCGCTGGGTCTTCTCCATCTGGCGCTTGACGCGCGAGCGGATCTTCTTCTCGACCTGCAGCACCGAGATCTCGCCTTCCATGAGGGCGAAAACCTTCTCGAGGCGCTTCACGACGTCGAAGATTTCCAGCAGGTGCTGCTTGTCGCCGATCTTGACCGACAGGTGCGCGGCGATGCTGTCGGCCAGCTTGCCCGGCTCGGCGATCTGCGGGATCGAGGCCAGGGCTTCCGGCGGCACCTTCTTGTTGAGTTTGACGTAGTTCTCGAATTGCTCGACGACGGCGCGCGACAAGGCCTCGGCCTCGGGGCCCGCGCCCTCGTCCTCGCTGACCTCGCCGATCTGGGCCTCGTAGAAGGACTCCTGATCCGTGAACTTGACGACCGCGGCGCGGCCCTTGCCCTCGACCAGCACCTTCACGGTGCCGTCAGGGAGCTTCAGCAGTTGCAGGACGGTGGCCAGGACGCCGACGTCGAAGATGTCGCCCGGCGCCGGATCATCGTCGGCCGAGTTCTTTTGCGTCACCAGCAGGATCTGCTTGTCTCCGCGCATCACCTCTTCGAGCGCGCGCACGGACTTATCGCGGCCCACGAAAAGCGGCACCACCATATGGGGGAAAACAACGATGTCCCGCAGCGGCAGGACGGGAAGGGTACGAAGTTCGGACATGTTCTCAATACTCCCGGCCTAGGCCCAAAAGAGGCGCCTGGCCATGCGGGCCGCCGTAACACCAGACGATGCGCCTGAGTCGAACGGCCCGTCCGCCCGGGACTGGGCGGAATGTCGTTATTTATGTGGACGTTTTACAACAGGGTTCAAGCGGCCTCGCCCATCAGCGGCGACAAGTCGCGCGGGAGCGGCAAAGCTAGCGGACTGTTGCCCCCTTCCCGCTCTTCGACGGGATGTTTCTCCAAAAGTCCGCCCTTTGAGGGATTTGCCTCGCCAAAGCTTCGCGTGGCGCCCAGAGCGCACCCGCCGCGAAACTTCTCGTCCAGGCCCCGCCGCGCACGAAAAAGGCGCGTCCCCGAAACGAGGACGCGCCCTGAACGCTTCAGACGAGACCGGTTGTTAGGCCGAAGCCGCCCCACCCTTCTTCTCGGCATAGATCAGCAGCGGCTGCGCCCGGCCTTCGACGACCTCGGCATTGACCACCACTTCCTCGACACCCTCGTAGTTGGGCAGCTCGAACATGGTCTCCAGCAGGATGCCTTCCATGATCGAACGAAGGCCGCGCGCGCCGGTCTTGCGGGCGATGGCCTTCTTGGCGACCTGATGCAGGGCGTCGTCGGTGAAGGTCAGCCCGATGTTCTCCATTTCGAACAGGCGCTGGTACTGCTTGACGAAGGCGTTTTTGGGCTCGGTCAGGATCTTGACCAGAGCGGCCTCGTCGAGGTCCTCCAGGGTCGCGACCACCGGCAGACGGCCGATGAATTCCGGGATCAGGCCGAAGCGCTGCAGGTCGTCGGGCTCGACGTTCCGCAGGATTTCGCCTGTCCGGCGCTCTTCCGGATCGGTGACCTTGGCCCCGAAGCCGATCGACTTGGCCGCGCCGCGCGCCGAGATGATCTTCTCGAGCCCGGCGAAGGCGCCGCCGCAGATGAACAGGATGTTCGTCGTATCGACTTGCAGGAATTCCTGCTGCGGATGCTTGCGCCCGCCTTGCGGCGGCACGGAGGCGACCGTGCCTTCCATGATCTTCAGCAGGGCCTGCTGGACGCCTTCGCCCGACACGTCGCGGGTGATCGACGGGTTGTCGGACTTGCGGCTGATCTTGTCGATTTCGTCGATATAGACGATGCCGCGCTGGGCGCGCTCGACATTGTAGTCGGCGGCTTGCAGCAGTTTCAGCACGATGTTCTCGACGTCCTCACCGACGTAACCGGCCTCGGTCAGCGTCGTGGCGTCGGCCATCGTGAACGGCACGTCGATGATTCGAGCCAGGGTCTGGGCCAACAGGGTCTTACCCGTACCGGTCGGACCGACCAGCAGGATGTTCGACTTGGCCAGTTCGACGTCGTTGTTCTTCGACGCGTGGTTGAGGCGCTTGTAGTGATTGTGGACCGCCACCGCGAGAACCTTCTTCGCGTGGCCTTGCCCGATCACGTAGTCGTCCAGGACCTCGCAGATCTCGCGCGGCGTCGGCACGCCGTCCTTGGACTTCACGAAGGCGATCTTGTGCTCTTCGCGGATGATATCCATGCACAGTTCGACGCATTCATCACAAATGAACACCGTCGGCCCGGCGATGAGCTTGCGCACCTCGTGCTGGCTCTTTCCACAGAAAGAACAATACAGAGTGCTCTTGGTGTCGCCGCTCGCGGCTTTCGTCATGATCGCTTCTCACACTATGGCGACTTACGGCTTAACGCCGCGACGCCCCACCGAGCGCATACGCCGCCACCGAAGCAAGCAGAATATACGCCGTGAGTTGTCTAATCCTTGACAATCCCCGATCCGGGCTCGGTTCACAAGCCTTGCCGGCGCCTTTCCCGCCTCAAACGCTCGAACACGCCGGATCGTGTCATGACCTCGTCATCTAAATTGGGCGATTGGCGCGCCGGCGCAAGCGTCGTGCGTCTTGGCTCTTACGGCCACCCCCGCGAGGCCGTATTAGCAATTGGGGAATCGTGAGGAACGGAGCGCGTGAAGCGCCCGCATGGAAGGTCGATGGCTAAGCGTTCGTGGATGGCCAAGGGGCTCAGCGCCTCGCGTCCGATGACCGGCGACATGGATGACGAGCCGGCGCTGGTGGCCTTCGACTTCGATGGCACCCTGACCGTCAAGGACAGCTTCAACGCTTTCCTGAAGTGGCGCGCCGGGCCCCGTCGCTGGGCGCGCGGAATTGTTCGCCTCACGCCCTCGCTGATCGCCTACCTTTTCGATCGCAATCGCGCGAAACTCAAGGCCGCCGCGGTGCGCGAGTTCCTGAAGGGCGCGACGGTCACAGAGATCGAAAACGACGCCCGCGCCTTCGCGCAAGCCCACGCCCAGTCCCTGCTTCGCCCCGACGCGGTCGCTGTCTGGCGGTCCTGGCGCGCCAAGGGGGCCAAGCTCGTGATCGTGACCGCTTCGCCCGAAATGACCGTCGCGCCGTTCGCGCGGGGCCTCGGCGCCGACCTGCTGATTGGCACCCGCCTGATGTGCTCCGACGACGGCCGCGTGCTGGGCGGTCTCGACGGGAACAATTGTCGCGCCAAGGAGAAGGTGACGCGCTTACGCGAGGTTTTCGGCCCCGATGTCCATCTGACGGCCGCCTATGGCGACACCTCGGGCGATACCGAAATGCTGGCGATCGCCGACGAGAAGGGCTTCCGCGTCTTCCGAGGAAGACCCGCCACCTGAGCGGATTTGTCGCGGGCCTTCAGGCAAGAAAAAACGCCGCCGATCGAAAGACCGGCGGCGTTCTTGTTTAGCGACGGCTTAAAGCCCTACTCGGCGCCAGCCTCGGCGGCTTCGCGGGTGTCATAGACGTGGTCGACCAGGCCCCAGGCCTTGGCTTCGTCGGCGCTCATGAAGTGGTCGCGATCCAGCGTGCGTTCGACCTCTTCATAGGTGCGGCCGCAGTGCTTCACGTAGATTTCGTTCAGGCGACGCTTGGTCTTGATGATGTCCTCGGCGTGGCGTTCGATGTCCGAAGCTTGCCCGCGGAAGCCGCCCGACGGCTGGTGCACCATGATGCGGGCGTTCGGCAGCGAGATACGCTGGCCAGCGGCGCCGGCGGCGAGCAACAGGCTGCCCATCGAGGCGGCCATTCCCATGCACACCGTCGAGACCGGGCTCTTGATGTATTGCATCGTGTCGTAGATCGCGAGACCGGCCGTCACCACGCCGCCCGGCGAGTTGATGTACATGGCGATCTCTTTCTTGGGGTTCTCGGACTCCAGGAACAGAAGCTGCGCGCAGATCAGGCTGGCCATGCCGTCTTCCACCGGACCGGTGAGGAAGATGATCCGCTCCTTCAGCAGGCGCGAGAAGATGTCGAACGCGCGCTCGCCGCGGCTGGTCTGCTCGACCACCATCGGCACCAGGTTCATCGCCGTCGAAACCGGATCGTACATCATTGGGGTTCACCCTTTGTCGTGTGTGCCTGGGCACTTGCTTATGGGCGGAGCAAAAGCGAATCAGCCCGCGCGCCGCCGTCGCCAACGCATATCGCGTGGCCCTTAACAGGTTGCAAGGAGCCGCCCGGTTTGCGCGCGCACGAAAAAGGCGCGGTTCTCGCGAACCGCGCCTCGTTTCCGTCCGTCTCGGCTGGCCTTAGCCGCCGTAGCCTTCCGGCAGGTCGTCTTCTTCCAGGAGTTCGTCCTTGGAGACCTCCTTGTCCTCGATCTTGGCCTTGCCGAAGATCAGGTCGACGACCTTGTCTTCATAGATCGGGGCGCGCAGGGCCGCCTGCAGGTCGGCGCGCTGGCGGTACATGTCGAACACTTGCTGAGCCTGGGCGCCGTATTGGCGGGCTTCGCGCATGATCGCGTCAGTCAGTTCCTGGTCGGTGACGACCACGTCGTTCTTGCGGCCGATCTCGGCGAGAACTAGACCCAGGCGCACGCGGCGCTCGGCGATCTTGCGATACTCGGCCTTCAGCTGGTCTTCCGACTTCTCGGCGTCTTCCGGCGGCAGACCGCCACGCGCCTTGTCGGACTCGACCTGTTGCCAGATGCCGGCGAACTCGGCCTCGACCATGCGCGGCGGCAGCGGGAAGTCGTGCTTGCTGTCCAGGACGTCCAGCAGGGCGCGCTTCAGCTTGAAGCGCGAGCTGTTCTCATAGCGGCCCGACAGGTTCGAGCGCAGCAGGTCGGTCAGGGCGGCCAGGTCCGACAGACCCAGGCGCTTGGCCAGTTCGTCGTCGGCCTTGCCGTCGACCGGCGCGCGGACTTCGTGGACCTTGGTGGCGAACTCGGCGTCCTTGCCGGCCAGTTCGGCGGCTTGGTAGTTCTCCGGGAACTTCACCTTCACGACGACGTCGTCGCCCGGCTTCGCGCCGACCAGTTGGTCCTCGAAGCCCGGGATGAACTGACCCGAGCCCAGCACGAGTTCAGCGCCCTCGGCCTTGCCGCCGGCGAACTCAACACCTTCGATCGTACCGACGAAATCGATCAGCAGTTGGTCGCCGTCCTTGGCCTTCAGGCTCTTGCCCGTGCGCGGCTCGTAGGTGCGAGCCTGCTTGGCCAGTTCGTCCAGAGCTTCTTGAACTTCGTCGTCGCCGACCTTGTAGACCGGCTTGACCAGCTCGATCGACGCCGGGTCGATCGGTTCGAATTCCGGCATGACCTCGACGGCCAGCTCGAACGCCAGGTCCTCGCCGCCGGCGATGACCTTGTCCATGTCCGACGACGGGTTCAGCTCGGGCTGGCCCGCCGGACGCAGCTTGTTGTCCTCGAGGACCTTCTGGGTGGTCTCGTTCAGCGCCTGCTCGACGACTTCGCCCATCAGGGCCTTGCCGTACAGACGGCGGACGTGGGCCGTCGGCACCTTGCCAGGACGGAAGCCCTTGACGTTCATCTGCGGCGCGACTTCGGCGATCCGCGCATCAAGACGCGTGGCCAGTTCACTCGCGGGCACCGTGACGCCAAAAACGCGGCTGAGGCCTTCGCCCGACTTTTCAACGATCTGCATCGACATTCTTATTTCTCGGGTCCGGGTCGCCGCGCGCCCGAGCACCGCCCTTGGGGTCCAAAAGATCGACGCCGCCCGCGAGGACCGGGGCGGCGAAAGAGCGCCCTTATGTCACGACGTGCGCGAGCATCCAAGAGCGGCGGCGATAAAACTCGCGCCCGCCCGGCGTGTCCCAAACGAGTCAGGACACGGATGAGCCAGCAGAGGTTCAAATTTCCATGGATAATCCTCTTCCTCCGCGCTAGATCGACTTCCGCGCGGTTATGGCGGAATTGGTAGACGCAGCGGTTTTAGGTACCGCCGGGAGACCGTGGGGGTTCGAGTCCCTCTAGCCGCACCATCTTTTCAATCCCTGCCGAATCCGGAATCGGCGGCGCTCACTCGCCGACCGACAGCTTCATGCGCCAGTCGCGGGCCATGACCATGAAGGTCAGCGACGTCGACCAGCCGATCAGGATCAGGCCCACCAGCGGCTCGACGCTGGCCAGCAGTCGCAGGCCGCCGATCGGATAGAGGTCGCCGACGCTTTGCGTCGTGTAGGTCTCCAACGCGAAGGAGTAGTATTGGAAGGCGTCGCGCGGAGCCCGGCCGACGAACCGTCCGAACTTCAGAACGTCAGCGCCCAGCCAGAAGCCGACCCCGAACAGCCCAGCCTCCACGGCGTGCGCCGCCAGCACGCCGAAGATCACCGCCAGCACCGTCAGCCGCGAGGCGTTGGGGCGATCGACCACCGCGACCGAGATGCCCCGCAGGGCCTCATAGTGAATCAGGACCGCCAGGCAGCTGACCAGCAGCGCCAGCAGTAGTCCTTCCGTCACCATCATCGCCTACCTCCGGGCGGACCAATCAGCGGACCCTTGCGGGGCGAACACGGCCGAAGCGAGACATCCACGCGGCGCTTCAACGACACGCGAAAAGCTCGGCCAGAACGGCGGGCGCCAAGCCTGGCAGATCCTCTGCGATCAGGCCGGGACCATGACGGGCGCCGCATTCGGCGTGGATCCAAGCGCCGGCGCAGGCCGCCTCGAAGCTTTCCATGCCCTGAGCGATCAGGCCGCCGATGAAGCCGGCCAGCACATCGCCCGAACCGGCTGTGGCCAGCCAGGGCGCCCCATTCAGCGACACGGCCGCGCGTCCGTCCGGCGCGGCGACCACCGTGTCCGGTCCCTTTAGCAGCACGACGGCTCCGGCGCGGCGGGCGGCTTGGCGAGCGGCGGCGATGCGCTCGGGCGACTGGTCCAGCACGCCCGGAAAGATCCGCTCGAACTCGCCCGGATGCGGGGTCAGAACGTCGTCGCGGTCGAGGCAGGCGAACAGCGCTTCGGGATCTTGGCGGAAGCTGGTCAGGGCGTCGGCGTCCACCACCAGGGCCGCGCCGGTGCGCGCCAGGGCCTGCAGATTGCGAGCGGTCGCCTCCCCTACCCCGGCCGCGGGTCCGATCACGACGGCGTCGGCCCGCTCCGCGGCGGCGGCCAAGTCGGCGTCCGTCTCGAATGGCGACAGCATCACCGCTTCCAGGTGGGCGGCGTTAACGGCCAAGGCGTTGGGCGGCGACAAGACCGTCACGGCCCCCGCCCCTATGCGCAATCCGCCCCGCGCCGCCAGCCGCCCCGCGCCGGTGCTCCAGGCCTCGCCGCTGACCACCTTCAGTCGCCCCCGCGTATGTTTGTGCGCATCCATCGCCGGCCACGGAAAGCGCTGAGCCCATAGGCTGGGGTCGTTCTCGAACAGATCCGGATGCTCGGCGGGCCAGAGACCAATGTCGGCCACGACGATCTCGCCGCAAGCCTCGCGGCCCTGGGCCAGCACATGCGCCCGCTTGCGACGATGGAAGGTCACGGTCAGATCTGCGCGGAACGCGACGTCACCCAACGGTCGGCCAGTGTCGCCCTGTATTCCCGAGGGCGTGTCGACCGCCACGATGGCGAGCGGCTGGGACTGACAGAACCGCGCCAGCTTGGCGATCTCGCCCTCCAGCGGCCTCGACAGGCCGGCGCCGAACAGCGCGTCTATATAAAGTGTCCCTGGCGACGGCGCGTCGGACAGAGGTCGCACCTCGCCCTTCCAGCGGGAAGCGGCCCAGCGGGCGGCGTCGGTGGCGGGCGGATAGGCAGCCTCCACCGCCACCTGCCAGCCCCGCCGACGCAGGTGCCGGGCGGCGACATAGCCGTCCCCGCCATTGTCGCCAGGTCCGCACCAGATCACCACCGGCCGATGGGCGTAGCGCGCGCGCACGGCCCGCGCCACCGCCTCCCCGGCTCGCTCCATCAGCACCGGCGTGGGCGCGCCCCGCTCCACCGCGGCGCGATCGGCGGCGGCCATTTCGGCGACGGAGAGGATCTCTCGCGGCACGACGACTCCTTCAGAGCACCTGGCTCTGAGCTTCGCGCCCTTTCTCCAGCAGGATCAAGCGCTCGCCCTCGATCGCGAAGGTCGTGAGCGAGGCGTGGTCGGGCCGGAAGGCCATGACGTCCGCGGTCCCGGTCGCCACCGCGACCGCCGCGTTCAGGGCGACGAAGTGGCTGAACACGGCGGCTCCGGCGTGCTCACGCAAGGCCGAGGCGACGCCCTCGGTCCAGGCCACATAGTCGAGGTCGCCCCTGATCTGGTCCCAGCGCCCCGTGAACGCCTCGCGCAGCCACGCGGGACGCTCGGCCGGCGACAGGGCGGCCGGGGTCGGAATCTCGCCGACACGGGGGTCGACCTCGACCGGCACGCCAAGCGCCAAGGCGAGCGGCGCGGCGGTTTCCCGGCAACGACGCAGCGGCGAAGACACCACGCGGGCCGGACGCCGCCCGAGCGGCAAGGCCAAGATGGCCTCGGCCACGGCCCGCGCTTGAGCATGGCCGATCTGGTCGAGCCCGGGATCCGCATCGCTTTCGCCCCAGGCGGCCGCCGGCTTACCGTGCCGGATCACGTGAACGAAGCTCATGGCGATCAATCCCGAACCAGAAGGCGGCGGCGCGGCGCCGAAGGGTTGAGCCAAGCGACAGCCGCCACAACTTTCAGCAATCCTGGCGACATCGAGGCATTATGGCCGCGTCCCCAATCCGGGAATTGACCAACCGCAAATAAAATCGACGCTCCGCCCCGCACTTCCAGCCCCATTCAAACGATCGTTTCCCGGGATCGTAGGCTCGAAACGGAACGCGGCAAGCGCATTTGACGGCGAACGAGCACATGCCCGATCGAGAGGCGCCAGGCGCCTAAATTTCGATCGCGCGGTCGGAAGTGCATTCTCTCGTCGTAATAGTGGCCGACGCTCGCTTGCGGCGGAACAGGCGACATGATCGGTGCGCCTACAGTGAAGGCGGCCAACCGCCGACGGGCCCGAAAGTGGAACCGATGAAGAAGATCGAAGCCATCATCAAGCCGTTCAAGCTGGATGAGGTGAAAGAGGCTCTGCAGGACATGGGCGTCCAGGGGATGACCGTTCTGGAAGCCAAGGGCTACGGCCGCCAGAAGGGTCACACAGAGCTGTATCGCGGCGCCGAGTACGTCGTCGACTTCCTCCCCAAGATCAAGGTCGAGGTGGTCATCGAGGACAGCCAGCTGGACGCCGCGCTGGACGCGATCACCCGCGCCGCCCGAACGGGCCGCATCGGTGATGGCAAGATTTTCGTCTCGGACATCGCGGACGTTATCCGCATCCGAACCGGAGAAAACGGCCCGGCCGCCGTCTAGGCCGGATCGTCAACGCTTAAGAGAGCTCTAGAAGGGGATACGTAATGACCACCGCCAAGGACATCCTGCACCTGATCAAGGAAAAGGACGTCAAGTACGTCGACGTCCGCTTCACCGACATTCGCGGCAAGATGCAGCACGTCACGTTCGACATCGATCTGGTCGACGACGACTTCCTGAACGACGGCACGATGTTCGACGGCTCGTCGATCGCCGGCTGGAAGGCCATCAACGAGTCGGACATGAAGCTGCGTCCCGACCTGTCGAGCGCGATCATCGACCCGTTCTACCAGCAAACCACGCTGGCCTTGTTCTGCGACGTCGTGAACCCCGACACGGGCACCCCGTACAACCGCGACCCGCGCTCGATCGCCAAGTCCGCGCTCAGCTATCTGAAGTCGGCCGGCGTGGGCGACACCGTTTACTTTGGTCCGGAAGCCGAGTTCTTCATCTTCGACGACGTGCGCTGGTCGGTTTCGCCGAACAACACCGGCTACTCGTATGACTCGACCGAGCTGCCGATCAATTCGGCCAAGGAATACGCCGAGGGCAACATGGGTCACCGCCCGGGCCCGAAGGGCGGCTACTTCCCGGTGAACCCGGTCGACAGCTGCCAGGACCTGCGCGGCGAAATGCTGGCCGTCATGGGCGAGCTCGGCATGAAGCCGGAAAAGCACCACCACGAGGTGGCCCCGGCCCAACACGAGCTCGGCCTGAAGTTCGACACCATGGTCACCATGGCCGACCGGATGCAGCTCTATAAGTACGTCATCCACAACGTCGCAGCCGCTTACGGCAAGACGGCCACCTTCATGGCCAAGCCGATGTTCGCCGACAACGGTTCGGGCATGCACGTGCACCAGTCGATCTGGCAGGACGGCAAGCCGCTGTTCGCCGGCGACAAGTACGCCGGCCTGTCGCAAGAATGCCTGTGGTACATCGGCGGCATCATCAAGCACGCCAAGGCGATCAACGCGTTCTCGAACTCGACGACGAACTCGTACAAGCGCCTGGTCCCCGGCTACGAAGCCCCGGTGAAGCTGGCTTACAGCTCGCGCAACCGCTCGGCCTCGATCCGCATCCCGCACGTCGACTCGCCGAAGGCCAAGCGCATCGAAGCTCGCTTCCCGGACCCGATGGGCAACCCGTACCTGACCTTCGTCGCCCTGCTGATGGCCGGCCTGGACGGCATCATCAACAAGATCGATCCGGGTCCGGCCGCCGACAAGAACCTGTACGACCTGCCGCCCCGCGAGCAGAAGAAGATCCCGGAAGTCTGCGGCTCGCTGCGCGAGGCCCTGGAAAGCCTGGACAAGGACCGCGCCTTCCTGAAGGCCGGCGGCGTCATGGATGACGACTTCATCGACAGCTACATTGAGCTGAAGATGGAAGAGGTGATGCGCCTGCAACTGCACCCGCACCCCGTCGAATTCGACATGTACTACAAGTGCTAATCGCTTAAACGATAGACACCGCGAAGGGCCGGAGAGCGATCTCCGGCCCTTTTTTCGTCGCGCCTCGATCAAGAGGCCGCGCCCGAAGTAGAACAATTTATTACTTACTGGGCAGCGCTGAATAAAATTGTCGCAACTTCGCAACAGAACCGACGCAATCGGCCCAAAACGGACGAAATCACGCCCCGAGAGATATCCCCCGAGCCACGGTTTCGCTTATCGCAACGCAACAGACGCGCCGTTAACGCCCCGGTTCAGAGTCGGCGAACGCGGCGCGCATCATCACAGGATGTCTCCATGCCCCATGCCCATCGCACCCTGCGTCGCGCCCTGACCGTCTCCTGCGGCCTCGCCGCCCTCGCCTCGGCCCTGGCCGTCGCTCCCGCCGCCTTCGCGCAGGACGCGACGAAAGTCGGCGAAGTGATCATCACCGCCCAGAAGCGCAGCGAAAACCTGCAGGACGTGCCGGTCTCGGTCGCGGCCATCAGCGGCGAGCGTCTGCAATCGATCTTCGCCGCGGGTGAGGACATCCTGGCCCTGTCAGCCAAGACCCCGGGCCTCTACGCCGAGTCCTCGAACGGCCGCGTCGCTCCGCGCTTCTACATCCGCGGCCTCGGCAACGCCGACTTCGACCTGGCCGCCTCTCAGCCGGTGTCGATCATCCAGGACGAAGTGGTTCTCGAGAACGTCGTCCTGAAAAGCTCGCCGATCTACGACCTCGACCACGTCGAAGTTCTGCGGGGCCCGCAAGGCACCCTGTTCGGCCGCAACACCACCGCCGGCATCGTCAAGTTCGACACGATCAAGCCGACCGAGGAAATGACCGGCCGCGCCAGCGCCTCCTACGGCACCTACAACACCTTCAACTTCGACGGCGGCGTCGGCGGCGCCCTGGTCGAGGGCAAGGTGGCGGCCCGCGCCTCGTTCCTGTTCCAGCACCGCGACAACTGGATCAACAACGGCTTCACCAAGAAGGACGACCAGCTGGGCGGCTATGACGAGCGCGCCGCTCGCCTGCAGGTGCTGTTCACGCCGACCGAGAAGCTGTCGGCCCTGTTCAACATCCACGGCCGCGACCTCGACGGCACCGCCGCCGTGTTCCGCGCCAACATCCTGACCAAGGGCTCGAACAAGCTCAACAGCAACTATGTCACCGACACCGTCTATTATGACGCCGGCGGCAACAACCCGCAGAAGTACAAGGGCTTCGGCGGCTCGGCCAACGTCCAGTACGATTTCGGGCCGACCAAGCTGACCTCGATCACCGCCTATGAGAACACCCACGGCTTCAGCCGCGGCGACATCGACGGCGGCAACCCCAAGGGCCCGGGCTTCATCCCGTTCCAGTCGGAATCCCAGGACGGCCTGAAGAACCTCTACCAGTGGACCCAGGAACTGCGCCTGGCCAGCAACACCCCCGGTCCGCTGACCTGGCAAGTGGGCGGCTTCTACTTCGACACCAAGTACGCCATCCGCACCGACCCGTTCTTCGCTCCGGCCACGGTGCTGCAACAGAAGAACAAGTCTTGGGCGGCTTTCGGCCAGGCCTCGTACAAGTTCACCGATCAGCTGACCGTCACGGGCGGCCTGCGCTACACCAAGGACGACAAGGACCTGAAGGTCCTGTACGGCCCGAACATGGCCGCGCCGGTCTCGGTGTCGGACTCGAAGGTCACCTGGGACCTGAGCGCCTTCTACAAGCTGACCGACGACGTCAGCGCCTACGCCAAGGTGGCCTCGGGCTTCCGCGGTCCGTCGATCCAGGGCCGCGACATCGCCTTCTTCTCGCCGGCCTCGGCCGCCAAGTCTGAAACGATCATGTCGTATGAGGCGGGCCTGAAGAGCGAACTGTTGGACCGTCGCGTGCGTCTGAACGGCGCGGTGTTCACCTACACGATCACCGATCCGCAATTCAGCGCGGTTGGCGGCGGCAGCAACTCCAACCGCCTGATCAACGCCAAGAAGGGCGAGGCCTACGGCCTGGAACTGGACGGCGAGTTCGTGGTCACCCCGAACCTCGTCCTGACCGCCGGCTACAGCTATAACCACACCAAGATCAAGGACAACACGCTGGCCGTCGCCGTCTGCGCGGCCTGCACGATCACCAATCCGCTGAACGCGGCCGGCCAAGCCCTCGTGAACGGCAACCCGTTCCCGAACGCGCCGAAGTACATCTTCGACTTCACCGCCCGCTATGCCTACCCCATCGCGAGCGGCGAGCTGTTCGCCTACACGGACTGGAAGGTCCAGGGCTTCACGAACTTCTTCCTCTACGAATCCAAGGAGTTCTACAGCAAGGGCGATTTCGAGGGCGGCCTGAAGCTGGGCTACGCCAACAAGGCCGCTGGCTGGGAAGTGGCGGCTTTCGCCCGCAACATCACCAACGAGCACAACCTGCGCGGCGCGATCGACTTCGACAACCTGACGGGCTTCGTCAACGATCCGCGCGTGATCGGCGTTTCGGTCGACACGCACTTCTAGGATCGAATTCGATCTTCGAACTCGGAAAGGCCGCGGAGCAATCCGCGGCCTTTTCTGCGCCCGTATCGAGCCGCCGCGAGATCCACTCCAAGATGCGCGTCGATACTCTTGATAGCGGGGCGCTTTTCGTTTGTGCTGCCCGCTTCTTCGAGAGTCGGGGCTTTTCATGATCAGATGGCGAAACGCGGCCTTGACCGCGAGCCTCCTCGCGCTGGGGCTATCGGCCTGCGCGACCACCAGCACGCCTCCTAAATCCGCGACCGCGGCCAAGCCGGCGGAAAAGGTCGAGGCCAAGCCGCTGCCCAAGGGTCTGGATGGCCAGGCGTCGACCGGCTTCCCGTCGACCTACAAGCCGTTTCCCTCTCGCCCGACCGCCTTCGTCGGCGCCACGGTGCTGACGGCGACGGGCCAGCAGATCGAGAAGGGCGTGGTCATCGCCTCGGGCGGCAAGATCGTCGCCGTCGGCGGCCCCGACACGCCCATTCCGGCCGACGTGGTCAAGGTCGACGCGACCGGCAAGTGGATCACGCCCGGCATCATCGACGTGCACAGCCACCTGGGCGTATATCCCTCGCCCGGCGTACAGGCGCGGTCCGACGGCAACGAGGCCACGGACCCGAACACGGCGCAGGTCTGGGCCGAGCACTCGGTCTGGCCGCAGGATCCTGGCTTCAACCGCGCCCGCGCCGGCGGCGTCACGACGCTGCAGATCCTCCCCGGCTCGGCCAACCTGTTCGGGGGCCGTTCGGTGACGCTGAAGAACGTGCCGTCCCTGACCACCCAGGGCATGAAGTTCCCCGACGCCCCCTACGGCCTGAAGATGGCCTGCGGCGAGAATCCCAAGCGCGTCTATGGCTCCAAGGGCCGCTCGCCCTCGACGGCGATGGGCAACGTCTACGGCTACCGCAAGGCCTGGATCGAGGCGGCGGACTACGCCCGCAGATGGGACGACTACCGCGCCAAGGTCCAGAAGGGCGAGAAGGCCGACGCGCCCAAGCGCGACCTGCAGCTGGAAACCCTGGCGGGCGTGCTGAAGGGCGACATCCTGGTGCAGAACCACTGCTACCGGGCCGACGAAGAAGCCACGATGATCGATATCGCCAAGGAGTTCGGCTATAAGGTCACCGCCTTCCACCACGCCATCGAGAGCTACAAGATCGCCCCCTTGCTGGCCAAGGAAGGCGTTTGCTCGGCGACCTGGGCCTCTTGGACCGGGTTCAAGATGGAAAGCTTCGACGGCATCGACGCCAACGCCGCCTTGATCTGGAAGGCCGGGGCCTGCGTGGTCATCCACTCCGACGACCCGATCATCACCCAGCGCCTGAACCAGGAAGCCGCGATCGCCATGACGGCCGGCAACAAGCTGGGTCTGGGCGTCACGCGGGCCGAGGCGATCAAGTGGATCACGGCCAACTCGGCCAAGATGATCGGCATCGGCGACAAGACCGGTTCTCTGGAGCCCGGCAAGGCCGCCGACATCGTGGTGTGGAGCCGCGATCCGTTCAGCGTCTACGCCCAGGCCGAGAAGGTCTATATCGACGGCGCGCTGATCTATGATCGCCATGACGCGCGCTTCCAGCCCAAGTCCGATTTCGAGCTCGGCCAACCCGGCCAGGGAGCGTTCAACTGATGATCCGGTCTCTGCTTCTCGCCAGCGCCGCCTGCGCGCTGGCCCTTCCGGCGGCCGCCGAGACGGTGGCCATCGTCAACGCGCGCATCGAGCCGGTCTCCAGCGCCGCGATCCCCGCCGGGACCCTGGTGATCAAGGACGGGAAGATCGCCGCCGTCGGCGCCAATGTCGCGGTTCCAGCCGGAGCGCGGGTCGTCGACGCCAAGGGCGGCGTGGTCACGCCCGGCCTCGTCGCGGCGGCCTCGAACCTCGGCGCCTCGGAGGTCAGCGGCGTGCGCGAGACCCGTGACGACGGCACCGGCAACGCGCTCTCCGCCGCCTTCGACATCGCCTACGCGATCAATCCCGCCTCGACCTTCATCCCGCTGGCCCGCGACGGCGGGATCACCAGCTCGGCCGTGACGCCGGTGCTCTCCGGCATCGGCGGCGGGGCCAGCGAGCACGCCGACGACGGCGTGGTCGAGGAGATGACCGCCGGCAAGGTCGGCTCGGGCGATCCGCCGCTGTTCGGCGGCCAGGCCGCGTTCATCCGCCTGAAGGCCGGCGCGCCGGACATCGTCGAGGCCTCCAAGCTGGCCGTCGCCGTCTCGCTGGGCGAGAGCGGAGCCCGGGCGGTCGGCGGCTCGCGCGGCGCGGACCTCGTTTTGATCCGCTCGGCCCTGGAGGACGCTCGCGCCTTCGCCGCCCGGCGCGCCGCCTACGAGCAGGGCGCGACCCGCGACTTCGGCCTCTCGCGCCTGGATCTGCAAGCGCTGGTTCCCGTCGTGCAGGGTAAGACGCCGCTGCTGATCCGCGTCTCGCGCGCCGCCGACATCCGCCAGGCGCTGAAGCTGGCGGCCGACGAGAAGATCCGCGTCATCCTCGAGGGCGTCGAGGAGGGCTGGATGGTCGCGCCGGAGATCGCCAAGGCCGGCGTTCCGGTCATCGTCGATCCGCAGGCCGACCTGCCCGAGAGCTTCGAGGCGCTGGGGGCCCGGCTCGACAACGCCGCGCGTCTGCACGCCGCCGGGGTGACGGTGGCGATCAACGGAGCGCGGGACTTCAACAACCTCCGCCAGGAGCGGCTGAACGCCGGCCTGGCCGTCGCCAACGGCCTGCCCTACGCGGCGGGCCTGGCCGCCGTGACCCTGGTTCCGGCCCGGATCTGGGGCCAGGACGGCAAGATCGGCTCGCTGGACGTGGGCAAGGTCGCCGACGTCGTGGTCTGGAACGGCGATCCGCTGGAGACGACCAGCTGGCCGCTGAACGTCTTCGTCGGCGGGGTCGAACAGCCCAAGGACAGCCGCCAGACCCAGCTGCGCGACCGCTACGCCAAAAGCGACGACAGCGGCTATCCGCCGGCCTATCGCTAGAGCCCTTTCCGATCTGATTGATCCAATCAGATCGGATAAAAAGGGCTCTAAATCAAAAGTTTAGAGCATTTTTCGATCCGATAACCGTTTCACACTTATCGGAAAATGCTCTAGCGGGTCCTTCCGACGATCCGCCCCCGGCTTGCTGGGGGCGGATTTCGCTTTTCAGCGGAAGCCCGGCGGCCCATACGAGGCCCCCGCGTTCGAATCGCCTAGACTTCCGCCGATGTCCTCTTCCGATAAAGCTCCCTCCCTGTTCGACGACGACGCCCTGGCGCCGGTTCCCGCCGCGCCGCTGCGCAGCCCGGTCGAGCCCGTCCCCGCCGCCGCGCCGCGTCCGATCCCGCCGCCGCCTCCGTCCAAGGCCTCGGCGCCGGGCGAGTACTCGGCCGCCGACATCGAGGTGCTGGAGGGCCTGGAGCCGGTCCGCAAGCGCCCGGGCATGTACATCGGCGGCACCGACGAGCGGGCCCTGCACCACCTGTTCGCCGAAGTGCTCGACAACTCGATGGACGAGGCCGTGGCCGGCTTCGCCAAGACCATCGAGGTCAAGCTCGACGCCGACGGCTTCCTGTCGGTCAAGGACGACGGCCGGGGGATGCCCGTCGACCCGCACCCCAAGTACCCCGGCAAGTCGGCGCTGGAGGTCATCATGACCGTCCTGCACGCCGGCGGGAAGTTCACGGGCAAGGCCTACGAGACCTCCGGCGGCCTGCACGGCGTCGGCGCCAGCGTGGTCAACGCCCTGTCCGAGCGCGTCGAGGTCACCGTCTGGCGCGACGGCTTCGAGCACCTTCAGGTCTTCGCCCGCGGCAAGCCGCTGGGCCCGATCCAGCAGGTCGCCCCGTCGAAGAAGAAGGGCACCATGGTGCGCTTCAAGCCCGACGACGAGATCTTCGGCGAGGGCGTCGGTTTCAAGCCGGCGCGCCTGTACCGCATGGCCCGCTCCAAGGCCTATCTGTTTCGCGGCGTGCAGATCAAATGGTCCTGCGATCCCTCGCGGATCCATGACCAGACCCCGCCCGAGGCCACGTTCCACTTCCCCAACGGCCTGGCCGACTTCCTGGCCGAGCGGACCAAGGGCCTGACCACCGTGACGCCCGAGAGCTTCTCGGGCCGCATCGAGCGCCAGGGCGAGGCCGGCGCGGTCGAGTGGGCCGTCAGCTGGACGCCCCAAGGCTTTGGCGAGCACGACGGCTTTATGCAGTCGTACTGCAACACCGTCCCCACCCCCGAAGGCGGCACCCACGAGAGCGGCTTCCGCGCCGCCCTGACCCGGGGCCTCAAGGCCTATGCCGAGCTCAAGGGCGAGAAGCGCGGGACGATCATCACCGCCGACGACGTCGTCGCCCAGGCCGGCGCCCTGATCTCGGTGTTCATCAAGAACCCCGAGTTCCAGGGCCAGACCAAGGAAAAGCTCTCGACCACCGAGGCCCAGCGCTTCGTCGAGGCCGCCCTGCGCGACCCGTTCGACCTGTGGCTGGCCTCCAGCCCGAAGAACGCCCAGGCCCTGCTGGAATTCGTCATCGAGCGGGCCGAGGAACGCCTCAAGCGCCGCAAGGACAAGGAAGTCTCCCGCGCCTCGGCGACCCGCAAGCTGCGCCTGCCAGGCAAGCTGGCCGACTGCGCCGGCGGGGCCGTCGACGGCGCCGAGCTCTTCATCGTCGAAGGCGACTCGGCCGGCGGCTCGGCCAAGCAGGCCCGCGACCGCAAGTACCAGGCCATCCTGCCCCTGCGCGGCAAGATCCTGAACGTCGCCTCCGCGTCCGGCGAGAAGTTCACCGCCAACAAGGAGCTGTCGGACCTGATGCTGGCCCTGGGAGCCCAGGGCGGATCCAAGTACCGTGAAGAGGATCTGCGCTACGAGCGGATCATCATCATGACCGACGCCGACGTCGACGGCGCCCACATCGCCTCCCTATTGATCACCTTCTTCTACCGCACCATGCCGGACGTGATCCGCCAGGGGCACCTGTTCCTGGCCCTGCCGCCGCTGTACCGCATCAGCCACGGCGGCAAGAGCGAGTACGCCCGCGACGACGCCCACAAGGACGAGCTCTTGGCCACGGTGTTCAAGGGCAAGAAGCCCGAGATCGGCCGCTTCAAGGGCCTGGGCGAGATGATGGCCTCCCAGCTGAAGGAGACCACCATGGACCCCAAGCGCCGCACCCTGGCCCGCGTGACCCTGCCGCGCCACGAGGAGAGCGTCGAGGAACTGGTCGAGACCCTGATGGGCCGCAAACCCGAGCTGCGCTTCCGGTTCATCCAGGAGAACGCCGAGTTCGCCGCGGCCGATCTGGATTTGTAGGCGCGGCGCTGTCCCCCTCCACCGGCTTCGCCGGTCCCTCTAAGCCAAGCGCGCCAACCCTCGCGCCCCACATCCCCTCTCCCTAGGGGAGAGGGTTCTGGACGTTCGTACCTTTCGGTGCGTTCGCCCCCTGCTCGGCCCGCATCCGATAGGCCATCACCGCCGTATGGCCCAGCCGTTCGACCAGCCGCCAATTCACGATCGCCCCCAGCGGCGCGCCGACCACGGGGATGAACTGGGCCAGCTTGGCCAAGTCGATATGGTCGCGGTACTGCTGCTGGAAGGCCCGCCAGTCGAAGTCGTCAAGACGGCGGGGATGGGGCTTGGCGTCCCAGTCGTCCATCGCCGCCAGCACCCCGGCCCGATGCTCGGCGTCCGAGAAGGCCAGTTCGAAGACGTGCAGGATGAACAGCCGCTCGCTCAGCACGGCCCCGTCGTGGCCGAAGATCGCGGCGATCTCGAACAACAGCTTGATCTTGAAGCTCATCAGCAGCGGGAAGTCGGCCGCCGCCGCCAGGAAGCCCCCGGCCCCGGTGATCCCGCCCTCGGCCGCGGCCGTCTTGCGCCAGACATCGATCGCCTGCTCGGCCCGCGCCTGGCGCTGGGCCAGCGTCAGGTGTGGCTGGGGATCGGCGGTGACGAAGTCGGCCCCGGTCAGCATCGCCCGCGTCATCCCCGCGATGGCGGCGGTGATCGCGGCGTGGACCTTCTCGGGGATGATCCGGTTGACCCGCCGCTGCGTGGCGCGGGCCAGGTGGTTCAGCGGCCCGGGCGGCTTGGTGAGGTCAGCGCGCCAGGCGACGAGGTCGGGGGAGAAATCCATCGCCCTCCGTTACCCCTTCTCCCCCCGCGGGAGAAGGTGGCCGCCGAAGGCGGTCGGATGAGGGGGCGCGCGGGCTTTGGACGCTCTAACGCGCCGACCTCCCCGGCGAATGCCGGGGCCCAGATCGAACCCACCGCCGCCGAAACTCTCGCGCGGCTGTACGACGCGCGCGCCCAAACCGCTCCGGATGAATCTGGGCCCCGGCATTCGCCGGGGAGATCGGGTGCTTGGTGGGGCCCATCCACACCTCCAACCCCCTAATCCCCACCATCCCCAACCGCCCCGCCTCCCCAGCCGCCGCGAACCGCCCTATATCCTTTCCCAGACGTTCACCACGCCGGGCCTCTAGGCTTGTCCACCCAGTTCCGACTGCCGTTCACCGCCGCGCCGACCTATGCCCGGGAGGACTTCGCCGTCTCGCCCAGCAACGCCGACGCCGTGGCGCGCGTGGACGGTTGGCCGGCCTGGCCTGAAGGAAGGCTCGCGCTGGTCGGGCCGGCCGGGTGCGGCAAGACCCACCTGGCGCGGGCCTGGGCGCGGGCCCATGACGCCGTGGTCGTCGACGCCCTCTCGCCCGAGACCCCGGACCTGGCGGCCCTGCGCGGCCGGGCGGTGCTGGTCGAGGACGTCGACCAGCGGCCCTCGGGCGCGGCCGGCGGCGGCGGCGCGGCGCTGTCCGACGAGGCGCTGTTCCACATCCTGAACATGGCCGGGGTCGACGGCGGGACCGTGCTGCTGACCGGGCGGACCGCGCCGGTCGGCTGGACCTGCGCGGTGCCCGACCTGCGCTCGCGGCTCAACGCCCTGTGCGTCGCGGCGATCGCGCCGCCCGACGACGTCGTGCTGGAGGCGGTGCTGCGGCGGGCCTTCGAACAGAGGCTGCTGAAGCCGGATCCGGACCTCTATCCCTATCTGCTGGCCCGCCTGCCCCGCTCGGCGGCGGAGGCGATCGCGGCGGCCGACCTGCTGGACGAGGCCGCCGACCAGCGCCGGCGCGAACTGAACAAGGCCCTGGCCCGCGAGGTGCTGGGGGATTTCGAGGGGGATGAGGAGGCTGGTTGAGGCTCTGCCCCTTCTCTTAAGCTCCGTCATTCTCGCCCTTGTGGCGGGAACCCCTGGTTCAGCTGACACGTGAGACGCAAGCGGATCGCTAGAGCGTGAGGCTGAAAGTGGGAACCGGTTTCAGCTTATCTCACGCTCTAAACATTTGATTTAGAGCCTTTTTGACGCCTGAAATCGATTCCGATTTCAGGCTAAAGGCTCTAGCGATCCGCCCCTCCCGCACCCGCGGCGGATAGAGGGATTCGCGCCACAAGGGCGGGAATGACGGGCGTTTATGATGGAAAGACAGGCGACTTCCCCCTGTCTTTCTCCCGTCACTTGCCTCGTTCACGATGGCGCGACACATTGGCGACTAGAGTGCCTTCATGACCGAGACCGCCGCCCTGACCGTGCCCGCCACCGTTCCGCAGACCGACAGCCCCACCCCGCTGGAACTGGACGCCGAGTGGATGGCCTCGCCCGAACGGTTCTTCAATCGCGAGCTGTCGTGGCTGGCCTTCAACCAGCGTGTGCTGGAGGAAAGCGCCAATCCGCGTCACCCGCTGCTGGAGCGGCTGCGGTTCCTGTCGATCAGCGCCAACAACCTCGACGAATTCTACATGGTGCGCGTGGCCGGCCTGAAGGGCCAGGTGCGCGAGGGCGTGCGGGTGGTCAGCCAGGACGGCCTGACGCCGGGCGAGCAGCTGCCGCGCATCAACGCCTCGGCCGCCGAGCTGATGGCCGAGCAGCAGAAGATCTGGCGCCAGGTCCGCACCGAGCTGTGGGACGAGGGCCTGAAGCTGCTGGACGCCAAGGACATCGAGGGCGAGGACCGCAAGAAGGCCGAGGCCATCTTCCTCGACCAGATCTTCCCGGTGCTGACGCCGCTGGCGATCGACCCGGCGCACCCGTTCCCGTTCATCCCGAACCTGGGCTTTTGCCTGGCGCTGAAGCTGCGTCGCATCGCCGACGACAAGCACCTGTACGCCCTGGCGCCGATCCCCTCGCAGGTGCGGCGGTTCTGGGAGCTGTCGTCGGTGGTGACGCGCGGCCGCAAGCGCCAGCGCAAGATCATGGCGCTGGAAAGCTTCATCATCCTCTTTTTGGACCACCTGTTCCCCGGCTACGAGGTCGAGGGGCGCGGCCTGTTCCGCCTGATCCGCGACAGCGACCTCGAGATCGAGGAAGAGGCCGAGGACCTCGTGCGCGAGTTCGAGGCGCGGCTGAAGAAGCGCCGCCTGGGCCGCGTGGTGCGGGTCAAGATCCAGACCACCATGCCGCCGGACCTGCGCGACTTCATCATCGAGGGCCTGCGCGCCGAGCCCGAGGACGTGATCCTGGTCGACGGCAAGCTGGGCTTGGCCCAGATGAGCGAGCTGATCCCGCCGGACCGTCCGGACCTGAAGTTCCCGCCGTTCAACGCCCGCTTCCCCGAGCGCATCCGCGACCACGGCGGCGACTGCTTCGCGGCGATCCGCGAGAAGGACATCCTGGTCCACCACCCGTTCGAGAGCTTCGACGTGGTGGTGCAGTTCCTGCGCCAGGCCGCGCGCGATCCGAACGTGCTGGCGATCAAGCAGACGCTCTACCGCACCTCCAAGGACAGTCCGATCGTGGCGGCCCTGATCGAGGCGGCCGACAACGGCAAGAACGTCACGGCCCTGGTCGAGATCAAGGCGCGGTTCGACGAGGAAAATAACCTGAAGTGGGCGCGCGACCTGGAGCGGGCGGGCGTGCACGTGGTGTTCGGCTTCGTCGACTGGAAGACGCACGCCAAGCTGTCGGTCGTGGTGCGCCGCGAGGCCGACCAGACGCTGCGCACCTACTGCCACTTCGGCACCGGCAACTATCACCCGTTCACGGCGCGGATCTATACCGACCTCTCCTTGTTCACCTGCGACCCGGCCCTGGGGCGCGACGGCGGCAAGCTGTTCAACTTCATCACCGGCTACGCCCAGCCCGGGCGGCTGGAGAAGCTGTCGTTCTCGCCGATGACGCTGAAGCCGGACCTGCTGAAGATGATCGAGGCCGAGGCCAAGGCCGCCCGCGAAGGCCGGCCGGCGGGCATCTGGGCCAAGATGAACGCCGTCGTCGACCCGCAGATCATCGACGCCCTCTACGCCGCCAGCCAGGCGGGCGTGCAGATCGACCTCGTCGTGCGCGGCATCTGCTGCCTGCGGCCGGGCATCAAGGGGCTGTCGGAGAACATCCGGGTCAAGTCGATCGTCGGCCGCTTCCTGGAGCACGCCCGCATCGTCGCCTTCGCCAACGGCGCGGCCATGCCCAGCGCCCAGACGCGGGTGTTCATCAGCTCGGCCGACTGGATGCCGCGCAACCTGGACCGCCGCGTCGAGAGCCTGGTGCCGGTCGAGAACCCGACCGTCCACCAGCAGGTGCTGGACCAGATCATGGTCGCCAACCTCAACGACGAGGCCCAGAGCTGGAAGCTGGACAGCGAGGGCGAGTATGCCCGCGATCCGGCCTGGAACAGCAAGGGCGCCTTCTCGGCCCACGACTACTTCATGACCAATCCCAGCCTGTCGGGCCGGGGCCACGGCGCCCGCGACCTGCCCCGCGCCTTCGACCACGTGGGGCCCAAGCGGAAGGGGTGAGGGCTTTTGGCCTGCTCCTGCCGCTGGCGCTGCTGACGGCCTGCGGGCCGACGGGGCAGCGGCGCATCGACCTCTGCGCCGTGCAGGCCCTGCCCGCCCGCCCCGGCGTCGACCGCTTCGGCGCGCCGCCGCCGGGTGTGGAGCGCCAGGCCCAGCGCCAGGGCGAGGTCTACGGCCCCGGCGTATTCGGCGGCTACAAAATCCGCTGGTGGGGCCTGTGCGGGCGCAAGGCGGACACCACCGACATGCTGCTGATCGGCCCCGCGCCCTGGGCCTTGACCAAGGGCGGCGCGCGGGCGCACGGCTGGCAGGTCAGCTACGGAACCTGCTATCATCGCGACGACGGCGACGGCTGGAAGACCGTCGCGTGCAGGATCAATCCCTAGATCGCGACCCCCGCGGCCCGCGTAAAGGCCGGCGATGCCAGGTTGGCGGTCACGGTTCGCAGCCGCGCCAGTCCGTAGGTCAAACGCCCTTCCGGCGTCTCCAGCAGCGGCTCACCCAGCGCCAGCCCCTGGTGCAGAACGTCGAGGTCCGGTCCGCCCAGGTCCTCCGCCCTCGCCTGCCCGGCGACGCCGGCCACGAACACCGCAGCGTGAAAAACGTGATTGACCTGTCGGAACAGCCACAGCCGCGCCTGCTCGGCTCTTGAAGCCTCGCGGCCGAAATAGGTGCGCAGCAGCGTGGCCTCGTCCTCCGGATCGACGGCATAGGTGTTGGCGATGGCGGCAAGATCGACATAGCGGTCAGCCCGAAACGCCGCCTCCCAGTCGATCAGCCAAATCCGCCGGCCGTCATAGAGGATGTTGCGCGGATTGAGATCGTTGTGACTGGACACCGGCTCGGGCCGCAGTCGCCGGCAAGCTTCGTACAGCCGGGCCCAGCCGTCGAAGGCCCCGATCGGAACCACGCCGCCGCGCCCCGCCTGATCGACGATCATCGCCAGGCCGTCGAGATAGTCGACCACTGGCGGAAAGCCCTCGATCCCATGCAGCGCCCGCACCGCCTGGGCCAGCTCGACCACGAGGTGGGCCCGCTTCCCCACATAATCCAAGGTCAGTGATCGGGGCTCGATATAGTCCATGATCGCCACGCCATCGTCCGGATCGGCGTAGAGGACGCGCGGCGCGAGACAGGCGCGCGCAGCGAGACCCATACAGGCATAGCTCCGGCGCGGATCGCGCAGCGCGTCAAAGCGGGCCTCGATCCGCAGAAGATAGGCGACGCCACCCACGCGGACGCGCCAGGTCTCGGCGCCCGACAGCCCGCCAGACAACGCCGCACAGCCATCCAGCGCCTCGGTTCCGAACGCGGCGCGAAGGGCTTTTCGGACGACGGGACGCTGGTCGGGTGGAACGGACATCGACGTAACCTCCTGAGCGGAGCCGCCTTATTTACCCGGATGAAATATAAGTCAATATAACCCGGGTAATATTTGAGCCCCTTTACGAGCAAGCCTTCCGCCGCGGTCGTCCCCATGAAAAAGGGGCCGCCCCCGCTTCCCCTGTCCCTCGAATAGGCTAAACCAGCCCCATGCCCTCCCCGGCGCCGCGCGACGCGGCCGTGATCGATATCGGCTCAAACTCGGTGCGCCTGGTGGTGTACCGGCTGGAAGGCCGCGCCATCTGGACCGTCTTCAATGAGAAGGTGCTGGCCGGCCTTGGCCGCGACCTGGGCGCCAGCGGGCGCCTGTCATCCGAGGGCGTCGCCCAGACCCTGCAAGCCCTCAAGCGGTTTCGCGCCGTGCTGGAGGCGGTCAATCCGGCCGAGACCTTCGTCGTCGCCACCGCCGCCGCCCGCGAGGCCAAGGACGGCCCCGACTTCGTCCGCCGCGTGCGCGAGGAGGCCGGCTTCACGGTGCGCGTCCTCAGCGGCGAGGAAGAAGCCCACTACGCCGCCGTCGGCGTGCTGGCTGGCGCGCCGGACGCCACCGGCGTGGTCGGCGACCTGGGCGGCGCCAGCCTGGAGCTGATCCGCCTCAACGCCACCGGCGCCGGCCAGGGCGTGACCCTGCCTCTGGGCCCGTTCAGCCTGGCGGGCCCCGCCGGGACGGCGAACGGCTTCGACGCCGAGCGCGTCCGCCGCCTGGCCCGCGAGCGCATCGCCCCCGTCGCCGCCGATTACCGCACCGACACCTTCCATGCCGTGGGCGGCGCCTGGCGCAACCTCGCCCTGCTGCACATGCGGCTGTCGGGCTATCCGCTGCACGTCGTCCACCAGTACGAGATCCCCGCCGCCGAGGCCCTGGAGGCCGCGCGTCTGGTCGCCCACCAGTCCAGGAGCTCGCTGGAACGCATCGAGGGCATGAGCAAGAAGCGCTCGGAGACCCTGCCCTACGCCGCCGTGGTTCTGGAAATCCTGATCGAGCAGCTCGGCGTCAAGCGTGTCGAGATCTCGGCCTATGGCGTGCGCGAGGGCCTGCTGTTCGAGGCCATGCCGCCGCGCGTGCGGGGCCTGGACCCGCTGATCGAGGGCTGCGCGGCCCTGGGCGCCCGCCAGGGCGTCGGCGACGAACTGGGCCCGGCGCTTGAGGACTGGATCGCTCCGGCCTTCCGCGCCCTGCCCGCGCTGTTCGGCGAACGCGACCCGATCCTCGTCGCCGCCGCCTGCCGGCTGGCCGACATGGGCGTGCGCCTGCACCCCGACCACCGCGCCGACCTCGTCTACGAGCAGGTGCTGCGCGCGCCGATCGCCGGCCAGGGCCACGCCGAGCGCTGCTTCCTGGCCGTGGCCGCCCACGCCCGCCACGCCACAACCTTCAATCCGCCCGAGATCGCCACGCTGGAGCGCCTGATGAGCCCCGCCCAGCTGAAGCGGGCCCGCGCCCTGGGCGCCACGATCCGCCTGGCCTGCGACCTCTCCGGCCGCAGCCCCAGCCTGCTGGCCCACTCGCGCCTGACCCTGGACAAGAACCACCTGGTGCTGGCCGCCGAGCCCGGCTTCGCCGACCTGCTGCTCGGCGAACAGACCAGCAAACGCGCCGGCACGGCCGCCCAGCATCTTGGCCTGAAGCCCAAGATCATCACCGCATGATCCAGGCATAGACCCGACGGCGCCCTATGCTTAATAGGAAAATAATCCCCCCAATACGGGGTTAAAGCCTCTTCAAAGCCGCGAAACGCGGTCTCCGCGAGTATATTTTGTTATCCTTGCCGGCCTAGCGTGACCTCGAACACATAGGGAGGTCAGTGATGTTACAGCGTAAGGTCGACTATCTGGACGCCATCGCCCCGGCTCCTTCCAAGACCGCCAGCCCGCGGCCGCAACTCCACGTGGCCAACGATCACGACGCGCCGGCCGTCAGCCCCGCGCGCACCCTGCAATCCGAAATCGGCCGAATCTTCGCCCAGGAGAGCAAATGGTCGGTCCGCCGCACCGTGGCGCTGGGCGCGGCCTTCCACCTGGGCGTCTTCTGCGCCCTCGGCCTGGCCGCCGGCGGCGCGCTGGCCCAGTTCCCGCATCACTGAGCTTGGCATGAGGCGGGGCGGCGGATCATAGCCTCCGCCCCGCCTTTATACCGCTCCCAAGCCGCAGAGCCCCAGCAGCGCGCCTCCGACGAGGGCGATCAGAGGATGAAGCTTGGTTCGAGTTGTCACCGCGGCGACGGCGAGCGTGACCGCCGCCAAGCCCCAGGTCGTATCCGAAGCCCGAGCCATGGTGATAGCGCTGGCCGCGATCAACCCGACCGTCACCGGCGCGAGCCCGGCTTGAACGATCCGCCGCCAGGGTCGGTCGCGAAAGCGTTCCCAAGCGCGCAAAGCGAAGGCGGCGAGCAGCGATGACGGTCCAAACGTGGCGATCGATGTGACCGCCACGCCCAGGAATCCGGCGACGCGCCAGCCGACAAGCGGCGCCACCATCATATTTGGTCCTGGCGCGGCCTGCGCCAGCGCGAACAGCGCGCCGAACTGTTCGGCCGTCATCCAGCGCCGCGCATCGACCACCTGCCTCTGCATTTCCGGCAGGATGGCGTTCCCGCCCCCAAACGCCAGCAGCGACAACTCGCCGAAGATCAGGGCCAGGGCAAAGAGCGTCGATGTCATGGCCGCGCCGCCTTCCAGGTCATCGCGATACTGATCGGCGCCAACGCCAACATCGTGGGCGGCAACGGCAGCCGCAACCCGGCGACCGCTAAGACGCACGCGGCCGCGATGATGGAGTTGATCGGACTCACGCGAAGCGGCCAGGCGACCTTGGCGGCCATCGAGAGCAGCAATCCCGCCGCCGCCGCCGCGAGCCCGGCGAAGACGTGGCGGACCTTGGGATCGTCCTGGAAGCGATCGAACAGCGCTCCCAGCGCGATCACGACGACGGTCGGGGCCGCGATCAGGCCAAGGATCGCGGCCAGAGCGCCCGTCGCGCCTCGAAACTTGAGCCCGACGGCGACCGACATGTTGATGATGTTGCCGCCGGGCATGAATTGGCAAAGGCCCAGCAGATCGGTGAATTCATCGGCGTCGAGCCAGCGCCGCTTCTCGACCATCATCCGTCGCGCTAGCGGCAGCACGCCCCCGAAGCCGGTCAGCCCCAGAATAAGGAAGCCGTGAAAGAGCTCGACGACGCTGGGCGGGTCGCGCCTGGGACTGGCGGGAAGAGGAGAGATTGGCATGAGCATTGAGCGCCTTGGACTTTGAGGCCCAAGAGCTACTCGCCGCCTTTGCATACTTCAAATATATCTCAGATACATTTTACATACTTTGGACATATGGAATGATTGAGCTGCGCCATCTTCGATATGCCGTCGCCGTGGCGGACGAAGGCCATATCACCCGCGCCGCTGAACGGCTGGGCCTCCAACAACCCCCGCTCAGTCAGCAGATCCGCGCGCTTGAGGAACGGCTGGGCGTCGCGCTGTTCCGACGCCTGCCGCGCGGCGTCGCTCCAACCGCCGCCGGCGAGGTGTTCATCGAGCGGGCGCGCGCCATCCTGGGCGATGTCGACTTGGCGATCGAGGCCGCGCGGCGGACGGGGCGCGGACAGGCCGGAAGACTGGCGGTCGGCTTTACTGGCTCAGCCGCCTTCCATCCACTGGTCGCGAGCGTTATCCGCGCCATGCGCGACGACTCGCCAGACCTCGGCCTGACCCTACAGGAAGCCAACAGCGACACGCTGATCGCCGCCGTGCGAACCGGTCGACTCGATGCGGCCTTCGTTCGCGCGCCGCCCGAGGAAGACGCCGGCGTGACCATGCGACAGCTACTGGACGAGGAAATGGTCGCGATCCTTCCGAATGATCACCCCTTGCTCGCCCAATATGAAGAAGGCCAGGCGATGCCGCTGGAAGCCCTGAGCGCGGCGCGCTTCGTCCTCTATCACCGGCCAGGCGGTCCAGGGCTCTACGACGGCATTATCGCGGCATGTCGCAAGGCCGGCTTCAGCCCGCGCGTCGTCCAGGAGGCGTCGCAGATGGCCTCCACGCTCAGCCTGGTCGCGGCGGGGCTTGGCGTCTCCCTCGTTCCCGGGTCCATGGGAGGGCTAGGCATGACGGGCTTTTCCCAAAGACGTTTGCGCCCCGGAGACGCGCCGGTCGCGCCGCTCATCCTCACCTGGCGCACCGGAGAGGAAAGCGGTCCGCTCGCTCGTCTCATCGAGGACGTTCGGCGCGCGCTCGCCGTGTAAGGGCGCGCCCCCTCACCCCTCCAGCCCGTATCGCTTGGCCCGCTCCGCCACGCGAGGATTGAGCGATAGGGCCTTGGCCTTGTCGGCGTCGGCCTCGGGGATCTTGCCCAGGCGGCGCTGGACGACGCCGCGGGCGTACAGCGACCAGGCTTCGCGAGGCGAGCTCGCGACGGCGGCGTCGTAGTCGGCCAGGGCCTTGTCCAGTTCGCCTCGGCGCAGGCGGACCAGCGCGCGGCTGTCGAGATAGGCCGCGTCGCCCGGACGCAGGCGCAGCGCCGCGTCGCAGTCGCCAAGCGCCTTGTCCAGCTCGCGATTCAGCAGGGCGCGCGCCCAGCAGCGACCGTTGAAAGCCTGGGCGCGGGCGACGTCCTCGGGATGGCTCTTGAGCCAGAGGTCGAAGCTGTGCAGGGCCAAGTCCGGCGCGTCGGCCGACGAATAGAGGCTACCCAGCCGGATGCGGGCGCCCGAGGATGGCGCCAGGGCCTCGTCGGCGATCTTCAGGTCGGCCAGGGCGCCGGCGGGATCGCGCGACCCCAGCCGCAGCTGCGCCCGCGTCAGGCGCGCCTCGGCGTTCTTCGGATCCAGGACGATGGATTTGTCGAGATCAGCCACGCCCAGCAGCAGCTGCCGATTGGCCAGGTGCACCCGGGCGCGCTGCAGCAGGTATTCGGCGTCGTTGGGCGCCATGCCCACGGCCTTGTCGAAGTCGGCGATGGCTTCGTCGTACTTGCCGCGCGAGGCCAGCACCGCGCCGCGGCGGCCATAGCCGGGCGCGTCCGTGGGCTCGGCCGCGGCGTCGGTCAGGTCCAGGGCCTTGCCGGTCTCGTCCACCGCGCCCTTGGGGTTGATGCCGAACAGCGGTCCGCCCTCGTAGGTGAAGAACATCCGATGGTTCTGGTTGTCCACGAACACCCGGTGGGTCTGAAAAAAGTCGACGCCGATCAGCATGTCCGCGTCGTCGAGCGACTGGTCGACGATCGGCAGCATGGGCCCCTTGATCGCCTCGCCGCCGATGTCGATCTTGTCGAAGCGCGCCCGCCAGATCCGCACCCGTTTCTGGCCGACGCCGGAGGTGTAGCCCTCGACCGGCGCGCCGGACTTGTCGGGCCGAACGCCCAGCTTGGCGGCCGCCGACAGCGACATCGACGTAAATTGCGCCCCGGTGTCGAACATGGCCTTCAGCTTGACGCCGTTGACCTCGACCGTCGCGATGGTATGGCGGTCGCCGTTCTCCATCGGCTGGACGCGCAGCAGGACGAAGGGCTTGTCGCCCGCCCAATAGGCCAAGCCGGTATCGCCGCAGTTCTGGGTCTTCATCAGACGCACGGCGCCATGGCCCAGGTCGTATTCCGCGCCGGCCAGCCCCAGGAAGTTCTGGCCCAGCAGGCCGGAATAGTGCGTATCGCTACCTCCGACGGCGAACTGGATGCGCGACAGTTTCTGCCCCGCGATCACGAACTCCTGGGCGGTGGCCACGCCCAGGGACGTCTCGCCGCCCACGCCCTTCAGACGCACGTTGGGACCAAGGTCGCTGACCGGCAGGCCAAACTCCTTGGCGTCACCCTCCGAGATCGTGCTGTAGAACGCGCCGCTGTCGAGGATGAAGCGCGCCTGGCGTCCGTTGATCTGGGCGGTCACGATCGGCGATCGGCCCTCCATGGTCACGGGCAGCTCGGCGAGCTTGAAGACTTGGCACTTCGACGCCGCCAGGGCCGGCGTGGCCAATAAGGCGGCCACCAGGGCGACACACGACACCCGCGATACGGACAACATCCCCAACGTCTCACCTCTAGGCGGCGCCAATGCCGCCCTACGCGCATGGCGATCCTCCTATGCGGCCATGCGGGGAGCAAGGGCCTCGCCGGCGTTCAGCCGAACAAAGCGGCGTAGAGGTCGCGGGCCTTGACCGGCTTTTCGACCCAGCCGGTCATGCCCGCCTCGCGGCAAGCGGCGACCTCCTCCGGAGAGACGGCCCCGGTGACGGCGATGACCGGCGTGGCGCGGTTGGCGGGGGTGGCGCGCAGACGGCGAGTGGCCTCCAGCCCGTCCACGCCCGGCATCCGCACGTCCATCAAGATGGCGTCGAACACGTGACGCTCGGCCAGGGCCAGGGCCGACAGCGCGTCCTCGGCCGTCTCGACCCGCGCGCCAAAGGCTTCCAGCAACTGCCGCAGGGCGCGGCGATTGATGTCGTGGTCGTCGACCACCAGCACCAGCGGCGCATCGTCGCGCACCGCCAGGGCCTCGTCCCGCGCCTCGGGCGCCGGCGCCCTTCCCTCTGGCGCGGGCAGGCGGAGGGTGAAGCGCGCGCCGCCGCCCTCGGCGTTGGCGGCGCACAGGTCCCCGCCCATCAGCCGGGCCAGGTCGCGGCTGATCGCCAGGCCAAGGCCCGTGCCGCCGAACGCCCGCGCCGTCTCGACGCCGGCCTGCTCGTAGGGACTGAACAGCCGCTCGATCTGGTCGTCGGCCAGACCCGGCCCGGTGTCGCGCACCTCGATCGACACCAAGCGAGGATCGCGCGACTCCACTTGAACCCCGACCGCCACCTCGCCCTCGGCGGTGAACTTGATGGCGTTGGAGAGCAGGTTGTTCAGCACCTGCCGCACTCGCATCGGATCGCCCTTCACCCACTGGGGCATGACCTCGTCGCCCTTCAGCACCAGGCGAACGCCCTTGGCCTCGGCGGCCTTGCGCCAGAAGTCGACCGCGTCGGCGACCACGGCCCGCAGGTCGTGATCGACGACCTCGACGCTCATGCGGCCCGCCTCGATCTTGGAAAGGTCGAGGAGGTCGTTCAGCAGGCCGCGCATCATCAGGCCGGCGTCGGCGATCAGGGCCGCGTCGGGGCGATCGCGCTCGAGGGACTCCGCCCCGGTCAGGATGGCGTTGATCGGCGTGCGCAGCTCGTGGCTGACCATCGCGATGAAGGCGGACTTGGCGGCCGTCTGAGCCTCGGCCGCCCGCCGGGCGGCGCGTTCGGCCGCCAGGGTCCTGCGCGACCACAGGAAGACCAGGCCCAGCGTCAGGGAGAGCAGGCCCGCGCCGACCAGGAAGAAGGGCATGACCGGGTCTTGGCGATCCCCCGCCGCGAAGGGCGCGATAACCAGATAGGCCACATAGGCGCCGCCCGAAGCAATGAAGGCGGCCACGCAGCCCTCCGCTCCCATCAGCACCGTGATAATGGCCCCCGAGAGCAGCAGCACCGCGGAGGCCGCGCCGAGAGGCGTCCCCGCCGCCCACACCGGCACCGACAGCCAGCCGAACACCGCCGCCAGCGCGCAGTCGGCGACCAGGCTCAAGGAGACATCGAGTCCGGACGGCTCGGCCTTGCGCAGGAAGCGGTTCAGCGCCGCCCACTCGGCGATCTGGACCACCAGATAGACGGCCGCCCAGGGAAAGATGAAGCCCGCCCCGGGCCGGATCATGGCCATCGCGGCCAGCACAAGCACGACGAACAGCCGCAGGGCGATCTGCTTGCGCCGCGAAACCGCGGCCGGCCTGTAGGCGATAGCCAGATCCTGCCAGAACGAACTCAAGACGACCCCCTACGCGACTCCGCCCTCCATAGAGGACAAAAGTGACGGCGAGGTACGCGAGCAAACCTTTGCATGACGTTTACCAAAACGCAGGCAAAGGTAAAAAATTGCGCGGATAGCTTGTCCGTCGTCCGCGCTTTGGATCAATCGGCCTTGGGCCCGCGACGCACCTCGACGACGCGGACCTTGGCGCCATCCAGCACCAGGGCCAGCTCGCCGCGCTTGATCTTCAGGGCGTCGGTCCCGAAGGCGTCGCGACGCCAGCCGACCAGGGCCGGGGTGGCGGCGTTGTCGTCGGCGGCGATCTTCTCGAGATCCGACACCGTGGCGATCAGCTTGGAAGCGACGCCGGCCTCCTCGGCGCGAGCCTTCAGCAGCACCTTCAGCAGCTCGACGACCGCGCCAGCGTTTGCGGGCGGCGGCGGGCCGGGCTTGTCCATGACCGGAGCATAGCCTTCCGGATCGGCCAGGGCCGCCTTGATCGCGGCCAGCAGGTCGGGACCGAACTTGCTGCCGCCGAAGCCCTTGGGCACGCCGCGCAGGTTGTTCAGGGCGTCCAGGCTGGTCGGCGCCTGGGTGGCCAGCTCGTCTATGGCCTCATCCTTCAGGATCCGGCCGCGCGGCTGGTCGCGGTTCTGGGCGGTGCGCTCGCGCCAGGCGGCGACGGCCTTGAAGACGGCCAGGTATTTCGGCGCGGTCTTGCGCGGGCGCAGGCGCCGCCAGGCCTTCTCCGGATCGACGTCATAGGCGGCCGGGTCGGAGATGGCCTTCATCTCCTCCTCGACCCAGGCCAGGCGACCCGAGGTCTCCAGGCGCTCGCGCAGGATCGGGAACAGCTTGGCCAGGTGGGTGACGTCGGCCAGCGCGTAGCTCAGCTGGGCCTCGGTCAGCGGCCGTCGCGCCCAGTCGGTGAAGCGGCTGGACTTGTCGATCTCGATCCGCAGCATCTGGCGGACCAGGGCGTCATAGGCGATCTGTTCGCCAAAGCCCGCGGCCATGCCCGCCACCTGAGTGTCGAAAAGCGGCCTCGGCATGGCCTTCAAGTTGTTGAAGATTTCGACGTCCTGACGGGCGGCGTGGAACACCTTCAAGATGCGTTCGTCGCGCATCACAGCCAGCAGGGGCTCGAGGTCGATGTCGTCGGCCAATGGGTCGATCACCGCCTCGTGCGTCGGCGACGCGACCTGGATCAGGCACAGCTTGGGCCAGTAGGTCGTCTCGCGCATGAACTCGGTGTCCACGGCGACGAAAGGCTCGCCCGTAAGCGCATTACAAAACGCCGCCAGCTCGGCGGTGGTGGTGATCGGCTTCATCCGCTGCTAATAGCCTCGCGCACCCCCGAGTCTGCAAGCGTCAAGACGCGCTCAGCGTACCGGGAAAGCGAATTTTCCGCGTGTTCGGAGGTCGTTGCGGCCTTCGGTAGACGAGAGCGAGCTCATGAGCGACCAGCCCAACGGCCTTACCTACGCCCAGGCGGGCGTCGATATCGACGCGGGCAACGCGCTCGTCGACGCGATCAAGCCGCTGGCCAAGGCCACCCGCCGCCCCGGCGCGGAAGCCAGCCTGGGCGGCTTCGGCGCCCTCTTCGACCTGAAGGCGGCCGGCTATGACGATCCGCTGCTAGTCACGACCACCGACGGCGTCGGCACCAAGCTGCGCATCGCCATCGACACCGGAATGCACGCCACGGTCGGGATCGACCTTGTGGCCATGTGCGTCAACGACCTGCTGGCGCAAGGCGCCGAGCCGCTGATGTTCCTCGACTATTTCGCCACCGGCAAGCTGGACGTCGAGACCGCCAAGAGCGTCGTCGCCGGCATCGCCGACGGCTGCAAGCTGGCCGGCGCGGCCCTGGTCGGCGGCGAGACCGCCGAGATGCCGGGCATGTATGGCGACGGCGAGTACGACCTGGCCGGCTTCTCGGTCGGCGCCGTCGACCGCGACGACGTCCTGCCCAAGCTGGACAAGCAGCGCGCCGGCGACATCATCATCGGGCTGGGTTCGTCGGGGCCGCACTCCAACGGCTATTCGCTGGTGCGCCGGGTGGTCGAGCGCTCCGGCTTGGCCTGGGACGCCCCCTGCCCGTTCCCCGTTCCTGGCGAGGACGGCAAGACCCTGGCCGAGGCCCTGATGGCCCCGACCCGGATCTATGTGAAGTCGCTGCTGCCCCTGCTGCAGTCGGGTCGCGTCAAGGGCGGCGCGCACATCACCGGCGGCGGCCTGATCGAAAACCCGCCCCGCGCCATCGCCGAGGGTCTGGCCGCCGAGTTCGACTGGAACGCCTGGCCCCTGCCGCCGGTGTTCGACTGGCTGGCCAAGACCGGCGGCGTCTCCGAGCACGAGATGCGCCGGACGTTCAACTGCGGCGTCGGCTTCATCATCATCGTCGCCCAGGCCGACGCCGAACCGGTGCTGGCCGCCCTGCTGAACGCTGGCGAGGACGCCTTCATCTGCGGGCAGCTGGTCAAGGCCTAGCGCCCCCTCCGTCACGGCGCTTCGCGCCGCGCCTCCTCCCCCGTTTCACGGGCGAGGAGGAAATCACAATCCTGCTCCCCCGCTCGCGGGGGGAGCTGTCGACGGGGCGAGACGCCCGTTGACCGAGGGGGCGCAAATTGATGACCCAACGCACCAAGGTCGCGGTCCTGATCTCCGGCCGAGGCTCCAACATGGAAGCCCTGGTCCGCGCCGCCCAAGCCGCCGATTGCCCGTTCGAGATCGCCCTCGTGCTGTCCAACAAGCCGGACGCCAAGGGCCTTGAGATCGCCGCCCAGGCGGGCGTTGAAGCCCTCTGCGTCGACCAGAAGCCCTTCGGCAAGGACCGCGAGGCCCATGAGCGCGCCATAGACGCGGCCCTGCGCGAACGCGGGATCGAGGTGATCGCGCTCGCGGGCTACATGCGGATCCTCACACCCTTCCTGGTCGACGCCTGGGAAGGCCGGATGCTGAACATCCACCCGTCCCTGCTGCCTAAATACCCGGGCCTGGACACCCACGCCCGCGCCATCGCCGCCAGCGAGGCCGAGGCCGGCTGCACGGTCCACCTGGTCACAGCCGGCGTCGACGAAGGCCCGATCCTCGGCCAGGCCCGCGTGCCGATCCTGCCCGGCGACGACGACCACGCGTTGGCGGTCCGCGTGCTGGAACAGGAACATAAGCTCTACGCGGCGACGCTGGCGACGTTCGTGCGGGGACTTTAGGCGGATCGAGGGCTTGGAGGCCGGCGCCGATTTCGGCCCATGTGCACGCGCTCGAATCTCCCCGCCACGCCCTTTTTAGCTCCGCCATCCCCCTGTCGACACTTCGACAAGACCGATCTCCCCGGCGAACGCCGGGGCCCAGATTCATCCGGCGCGATTGGGGATGACGCGACATAGCGCCCCGCTGAACGGATGGATTTCATCGGGTTCGATCTGGATCCCGGCATTCGCCGGGAAGGTCGGATTTCTGGATAGGGCTCGAGACTGGAGCCCCTCTAAGGCCTCCCCGCCCGCGCCATCAGGTCCAACAGCTTCTTGGCCTGCTGGGCCTCGGCGCCGCCGTAGGGGTCGGCCGAGACGGGTTTGAGAAGTTGGTAGGCCGTGTCGGCGTCGTCGCCCAGCAGGAAGGCGACGGCTGCGACGAGGCGGATCTTGGCGACCTCGGGGGCCAGGCTGACCGCGCGGCGCAGGAGGGCCAGGCGCTGGGGCGACGGCGCATCGTCCGTGGTCATGGTCTGGGCCAGCAGGAACAGGGTCTGGTAGTCGTTGGGTTCCGCCGCGTCGGCCTTCATCAGATAGTCGCGCGCCTGCGCCAACAGCGCCGGCCTGTCGGCCTTATCGGCGGCGGCGGCGCGGTAGAGCTTGCTGGTTCCCATCAGGCGCAGGGCCTCGAGGTTGCCCGAGTCTTCCTTCAGCAGCCCCTCCAGCAGCGCCTCGCCCTTGTCGCGGTCGCCCCCGCCCGGCCCGGCCAGCGTGATCTCGGCCCGCGCCAGGGCCTGGCGCGTGTAGCGATCGTCCGGCCGGCGGGCGGCGGCGCGCTGGAAATGCCGCAGAAGGCCCGGCCGATCGGCGACGAAGCCCGTCTTCAGTTGCTGGACTTCCAGGATCAGGTCATCGGCGCCCTTGGGCATCCGTCGGATCTTGATCGTCGGCGGCCGCGAGGCTCGCGGGAGCGTCACGGTCGACGGGCCGCCGGCGGCCTGCTGGGCGGCCAGGAAGGCCTTGATCGCGTCGGGCAACTTCTCGATCGGCTGGCCGAACACCTCGCCCCAGGTGGCCAACAGATCGCGCTCGCCGCCCTGGATGCGGTCGAGATAGATCGCCAGCCGGGCCTTGCGGTCGGGGTCCGCCCAGAGGTAGCGCACCAGCAGCGCCGACTGGGCGTCGTAGCGCTGGCGTTCGGCATAGCTCCAGTCGTCGCCCGTCTCGGCGATGATGCTGGTGATCTTCTTCAGGTCGCGCAGGCCCTGGGCGTCGTCGAACATGGCCGGCGTCTTGCCGACCACCACCCGGTCGGAGCCGATGTCGGCGCCGCTGTAATAGATGCCCGCGCCCTTGGTCAGCCAGCGCGGCTGGCGGAACGGGAAGTTTTCGCCGAAGAAATGCAGGGCGTAGGCGCCCAGCACGCCGTCGTCGCCGGCGGTTCTGTCGACGACGTTGAAGAAGTCGAAATCGTCGCGCACCACGACGGCGAAGATGTCGTCGACCTCGGCAACATCCATCGACAGGGCGGTGACCGCCGCGCCCGGCATGAAGCGCTGGTACTGGGCGTTGATGGTCTCGCCGCGCGCCACGGGGCGGACCAGATAGATCGGAAACTTGCGCGGGGCCGGCGCGTCCGACTTGCCGTAGAGCGCGCGTAGGGCGCCATCCAACGCCTCCAGATCGGCGACGGTCTTGCGCAGCACCTCGGCCTTCTCGTCGGAATAGACGATCACGTGCTCGCTCTCGGCCCGCAGCCAATGCCCGCTGGACTGGGGCGAGACCACGACGTCCTCGACCGACTGGGCCCGCGCCGCCGCTGGACTCAGCGCCAGCCAGACCGCCGCGATCACGCCTCCGAACCGCAAATCCGCATTCCCCCGCTTTTTCCGCGCCGGAAGATAGGCGCCTCGCCCCGGGATTCGGATGTCAGCGGCGCAAACTTGCTCAGACCGAGCGCCAGCGACGCTCGGCCCAGATCGCGCCGCCCAGCACGACCGCGACGGCCACCCACAGCGCCGTCGCGCCGATCGTCAGATAGGTCAGGGCTCCCATCGCGCCGCCGCAGGCCAGACCCGCCCACAGGAGCACATAGCGCAGCCAGTCGGACGGCTCGCCGCCCACCAGGGCGCCGGCGATCCGCTGCCCGGCCTTGACCAGGGCGCCGGTCATGTAGGTCAGGCCGACCGCGACGTCGCCGTTTCGCTGGAAGACGGCGTTCTCGGCCCCCATCGCCATGGCCACCGCCGTCACGCCCGGCGTGTGGAAGCCCAGGGCCATCAAGATCGCGCCGCTCGCCAGCAGCCCCGCCTCGAGGACCAGCACCGGCGAGCGCCGGGTCTCGCCGAAGCCCCTGGCGGTCAGCGCGCCTAGCACCACGCCGGCCACGAACGAGCTCACCAGGGTCAGGACGGTGGCGACGGCGGTCCAGTTCAGGGTGGCCAAGCCCACGCCCAAGCGCGTGGAATTGCCGCTCATGAACGAGACGAAGAAACCGCCCAGCTTCAAAAAGCCGATCGCGTCGACATAGCCGGCCACGCCCGACAGCGTGACCGCCAGGATCACCTCGCCCCGTTCGTAGTGCTTCACCGCCCCCGACTCCGAAAAAAGAAACGGCCGGATCGTCACCGATCCGGCCGCTTCGCGTCACCTGAAAAGTCGCGCTGAAATCAGCCGACGATCTGGTCTTCGGTGAAGAACTGCTCGATCTCGATCTTGGCGTTTTCCAGGCTGTCCGAGCCGTGGACCGAGTTTTCGCCGATCGACAGGGCGAACTGCTTGCGGATCGTGCCTTCGTCGGCGTTGGCCGGATTGGTGGCGCCCATGACTTCGCGGTACTTGGCCACGGCGTTTTCGCCTTCCAGGACCTGGACGACGACCGGCTCGGCGGTCATCTGGGCGACGAGTTCGCCGTAGAACGGACGCTCGGCGTGGACTTCGTAGAACTTCTTGGCCTGAGCTTCGGTCAGGTGAACCCGGCGCTGGGCGACGATGCGCAGGCCCGCGGCCTCGATCACCGCGTTGATGGCGCCGGTCAGGTTACGACGGGTGGCGTCCGGCTTGATGATCGAGAAGGTGCGTTCGGTCACGGTAGTGATCTCACAGAAAAGTTGTGAATTGGGAGGTTGCGGGCTTATAGCCGTGCGCCTCCTCCCCGCCAACCCCGCCGCGTAACCTTCACAAAAATGCTTCAGATCAACGACCTGACCTTCGACGCCTGGGGTCGACGGTTCTTCGACCATGCCAGCGTCAGCTTGCCGCCGGGCGCGAAGGTCGGGCTGATCGGGCGCAACGGCGTGGGCAAGTCGACGCTGTTCAAGCTGATCCTGGGCCATCTGCCGGTCAGCGACGATGAGATCAGCCTGCCCAAGACCGCGCGGATCGGCTCGGTCGACCAGGAGCACCCGGCCACGCCGGTCACCCTGCTGGAAACGGTGCTGGAGGCCGACGAGGAGCGCCACCGCCTGCTGACCCGGCTGGAGACCGCCGATCCCGAGGAGATGGGCGAGATCTGGGGGCGGCTGATCGAGATCGACTCCGACGCGGCTCCCTCGCGGGCCTCGGAAATCCTGGTGGGCCTGGGCTTCACCCAGGACGATCTGGCGCGGCCGATGAGCGAGTTCTCGGGCGGCTGGCGGATGCGCGTGGCCCTGGCGGCGGCGCTGTTCGCCGAGCCCGACATGCTGCTGCTGGACGAACCGACCAACTATCTCGACCTGGAAGGCGCGCTGTGGCTGGAGGCGAGGCTGCAGAAATATCCGCACACCGCCTTGATCGTCAGCCACGACCGCGAGCTGTTGAACAACAGCTGCACCCACATGCTGCACCTGGCCAACGGCAAGCTGGAGCTCTATGTCGGCGGCTACGACGATTTCGAAAAGCGCCGCGCCGAGAAGGCCCGCCTGCAGCTGTCGGCCAAGGCCAAGCAGGACGCCGAGCGCGCCCACCTGCAAGCCTTCGTCGACCGCTTCAAGGCCAAGGCCTCGAAGGCCGCCCAGGCCCAGTCGCGCATGAAGCGCCTGGCCAAGATGGAGCCAGTCGCCACCACGATCGAGGAGCGCGTCGCGCCCTTCACCCTGCCCTCGCCGCCCAAGCCCCTGCCCCCGCCGCTGATCCGGCTGGAAAAGGCGTCCGTCGGCTACGAGGAAGACCGGGCGATCCTCAAGAACCTGAACCTGCGCATGGACCTGGACGACCGCATCGGCCTGCTGGGCGTCAACGGCGCGGGCAAGTCGACCTTCGCCAAGATGATCGCCGGCGCGCTGGGCGTGCAGAAGGGCGAGTTCCACCGCGACAAGAAGATGAAGGTCGGCTGGTTCCACCAGCACCAGATCGAGGCGATGGATCCCAACGACACGCCGCTGGAGATCATCCGCCGGGCCATGCCCGATGCCTCGGAAAGCTCGCGGCGGTCGAAACTGGCCCAGTTCGGCCTGGGCTTCGAAAAGCAGGAGACCCGGGTCGACGCCCTGTCCGGCGGCGAGCGCGCGCGCCTGCTGCTGAACCTGGTGGCGATGGACGCGCCGCACATGCTCATTCTCGACGAGCCGACCAACCACCTGGATATCGACTCGCGTCGCGCCCTGCTGGACGCGCTGAACGACTATATGGGCGCGGTGATCCTGATCACTCACGATCGCTCGCTGATGGAGCTGGTGGCCGACCGCCTGTGGCTGGCGGCGGATGGGACGGTCAAGCCGTTCGACGGCGACATGGACGACTACGCCCGGTTCGTGCTGGAGCGCGCCAAGCTGGCCGTTAAGCCGACCCAGGTCGCCCGCGAGCCGGTCGCGCCCGCCGCGCCGGCGCCGAGGAAGACCGCCGTCGAGCCCCTGCGCCGCAAGGTCGAGGCCGCCGAGCAGGTGATGAACCGGCGCACCCGCGACCTGGCCGAGCTGGACGCCCAGCTCGAGGACCCCGATCTCTATGTGAAGAACCCGGCCAAGGTCGCCGAACTGACGAAGCGCCGCGACAACGCCAAGTCCAAGCTGGACGAGGCCGAGGAGGCCTGGATGGCGCTGGCCGAGGAGCTGGCGGACGCCGAGGCCTGACCGTCGCGCCGGTTTAGGGTGAACGGCCGCTAAACCATGTCGCTTAGCGCTTCCGCGACACCTGGTCGCGCATGGTGGCGGCATGAGTAAGCCCGCCCATCCTCGCAACCACGTCGTGGCCAACCCCGAAGGCCTCTCCGCGCACACCGTGCTGGAGGCGTTCGCGGCGTGGGTGAACGCGCGCATCGGCGAGGCCGTGCGGATCGAGATGGACCTGGCCTTCCGCGACCGGCCCTTCGACGTCGAGATCGACCGCCAGCCGGCCCTGGTCGGCTGGGAGCACAGGTTCATCCAGCCCGGCGCTCCGGCGCCCAAGGGCAAGATGTGGACGGTCTATCGCCTGCACGACCAGACCGGCCGTCCGGCCCATCTGCCGCGGTCCGACGACCTGGTCGAGGATCTGACGCCGCTGCTGGGCGAGCTGGGCTATCTGGGCGTGTTCGAGGACGGCGTGGCGATGTTCCCCGGCCTCGGCCAACGGTCCTGACGCGCGAGCGCGCCGCAGGTTTAAGCGTGAGCGGCTGAACCGCTCGAACGCGCTCCAAATGTTTGAATCTTGAGTCCGGTCAGCCGCACTTGACCTGCTGCACGACGCCGGTATCGGCGTTGAACAAGATGTTCAGACGGTCGGGTCGGTAGTCCAGGGTCACCGGACAGGTCGTGCACGCCACGCGCCAGCGCGACGGATCGACCGGCGCGGGCAAGCTGGTGCGCGGCTTGCCGACATAGGCCTGGGCTTCCTTCAGGCCGCACTGATCCTTGGGCTCCCCGGAAGACGCGCTGGTCGGCGGGGTCGGCGGCAGGGCGACAGCGGCGGGCGCGGTGGGCGTCGTGGGCGGCGGCGGCGGAGCCGGCTCGGGCGCGCTGGAACAAGACGCCAGGACAAGACCCAGCACCAGAGCCGACGCGACGCGCTTCATGCCTGCTTCTCCCAACCGCGTTCGGCGCCCTGGCGCCAATACGACACCGGATGCCCCGCCTTCTTGAACACCGACCAGCGACCGCGGGCCAGCGACAGAGCCTGCTCGTCCCTGCCGTCGAACAGCAGGATGCAGCGCGAAACCCCTGAAAGATCTCCAGGTTCGGCCCCGTCGATGAGAAACAGCGCGTCGCCCGCGTTCGGGTTCCCGTCCTCGGCGCTGAGCAGCACCGGCTGGCGTTCGGCCATCGGCTCGTTGGCCAGGCCATGCGGCAGGAAACTGTCCTCGCGATAGGTCCAGAGGTGCTGGTCCAGCGCCTCCAGCCGTCGCGGATCGCCGCCGCGCACCAGCGCCTTCCAGCCCCGGCCGAGCGTCTTTTCCAGAAGCTCGGGCAGCACCTGTTCCAGCGACGAGCGCTCCAGGTGATAGAACCAGACCTCGCAGGGCGCGGCGGACACGATCAGCCTTCGTAGGCGTCGGCGACCAGGCGGTTCAGCAGACGCACGCCAAAGCCCGCCGCGCCGTCCGGCACGGTCGGATCGGTCGAGGGCTTCTTCCAGGCCACCGAGGCGATGTCGAGGTGAGCCCACGGCACGCCGTTGACGAACTTCTGCAGGAACAGACCCGCGGTGATCGAGCCGGCCGGGCGACCGCCGATGTTTTTCATGTCGGCGATCGGGCTTTCGATCTGCTTCTCGTAGGCGGCCGGCAGGGGCAGGCGCCACAGGGTCTCGCGCTCGGCCTGGCCCGCCGCGAGAAGTTTCTCCGACAAACCATCGTTATTGCTGAACAAACCAGCGTAGTCATGACCCAGCGAAATGATGATCGCGCCGGTCAGGGTGGCCAGGTCGATCATGAACTGGGGCTTGAAGCGCTGCTGGCAGTACCAGAGGGCGTCGGCCAGCACGAGGCGGCCTTCGGCGTCGGTGTTGATGACCTCGATCGTCTGGCCCGACATCGAGGTGACCACGTCGCCGGGCCGCTGCGCGTTGCCGTCGGGCATGTTCTCGACGAGGCCCAGGATGCCGATGGCGTTGACCTTGGCCTTGCGGCCGGCCAGGGCGTGCATGACACCGGCCACGGCGGCCGCGCCGCCCATGTCCCACTTCATGTCCTCCATGCCGTCGGCCGGCTTGATCGAGATGCCGCCGGTGTCGAAGCAGACGCCCTTGCCCACGAAGGCGATCGGTTGGGCGTTCTTGTCCGCCGCGCCGGTCCACTTCATGATGACCAATTGGCTCTCGCGGACACTGCCCTGCCCCACGCCCAGCAGGCTGCCCATCCCGAGCTCGGCCATGGCCTTTTCCCCCAGGACCTCGACCTCGAGGCCCAGGCTCTCCAGCGCCTTGGCGCGGGCGGCGAACTCCTCCGGATGCAGGATATTGGCCGGCTCGGAGACCAGATCGCGGCTGAAGACGATGGCGTCGGCCAGCGCCGACAGGGGCTCGTAGGCCTTCTGGGCCTTGACCGGATCGGCGGCGGCGACCTTGACCACCGTCACCGACGGCTTCTTCTCGGCCTTTTCGGTGGTGCGGTATTTGTCGAAGCGATAGGCGGCCAGGCGCGCGCCGAAGGCCGCGCGGGCGGCGCTCTCGGCGTCCGCGCCAAGCTTCAGAACCAGCTCGGAAACGCCCGTGGCCTTGACGGCCTGGTAAGCGGCGGCGGCGGCGACCTCGACGGCCTCCGGCTCGACGGCGCCCGATCCGTCAACGCCGATCAGCACGACGCGGGCGGCTTCCAGGCCGCTCGGCGCGACGAGGTCCAGGGTCTGCCCCTTGGCGCCGGTGAAGCGACCGCCGGCGATAGCGCGCGCCAGGGCGCCGCCGGTGGCCTCGTTCGCCGCCTTGGCCTCCGGAGACAAGGCCGCGCCCTCGTGCGCCAAAACGGCCAGCGCGGCCGTGGCGCCGGCCTGGGTGTCGACGGGGACGAACTCGATACGCATGTCGCGCTCCTGCAATGACCTTGCCGGACCCCGCCGATCCGGCGGTCCAGCGACTTGGCGCGGGCGCTCATCCAGCGCGCGTCCGCTCCCTCATAGCCTCGCGGCATAGTCCAATGCCGCGCCTTAGAAAAGGCTCCGTTCACCCCCAGTTCGAACGGCCAAGTCAGGTCCCCGGTTGTGCCGATGCGAACGCCCCGTGTAGAACGACGCATCTTCGGGGGTCGTCCCACGAATCCATCCGCCCCGAACCGTCCTTCATGCGCCTGATCGAACGCTACCTTTTCCGCCAGTTGCTGGGTCCGACGCTTCTGGCGACGCTGGCCTTGGTGGCGCTCGCCCTCTTGGCGCGGAGCCTCGCGGAATTCGACATCCTGGTCGAACAGCGCCAAAGCGCGCTGGTCTTCCTGAAGATGATCGCCCTGGCCCTGCCGATGCTGCTGAGCATCATGATGCCGCTGGCCCTGTTCGTGGCCGCCCTGGTGGCGATGAACCGCCTGCACACCGAACAGGAAATCGTCGTCTGCTTCGCCGGCGGCATGAGCCGCTGGAGCGTGATCTCGCCGGCGATGCGCCTGGCGGCGATGGCCGCCCTGATCTCGCTGGTCATGGGCCTGTGGCTGCAGCCCTGGGCCGCCCGGCAGATCCGCGAGACGGCGTTCGACATCAAGACCGACGTGACCTCGACCCTGGTGCAGCCGGGCCAGTTCACCGAGCCGGGTCCAGGCCTGACCGTCTACGCCCAGTCGATCGACCGCTCGAACAAGATCCACAACCTGTTCATTCACCAGGAAACGCCGGGCGGCGGCGCCTCCACCTACTCCTCGCGCGAGGCCGAGATCGCCACGCGCAAGGGCCAGCCCGTGCTGATCATGCGCTACGGCTCGAACCAGCACTTCTCCCGCGAAGGCGTGCTGCAGTACACATCGTTCGACGAATACACCTACGACCTGTCCAGCCTGTCCCACACCGACGAGCTGCTGCACTACAAGATCTCGGACCGCTATCCGCACGAGCTGTTCTTCCCGGACCTGACCCAGGACTGGGAACAGCACAACAAGAAGAAGCTGCTGGCCGAGGGGCACTCGCGCTTCGCCGCGCCGCTCTACAATATCGCCCTGATGGCGATGGCCCTGGCCGCGGTGATCGGCGGACCTTTCAGCCGTTTGGGCTATGGCAAGCGCATCGCCGCCGTCGGCGCGGCCGCCGCCGTGATCCGCATCCTGGGCTTCGGCGTCCAGGCCGCTTGCGAGGACGCGCCGTCGTTGAACGCGCTGCAGTACCTGGTGCCCCTGGCCGCGACCTGGTGGGGCATGTCGCAGATCTTCCGCCAGAAGCTGTCGCGCCGTGTCCGCCGGCGCCTGGCGAAGACCGCGCCCGTCTGGACGGGAGCGGCCTGATGACCATGGGAATGCTGGAACGCTACGTCCTGCGGCGCACCATGGGCGCGCTGGTCGGCGCCCTGTCGGTGCTGAGCGCGATGGTGATGCTGATCGCCTTCGTCGACATCGCCCGCAACGTCGGCACGCGCGCCGACGCCAGCTTCATCCAGCTTCTGTATCTCACCGTCCTGCAGGCGCCCGCCACGATCCTGGTGCTGGCGCCGTTCGTCTTCCTGTTCGGCACCATGTGGGCCTTTGTCGAGCTGAACCGGCGCAGCGAGCTGATCGCCATGCGCGCGGCCGGCGTCTCGGCCTGGCGCTTCATCATGCCCGCGGCCTCGGCCTCTTTCGTGATCGGCATCCTGAGCATCACCCTGCTCAATCCGCTGACCACGGCCATGACCGCCAAGTTCGAGACCGAGCGCGACGCGCTGATGAACGGCTATCTGAAGACCGCGCCCAAGGGCATCTGGCTGCGCCAAGGCGACGACAAGTCCCAGATCGTCATCCGCGCCGGCGCCCGCGACCTGGTCGATGGCTCGGTGCGGTTGAAGAGCGTCTCGCTATTCATCTACGCCCTGAACAGCAAGGGCGTGATGGACTTCACCCGGCGCATCGAGGCCAACGAGGCGCGACTGGAACCGGGGTTCTGGCGCCTGACCGGGGTGCGCGAGGCCACGCCCGGCGCCGGCGCGATCCGCTCCGACAGCCTGTCGATCCCGTCCAACCTGGACGACCGCACCGCGTCCGAACGCTTCAACACGCCCCAGGCCGTGGCGCTCTGGCGTCTGCCGGCCACGATCAAGCGGACCGAGGACGCCGGCTTCTCGGCCGCGCCGTTCAAGCTGCGCCTGCAGCAAGACCTGGCCACGCCGCTGCTTTTCGCGGCCATGTCGGTGCTGGCCGCCGCGTTTTCGCTGCGTCTGATGCGCCTTGGCGGGCTGGCCGCGCTCGCCGGGTCTGGCGTCGCGCTGGGTTTCGGGTTCTTTTTCTTCAACGAGCTGTGCAGCACGCTGGGCAAGGCGGACGTTCTGACCCCCATGGTCGCCGCCTGGACGCCGCCGATCGTGGCGATTTTGGCGGGCTTCACTTTGCTTTGCTATACCGAGGATGGGTGAGTCATTGCTTCCAAGGTCGTTCATGACTGAACAGGGTCCCGTCCGGTCCGCCTGTCGCGTCGTCCTCATGGGCGGGGCGGCCTTGATGGCGCTCGCCTCGGCGGGCGCCGCCAGCGCCCAGCAGTCCCTGGCCAGCATCCCGCCGGTCCCGGTGGTCAGCGCGCCCCCGTCCGACGGCCTGGGCCAGGACGGCTATTACCTCGAGTCCGACCTGCTGATCCGGGACGACAAGAACCAGGTGATGACCGCGCGCGGCTCGGTGGAAGCCCGCTATCAGGGCCGCACCCTGCGCGCCGACGAAGTCGTCTATGACAGCAAGACCGGCCAAGTCACGGCCAATGGTCACGTGGCGCTGATCAACGAGGACGGCACGGCCCAATTCGCCGACCACATGGAGGTCGACAAGGACCTGAAGGCCGGCTTCGCGCGCAACTTCTCGGCCCGCCTGGGCAAGGGCGTGAAGATCGCGGCCGGCACGGCGGTCAAGCGCAACGCGACCATCTCGGAGCTGAACCAGGCGATCTACACCCCCTGCGAGGTCTGCGCCGAAAAGCCGACCCCGACCTGGTCGGTCACCTCCGACAAGATGGTGCAGGATAAGCAGCGCCAGCTGATCTACTACAAGCACGCCGTCATCCACCTGTGGGGCGCGCCGATCCTCTATCTGCCGCTGTTCTGGCACCCCGACCCCCAGGCCGACCACAGCTCGGGCTTTCTGACGCCGACGATCGGCTACTCCAAGGGCCGGGGCATCTCGTACCAGCAGCCCTATCTGCAGATTCTGTCGCCGTCGTCGGACGTGGTGCTCACGCCGCAGATCAACACGAACGTGAACCCGTTCCTGAACGTGGAGTATCGCAAGCGCTTCTACTCCGGTTACCTGGAAGCGCGCGGGGGCCTGACCTACGACAAGCAGTTCGACGTCCGCGGCGACCGCTTCGGCGAGTCGACCTTCCGCAGCTTCATCCTGGCCACCGGCAAGTTCGACATCGACGACAAGTGGAAGTGGGGCTTCTCGGCCGAGCGCACCTCCGACCCGCTGATCTTCGACAAGTACCACATCAAGCAGGTCTACGAGCAGCGCGGCCTGTTCACGAGCGAAGACCACCGGTTGACGTCGCAGATCTATGCGACGCGCCAGGACCAGCGATCCTGGTTCTCGATCGCGGCGGTCTCGGTGCAGGGTCTGCGGGTCGTCGGGATCAACACCGCCACGGGCGTGGCCAACGCCTTCGAGAACACGGCCGCCTTCCCCCTGATCGGGCCGCTGGTCGAGGGGCGTTGGGAGCCGGACAGCGCGATCCTGGGTGGCCGCCTGCGCCTGCAGGGTTCGGGCGTGATGCTCAATCGCTCGGAGTCGCAGTACGGCGAAGCGCCCTACGCCCTGGCCGCCTATAAGAGCCAGAGCGGCGTCGACTCCGCGCGCGGCACGGTGCAGGCCGACTGGCGCACCAGCGCAATCGTCGGCCCTGGCCTGAAGATCTCGCCGTTCGTGCAAGCGCGCGGCGACGCCTATTCGATCAGCACCTATCTGACCCCGGAAGCCAAGGCGGCCGGCGACAGCGCCAAGGAAACCTACACCCGCGCGCTGGGCGTGGGCGGCGTCGATCTGAGCCTGCCCTTCTACAAGGCGCTGAAGAACGGCGGCAGCGTGGTGCTGGAACCGCTGGCCCAGGTGGCCACGGGCTCGGACAGCTCGCGCGTGCCGGTGATCGTCGCCCGCAACGGCGCGACGACCTATCTCTACAACGAAGACAGCGCGACGCTCGAGTTCGACGAGACCAATCTGTTCCAGGCCAACAAGTCGCCGGGTTTCGATCTCTATGAAGGCGGCACGCGACTGAACGTCGGCGGCCGGGCCACTCTCGACCTGGCGCGCGGACGCGGCGCCAGCATCCTGGTCGGCCGCAGCTTCCGCACGGAGTTCGATCCGCTGATGCCGGCCCGCACGGGCCTGCAATCGAAGTCGTCCGACTGGATCGTCGCAGCCACCGTGACCCCGGTGGCGGGCGTCACGGCCTTCGTCCGCACACGCCTCGACTCCGACACCCACGATATCCAGAGGATCGAAACCGGCATCGACGCCTATACCTCGCGCGTCACCGGCTCGTTGCGCTATCTGAAGGACGAGTTGGACGCCAACGGCAATCGCCAGGAAAACTTCGAAGCGCGCGGCCAGTTCAACATCACCAAGAAGTGGGCGCTGACGGCCTTCGGCCAGCGCGACATGGTGCAGAACGTCTGGCGTCGTCGCGACCTGGGCGTGGCCTATATCGACGAATGCATCCGCATCGACGTGATCTACCAACAGGAAGATCGCTACGCCTCGACGGCGACGGGCCTGCGGCTGCAGCCCGACCGAACCGTCGCCGTGAGCCTAACCCTCGCCACATTAGGCAATAGAAGATACGGGGTTGGGGGAAGAAACTAACCGCGCCTGGGGGGCGCGCGGTGATGGCCGCGCGTCCAGCGAGCGTGTCATGGGGCGACAGCCGGGCGGAAAAGCCGGTTTAAACGATCGTCGCTTCCGAAAACGTGATAATCGACCGCGCGCCCCTCTGGGGCCCGGCCTAGAGGAACGACACTATCCATGCGGTCTGCGCGTAGCGTGACGACTTTCGCGGCCGGAGCCGCCTCCATCCTGGCCCTGACGGTGGCGAGCCTGGGCTTGCCCGCGATCGCGCGCCAGGCCGCTCCCGCCGCGCAACCGCAAGGCGCTTCCCCGGCCCCGGCGGCGGCTCCGCAACCGGCGACGCCGCAGGCTCAGGCCAACCCGCTGGCCGAGAGCGTGGCCGCCGTCGTCAACGACGACATCATCTCCAGCTATGACGTGGTGCAGCGGATGCGCCTGCTGATGGCGACCTCGGGGATGCAGCCCACCCAGGAGAACCTGCCCCAGATCGAGCAGGAAGCCCTGCGCTCGCTGATCGACGAACGCCTGGAGATGCAGGAGCTGAAGCGGGTCGAGAAGCAGCAGAAGATCACGATCATCTCGACCGACAAGGAAGTCGACGAGCAGATCGCCGACATCGCCCAATCCAACAAGATGACCGCCGACCAGCTCAAGCAGAGCCTGACGGCCCAGGGCATCGGCCTGGACACCTGGCGGGCCCAGCTGCGCGCCGATTCGTCTTGGCAGTCGTGGATCCAAGGCCGCTACGGCTCGCGTCTGCGGATCGGCGAGGACCAGATCAAGGCCTACCAGCGCCGCCTCGCGGAATCGGCGGCCAAGCCGCAGTATCAGGTCAGCGAGGTGTTCATCGACGCCGCGCGGGTCGGCGGCATGGAGACCGCCGCCAACGGCGCTAGCCAGCTGGTCACCCAGATGCAGCAAGGCGCGCCGTTCGCGGCCGTGGCCCGGCAGTTCTCGGCCTCGGCCACGGCGGCCAATGGCGGCGACGTGGGCTGGATCAGCCCCGGCGAAATGCCGGCTGAAGTCGACGCCGCGCTGGAGCAACTGCGTCCCGGCCAGCTGTCCAAGCCGATCCCGGTCAAGGACGGCGTCTACATCATCTATCTGCGCGACAAGCGCGCCGGCTCCAAGAGCACGATCGTCGACCTCAAGCAGGTCGCCGCGCCCCTGGCCGCCAACGCCACGCCCGAGCAGGTCGCCGCCGCCACCAGGCTGCTGGTCGACCTCAAGCCCAAGATCGCCAACTGCGCCGCGCTGGAAGCCACGGCCGGCAAGGTCGAAGGCCTGGTCGCCGGCGATCTGGGCGAGGCCGAGATCACCGACCTGGCCCCCGCCTTCCAGGAAGCGGCCAGCAAGCTGGATGTCGGCCAGATCTCTGACCCGATCCGGACCGACGCCGGGATGCACCTGATCGCCGTCTGCGGCAAACGCCAGGGCGGCGCGAACGCGCCCAGCCATGACCAGATCGAGAACCGCCTGAAGGGTCAGCAGCTGGCGCTGATCTCCAAGCGCTACCTGCGCGACCTGCGCAATCAGGCCACCATCGAGACGCGTTGAGGCCGGTGAAGGCGCGCCCCCTCGCCCTCAGCGCCGGCGACCCCGCCGGCATCGGCGCGGAGATCATCGCCAAGGCCTGGCAGGCCCTGCGCGAGCGCGGCCCGTCCTTCGTCGTGATCGGCGACGCCCAGCTGCTGGCCTCGGCCGGCGCCGGGGTGAAGGTTCGCGTGGTCACGGGCCCGGACGCCGCGCCGGAGGTCTTCGGCGAGGCCCTTCCGGTCATCGACATCCCCCTGCTCTCGCCCGTGGTCGCCGGACGCCCCTCGCCCACCTACGCGCCGCAGGTGATCCGCTGGATCGAAACGGGCGTGGGCCTGGCGCTGTCAGGCGCGGTCAGCGGGCTGGTCACCGCGCCGATCGCCAAGGCCCCACTCTATGAGGCCGGGTTCAAGTTTCCCGGCCATACCGAGTTCCTGGCCGAACTGACCGCCGCCGAACGGTTCGAGGGCGCGCGCGGGCCGGTAATGATGCTGGCCGCCGGCGACCTGCGCGCCACGCTGGTGACCATCCACACCAGCCTGGCCAAGGTCCCGGGAGCGCTGACCATCGAGGGCGTCGTTAACAGCGGGCTGGTCACCGCCCAGGCCTTGCGCAAGGATTTCGGCGTCGAGCGACCACGCTTGGCCGTCGCGGCCCTGAACCCGCACGCCGGCGAAGGCGGCGCGCTGGGACGCGAGGAGATCGAGATCATCACGCCGGCCGTCCGCGCGCTGCGCGATCTGGGCGTCGACGCGGTCGGTCCGGCCCCGGCCGACACCCTGTTTCATGCCGAGGCCCGCGAACGTTATGACGGCGTGCTCTGCATGTACCACGACCAGGCCCTGATCCCGGTCAAGATGCTGGACTTCTGGGGCGGGGTGAACGTCACCCTGGGCTTGCCGATCGTGCGCGCGTCGCCCGATCACGGCACCGGATTCGACATCGCTGGACGCGGCATCGCGCGTCCCGATAGCCTGATCGCCGCCATCAAGCTGGCGGACGAGATCGCCGCCCGTCGCGGCGCTTGAGAGATTTGGACATGAGCCTGGCCGACCTGCCGCCGCTGCGCGAGGCCCTGGAGCGCCACGACCTCATGGCGCGCAAGAGCTTCGGCCAGCACTTCCTGCTGGACCTGAACGTCACCCGCAAGATCGCTCGCCTGGCTCAGGTCGGCGAGGGCGACACGGTGATCGAGGTCGGCCCGGGCCCCGGCGGCCTGACCCGCGCTCTGCTGGAAGCCGGCGCCCGCGTCGTGGCGATCGAGAAGGACAGCCGCTTCCTGCCCTTGCTGGCCGAGGTCGCCGAGGTCGCCGAAGGCCGCCTGGAACTGGTCGAGGGCGACGCCCTCAAGGTCGATGGCGCCAAGGCCGCCGGCGGTCCGGCCCATGTGGTCTCGAACCTGCCCTACAATGTCGGCACCCAGTTGTTGATCAACTGGCTGACCGGCCCGTTCCGGCCGCTGTCCATGACCTTGATGTTCCAGAAGGAAGTCGCCGACCGCATCGTCGCCCAGGCCGGCGACGACGCCTACGGACGCCTGGCGGTGATCTCCCAAGTGCTGTGCGAGGCGCGCGTGGTCATGGATCTGCCGGCCAAGGCCTTCACCCCGCCGCCCAAGGTCGCCTCGGCGGTCGCGCGCCTGGTCCCCAAGGCCGATCCCCCGCCCGCCGAGGTCATCGGCGCGCTGGAAAGGGTCACCGCCGCGGCCTTTGGCCAGCGCCGCAAGATGCTGCGCTCCAGCCTCAAGGCGCTGGGCGGCGCGACGCTGTGCGAACGGGCCGGCGTCAATCCCGACGCGCGGGCCGAGGTCATCGACCTGGCCGGATTCCTGTCCCTGGCCAGGGCGAGTCTAGTCTAGCCCCTAGCGCCGAGATCGCAACACCGGAAGTATACCATAAGTATATCGCTAAACAGCTACCTTACCCTGTTCAGTGGTTTCACCCGAATAGGAAAAGCTCTAGCCCTCCGACGCCCCAGGGTTTATTGACGCCGGGCCCCGCGGTCTTCAGCCTGACCGAGGGGACAAGTGGGGCGAATGTGAGGAACCGTGCGGCGAAGGCGCCATCGACGGTCGCGCGGCGACTGTTGTTCATGGCCCTGACCTTGGCGGCGCCGGCCATCCTGTTGATGGCCGCGCTGGTCGCCATGCAATATTCGGAAGGCGAGCAGCGTTTCGCGACGCAGCTGACCGCCATGACCCGCGCCCTATCCTTGGCCACGGACCGCCAGATCGGCCAGGGCCAGAGCATCTTGCAGGGCCTGTCGGTCTCGCCAGCCCTGGCCCAGGGCGACCTCGTCACCTTCGAGAAGCAGGCCCAGGAAGCCGTGAAGGGCCGTGACGCCTGGATCGTGCTGATGAGCCAGGACCGCCAGTGGATCAACACGCGAATGCCCCCCGGCGCGACGCCGCCCGTGATGCGCCTGCCGGACCGCGATTGGGCCGACATGACCAGCGGCCGCACCACGGTGTCCGACCTGATCGAACGCCCCGCGCCCCTAAGCCCGATCGTCGCCTTCGACCGTCCGGTCCTGGTCCGGGGAAAGCTTCACGTGCTGGGCTATATTCAGTCGCCGAGCGCCTTCCACGCCCTGATGACCGCCCAGGGCTTTCCGGACACGTGGACGGCCAGCATCGTCGATCGCAACGGCGTCGTGGTGGCGCGCTCGCGCGACCAGGAGAAGATGCTGGGCCGTCACGCCAGCCACGACCTTCGACAGGCCATGGCGCGCACGAACGAGGGCGTTCTTCACAGCCAGACCCTCGACGGCATCCCCACCTTGACCGGGTTCACCCGCTCACAGCAGTCGCATTGGACGTTCATCATCGGCGTGCCGAGGACCGAGCTGAACCGCACCGTGCTGTATTCTCTGGGGCCGGCCATGGTCGGCGCGGCCCTGATGATCGCCTTGGGCGTCATGGCGGCCCTGGCCTTCGCCCGTCCGATCTCGGACGACGTGCGCGGTCTTGTTCGCGAGGCCGAGGCCCTGGCGGCGGGCGCGCCCCTGGACCCCGCGCCATCCTATCTGCAGGAAATCGCCGAGGTGCGCGGGTCGCTGATGGCGGCGGACGAGGAGCTGCGCGCGCGGGAGAACGAGGCGCGCGAGGCCGCCGAGCGCCAGCAGCTGATGATCAACGAGCTGAACCACCGGGTGAAGAACACGCTGGCCATCGTCCAGTCCTTGGCGCGCCACAGCCTGCGCGAAGGCGGCGAGACAGGTCTGACCCAGTTCAACGACCGCATCCACGCCCTGGCCAGCGCTCACGATCTGCTGACCCGCCGCAACTGGGAGGGCGCCGATCTCGGCGATCTTCTGAAAGGGGCGCTGCGTCCCTACGAAAGCCAGGTCGACCTTGAAGGGCCGGATGCGCCCCTGGCGCCGAACGCCGCCGTGGCGCTGGCGATGATCTTCCACGAGTTGGCCACCAACGCCTCGAAATATGGCGCTCTATCGGTCGAGACCGGTCGGGTCGGCGTGTCTTGGAAGCTTGAGGGCCGCACCCGCCTTGTCGTCACATGGCGCGAACGAGGCGGCCCGCCGGCCAGGACTCCCACGCGCGGCGGCTTCGGCACGCGCTTGATCGCCGCAAGCCTGCGGGGCGATCTCGCCGGAACGGCCGATTTCGACTACGCGCCCGAAGGCCTGACCTGCGTGCTGACCCTGCTGGCCCCGCCGCGCGGCGCCGCCTGAGCACGCAGGCGCGGACCGATCGTCGCAGCGCCCCGTTGTCGCCTTGGCTTGGCCACGGAGCGCCTGCAATAGCTGCCCCTCCACAAGGGGATCACCGCGATGACCATGACCTTCCTGATCGGCGCCGCGCTGGGCTCGGGCCTCTTCATCGCGTTCGGCCGCGCCCCGGCGGAGAAGCTGATCGCCTTCGTCCAGAACCAGATCAAGCGCTGATCAGGGAACTAACGGCGCCGTCCAGACCTTGATGCAGCGGGTCGCGCAGGGCGACCGCTCAAGGAGGTCTCAACGATGTCCATTCTCGCCTGGCTTCTTCTGGGCCTGATCGCCGGCTTCATCGCCAGCAAGCTCGTCAATCGCACCGGCAGCGGCGTGCTGCTGGATATCGTGCTCGGCATCGTCGGCGCGTTCGTCGGCGGCTGGCTGTTCAACCAGTTCGGCAGCAGCGGCGTATCCGGCCTGAACCTTTACAGCCTGGCCGTCGCGACGGTCGGCGCCGTCGTCATCCTGGCCCTGTATCACCTGATCTTCGGCCGCCGCGCGCTGTAGCGCGGCCTGGGCGACTTGGCCCGAGCCTTGTCGGCGGGGGCGAGCGACTCAGATCTCTTCCTTGAGGAGCTCGCCCACCAGCTCGCCGATCCAGGGATTGCGAGCCCGCTTCAGACGCTCGGCGTGATAGATGTGGGCCAGGTCGGCATAGGCGCGGTCGAAGTCGTCATTGAGGATGACGTAGTCGAACCGCTCCCAATCGGCGACCTCGTCCTTGGCGCGCGAGAGACGGCGATGAATCACCTCCTCGCTGTCCTGGCTGCGCGCGTGCAGGCGGCGGCTCATCTCGGCCAGCGACGGCGGCAGGATATAGACCAGCACACTGTCTTCCTTGGCCTGGGCGTGCACCTTCATCGCGCCCTGGAAGTCGATGTCGAACAGCGCGCTCTCGCCCCGCTCCAGCGCGGCCATGATCGGCGGTTTCGGGCTGCCGTAGAAGTTTCCATAGACCTCGGCCCACTCCAGGAAGGCGTCGGCCTCGATCATCGCCTTGAACTTGTCCTGGGTGACGAAGTGATAGTCACGCCCGTCGTGCTCGCCCGGGCGCGGGTCGCGCGTCGTGGCGCTGATCGACAGGTGCAGGTCGTTATGATCGGCCACCAGACGCCGGGTCAGCGACGTCTTGCCGACGCCCGAGGGCGCGACCACCATCAGCAACAGGCCCCGGTGCGCGCCGTGAGAAGGAGTATGGTGGGGCTTATTCAACGTTCTGGACCTGCTCGCGGAACTGCTCGATCACGGCCTTCAGCTCCAGACCGATCCCGGTCAGGGCGGCGAGGGCCGATTTCGAGCAGAGGGTATTGGATTCGCGCATGAATTCCTGGGAGAGGAAGTCGAGCCGGCGGCCCGACGCCCCCTCGCCCGACAACAAGGCTCGCGCCCCGGCCACGTGGCTGGTCAGGCGATCCAGCTCCTCGCGGACATCGGCCTTCACGGCCTGGGCGGCGGCTTCCTGGACGATGCGGTCCTCGCTGGCCGCCTCGCCGATCAACTCGGCCATCCGGCGCGCGAAACGCTCCTTCAGGACGGCGGGCTGGCCGGCGGCCTCGCCCTCGGCGGCCTGGGTCAGGGTCTCGATGCGATCGACCAGGCCGTTCAGCACAGGATCGAGGGCCGCGCCCTCCTCCTGCCGGGCGATTTTCAGCGCGTCTAGGGCTTGGGCGATCGAGGCGGCCATGGCGGCCTCGACGGCGGCGCGCGTCTCGGCGTCGTCCTCGTCCTCGCGCGCCTCGATCACGCCCTTCAGGGCCAGGAGGCCGTCGAGCGTGGGCTTGGCGACCATGCCGGTGGCGACATAGGGACCGCCCGCGCTCAGATAGCGCTCGAGCACCGCCACATTGACTTGAGCCTCGCCAGCGGCCTCGGCCCGCTTGGCCTGGACATTGACCGTCAACTGGCCGCGCTGAAAGCGAGCCTGGGCGCCGTCCCGCGCGGCGCGCTCCAAGGCGTCGAAGCCGGGAGGTCCGCGAAAGCGTGTGTCCAGGTTACGGCCATTGACGCTGCGCGCCTCGACCGCCCAGCTCCAGGCACCGTGCGCGCCCTCGACGCGGGAGAAGCCGGTCATCCCCGAGATCGGCATGAGTCTATTTCCCCGCCGGCGGGGCCGGTACGACCGGGATACCTTCGCCCGCCCGCTGGCGCTCGATCTGCCGCCACTTGGCGACATTGGCGTTATGCTGCTCCAGGGTCGAGGCGAACACGTGACCGCCCGTGCCGTCGGCGACGAAATAGAGGTCGTTGGTCTTGGCCGGGTTCAGGGCCGCCGCCAGGGCCGCGCGGCCTGGATTGGCGATCGGGGTCGGCGGCAGACCGTCGATCCGGTAAGTGTTGTACGGCGTCGGCGTATCCAGCTCGGACCGGCGCAGGCCACGCCCCAGCGGACGTCCGCGCGAGATACCGTAGATCACGGTCGGGTCGGTATCCAGGCGCATCCCGGTGCGCAGCCGGTTGATGAACACCGCCGCCACCTGCGGGCGCTCGCTGGCCTTGCCGGTTTCCTTCTCGACGATCGAGGCCATGGTCACGGCCTCTTCCTTGCTGCGATACGGCAGGCCTTCCTGGCGTTGGGCCCAGAGCTGGTTCAGCAGCTTGTCGCGATCGTCCATCATCCGCTGCAGAACCGCGGCCCGATCCTCGCCGCGCTGAACCTCGTAGGTCTCGGGCAGGATCGCGCCCTCGGGCGGGGTCGCCGCGTCGCCGGTCAGCACGTCGGACTTGTTGAGGATATCCATCACCATGTCCGAGGTCAGGCCCTCGGGGATGGTGATCCAGTGGCGGACGATGCGGCCGTGGCGGATAGCGTCCAGAATCGTTGCCATGGAGGCTCGGCTCGCGAACTCGTACTCGCCCGCCTTCAGCCCCCGCGCCGCGCCGGTGGCCTTGGCCGCCGTCATGAAGATCGAGGACGAGCGGATGACCCCGCCGCGCTCCAGGCTGGAGGCGATCTCGGGCAGGCTGGCGCCCTTGCGCAGGATCACCGTGGTCTTGTCGCCCGCCTTCGCCGCGGGGCCCGGGCCGCTATAGATCCAGGCCGCGCCCAGGAGGATGACGACGCCCACCACCAGCAAGGTGGCGAGGGCGCCGAACAGGCCGCGCCCCAACCGGCGTCCCAGCGACGCGGTTTCGGGCCGCGAGGCCTTGGCGCGCGGCGCGCGGCCCTTCGAGGGACGCTTGGGGGGCTGCGGTTTCTGGCTCACGGGACCTTCTTGAACACGACCGAGGCGTTGGTGCCGCCGAAGCCGAAGCTGTTGGACACGGCCACGTCGATCTTGTGCGGCACGGCCTTGTTCGGCGCCAGGTTCATGGCGACGTGGACGTCGGGATTGTCGAGATTGATGGTCGGCGGGGCGATCTGGTCGCGGATCGCCAGGATCGAGAAGATTCCCTCGATGGCGCCGGCCGCGCCTAGAAGGTGCCCCGTCATCGACTTGGTCGAGGACATCACGACGTTCTTGGCGTGGTCGCCCAGGAAGCGCTCGACCGCGCCGGCTTCCAGGCCGTCGGCCATGGTCGAGGTGCCGTGGGCGTTGACATAGTCGATGTCCGAGGGCTGGAGGCCCGCGTCCTTGACCGCCGCCTGCAGGGCGCGGAAACCGCCCTCGCCGTCTTCCGACGGCGCGGTGATGTGGTGGGCGTCGCCCGACAGGCCGTAGCCGACCACCTCGGCGTAGATCTTGGCCCCGCGCGCCTTGGCGTGCTCGTACTCTTCCAGCACCAGGACGCCCGCGCCCTCGCCCATCACGAAGCCGTCGCGATCCTTGTCATAGGGGCGCGAGGCCTTTTCGGGCGTGTCATTGAAGGCCGTGGCCACGGCGCGGCAGGCGATGAAGCCGGCGATGCCCAGCTTGCAGACCGCCGCCTCGGCGCCGCCGGCGATCATCACGTCGGCGTCGCCGTACTTGATCAGGCGCGCGGCGTCGCCGATGGCGTGGGCGCCGGTGGCGCAGGCCGTCACCACCGCGTGGTTGGGCCCCTTGAAGCCGTATTTGATCGAGACCTGACCCGAAATCAGATTGATCAGGGCCGAGGAAATGAAGAAGGGGCTGACCCGGCGAGGCCCCTTGGCGTCCAGCTCCAGCGCGGTGTCGGCGATGGTCGACAGGCCGCCGATGCCCGAGCCCAGGATGACGCCGGTGCGCCACTTCTGCTCGTCGGTCTCGGGAACCCAGCCTGAATCCTTGATCGCCTCGTCGGCGGCGGCGATGCCGTAGAGAATGAAGTCGTCCACCCGCTTCTGATCGCGCGGGCTCATGGTCTGGTCGGGATCGAACGAGCCCTCCACGTCCGGGCCGCCGCCGCCGCGTCCGTCGACGCGCGGGACCTCGCAGGCGACCTGGCACGCATAGTCGGTCGGGTCGAAGGCGGTGATGCGGTTCGCGCCCGACTTGCCGGCCAGGATGTTCTTCCAGGTCACATCAACGCCCTGGCCCAGAGGGGTCAGCAGGCCCAGCCCGGTGACGACGACTCTACGCATGGATCACTCCCAAACCTTCGATGCGGACCGCATCTGGGGACGCGGCCCCAGCAACGCCAGCCGCGAATCTCGGCCTCAAACGAAAACCGCCGCGCGCACGATGGCAAGAGCCCGTGCGACGCGGCGGAATATAGTCAGGTTCGCCAGGCGAACGAGACGCCTCTTAGGCGGTCTTTTCCGTGATGAACTTCACGGCGTCGCCCACGGTCTGGATGTGCTCGGCGGCGTCGTCCGGGATTTCGATGTCGAACTCTTCTTCGAACGCCATCACCAGCTCAACGTTGTCGAGGCTGTCGGCGCCCAGGTCGTCGATGAAGGAAGCCTTCTCGGTGACCTTCTCGGGATCGGCATCCAGGTGTTCGATGACGATCTTACGCACGCGCTCGAGAATGTCGGACATTCTGTTCAGTCCCTCGTTATGAAATTTCGGCCCATGAACAGCGAGGCGAAAACCGCGCTATTCGCAGGGATTGTCGGGCACCGCCTATCACGTTCCTTTTCGGCTTGCTAGCGGCAGACCGAAAGAGGAACAGCGGTTTTAGATCATGGCCATGCCGCCGTTCACGTGCAAGGTCTGGCCGGTGACATAGCCGGCTTGGTCGCTGGCCAGATAAACGCACGCGGCGGCGATGTCGCTCCCCTCGCCCAGCTTGCCGGCGGGAATGGTCGACAGGATGCCGGCCTTCTGCTGCTCGTTCAGGGCGTCGGTCATCGGGCTGGCGATGAAGCCCGGGGCGACACAGTTGACGGTCACGCCCCGGCTGGCCAGTTCCTGGGCCAAGGCCTTGGAAAAGCCGATCATTCCGGCCTTCGAGGCCGCGTAGTTGGTCTGGCCGGGATTGCCGGTGACGCCCACCACGGAGGTGATGCCGATGATGCGGCCGGCCCGACGCTTCATCATGCCCTTGGCGGCCGCGCGGGCCAGGCGGAAATAGCCCTCCAGGTTGACCTTGATCACGGTCTCCCAGTCCTCGTCCTTCATACGGACGATCAGGCCGTCGCGCGTGACGCCAGCGTTGGCGATCACGATGTCCAGCGGCGCGCCGGCGGCTTCCTCGGCCTTGGCGACCAGGCCATCGACCTGCTGGGCGTCGGCGAGGTTGGCCACGACGGTCGAGGCGCGATCGCCCAGCTCCGCCTTCAATTCGGCCAGGGCCGATTCGCGCGTTCCGGAGAGCACGACGTGAGCGCCCTGGGCGTGCAGGGCGCGAGCGATGGCCCCGCCAATGCCGCCGGTGGCGCCGGTGACGAGGGCGGTCTTGCCGGTAAGGTCGAACATGGCGGCTTTCCTAGGCTTCTAGAGCGACTTGGCGAACGCTTCGAGGTCCGCCGGGGTGTTCAGGGGAGTCGCCTCGGCGTCCGGGGCGATGCGCTTGGCCATGCCCGACAGCACCTTGCCGGCGCCGGCCTCGGCGAAGCGGGTGACGCCGCCCGGGCCGGCCAGCCACGTCATGCTCTCGCGCCAGCGGACGCGGCCGGTGACCTGTTCGATCAGCAGCTTGCGGATGACGTCCGGGTCATGGACCGGGGCGGCGGTGACGTTGGCGACCAGCGGAGCGCGCGGCGCCAGGATCGTGGTCTTGGCCAGGGCCTCCGCCATCTCGTCGGCCGCCGGCTGCATCAGCGGGCAGTGGAACGGCGCCGAGACGTTCAGCGGAATCGCCCGCGCGCCCAGTTCCTTGGCCTTCTCGATGGCCTTGTCCACGGCGGCCTTGGCCCCCGAGATCACGACATTGCCTTGGTTGTTGTCGTTGGCCACGACGCAGACGCCGACCTCCGAACCGGCCTTGGCGGCTTCCTCGGCCAGGGCCAGGTCCGTCTTGGGGCCGATCAGCGAGGCCATGGCGCCCTCGCCCACCGGCACGGCGCGTTGCATGGCCTGGCCGCGCAGCTTCAGCAGGCGCGCGGTGTCGGCCAGGCTGATGGCGCCGGCGGCGGCCAGGGCCGAGTACTCACCCAGGCTATGGCCCGCGACGAAGGCGGCCTTGTCGATCCCAACGCCGAATTCCTTTTCCAGGGTCCGCGTCACGGCCAGGCTGACGGCCATCAGGGCCGGCTGGGCGTTCTCGGTCAGGGTCAGATCGGTGTCGGGGCCCTCCTTCATCAGGGCGAACAGCTTCTGGCCCAGGGCGTCGTCGACCTCCTGGAACACCTCGCGAGCGCTGGCGAACGCCTCGGAAAGATCGACGCCCATGCCGACCGACTGGCTGCCCTGGCCCGGAAAAATGAAGGCGATGCTCATCGAAGCCCGCTCCGTCTTTTAAGATTCAAGGCCGCGAGGGTTAGGGGAAAGCCCGTTTCCCGGCAAGTGCGCGCGGTTCGGCGACCAAGGCTTGCAATCAGCGTCGCCGCGTCCAAAGTGCTGCCTCCCTCGTATCGGGGCCATTCATTCCTTTCGGAGTCGCGCCATGAAAACCGTTCTCGCCGGCGTCGCCGCGGCCGCCATCGCCGTATCCTCTCCCGCCCTGGCCGCCCTGAAGGTCGGCGACAAGGCCCCCGATTTCAGCGCCAAGGCCGCCCTGGCCGGCAAGGATTTCGACTTCAACCTGGGCAAGGCGCTGAAGAAGGGCCCGGTCGTGCTGTACTTCTTCCCGGCCGCCTACACCTCGGGCTGCACCGCCGAGGCTCACGAGTTCGCGGAAGCCACGCCCGAGTTCGAAAAGCTGGGCGCCACGGTGATCGGCGTCACGGCCGGCAATGTCGACCGCATCAAGGACTTCTCCAAGGAGCACTGCCGCGACAAGTTCGCGGTGGCCGCCGCCGACAAGGCCCTGGTCAGCAGCTACGACGTAGCCTTGGCCATCAAGCCCGACTGGACGAACCGCACCTCCTACGTGATCGCCCCGGACGGCAAGATCCTGCTCAGCTACACCGACGGCAACTTCCAGGGTCACGTCACCAAGACCATGGACGCGGTGAAGGCCTACAAGGCCGCCAAGACGAAGTAGCCAGGCTTTTTGGCTTTCGGCCAGCCGCGCGAGTTGAGGCTCGCGCGGCGCGGGGCCCATGATCGGCCATGACCGATCTCGCCCACATCGACATCCCCGCGCTCGAACTGGGCCTGAGAGGCGTCGCCGTCGGCGCCTTCGCCGCGACAGGCGTTTCCCTGGCCGCCAGCCGCAAGATGACCCCCACGCGCTGGGTCGGCGTCTTCCTAATGGCCTCGGCAATTTCGCACGCCTTCGAGAGCCATTTCTACTATACGCGCCATCAGCACTTCAGCGTTCTCACCTGGCTCCTGAGCTCGATGGCCGCCGGGGTGTTCTGGCTGTTCTGCTCCGTGTTGTTCGAGGACGAGCCCAAGATTCCACCCTGGCGGCTCGTCGTCCCTGGCGTGGCGCTGGCCCTTTGGCTTCCCGGCGCGTTCCTCCCGCCTTCGCCGGCCCGCGCCGTCGCCTGGTGGATTTTCGCCGCCTACTCGCTGGGGATCCACTTTCATATCCTGCTGATGACTTGGCGCGGCTGGCGTATCGATCTCGTCGAGCGCCGGCGGCGTCTGCGCGCGCCGATCGCGGCCGCCGCGACAGGCTACATGCTGATCCAAACCCTGTGCGACTTCGGCCTGGGAAACGGCCCGGTGTTGCCCAGCTTGGCCCAAGCGGCGGCGCAGGCCCTGCTCGGCATCGGCTCGGCCCTGGCCCTGCTGCGCGCCGAGCCCGTGTTGGTCCAGGCCAGCGCGGCGGCCAGCGCGGCGCCCGCTCCAAAGTCCGCCGAGCCCCTCGACCTCACCCCCGCCGACCGGCTGGTCCTGGCGCGCCTGGACAAGGCGATGAACGAGAACGAGGTCTGGCGCGGCGAGGACCTGTCGATCGGAACCCTGGCCGCCCTGGTCGGCGCGCCCGAGCATCGGCTGCGCAAGCTGATCAACGGCACGCTGGGCCACCGCAATTTCGCCGACTACGTCAACGGCCGAAGGATCGAGGCGGCCAAGATCGCGCTCGCCGATCCCGAACAGGCGCTGAAATCGGTCTCGACCATCGCCTATGAGCTGGGCTTCGCGTCCCTGGGTCCTTTCAATCGCGCCTTCCGCGCCGCGACCGGCGTCACCCCGACCGCCTGGCGCCAGGAGGCGACGCCCGCCCTGCCCCGCCTGCGCCTGATCGAATCCGACGAGAGCCCGCCAAAAACCGACAAACGCGCCTGATTTCGCGATCGGCGCGACGACCAGAAGCAGGGTCGCTTTCTTGGCGAGGTCCTTTTTTCTCGGGAGCCCTCGATGCTCGACACCCTCCTCGCGTTCGGTCGGCACTGGCTGACAGGCATGCAAATCGACGTCACCCGCTATATCGTCTTCTCGGTCGGCGTCTGGCTGGCCCTATGGGTCGTGCTGGCCGCGCCGCTGGCCGGCCGCAAGATCCGCGAGACCCGCCCCGAGGCGCGCCAGCTGCTCATCGAGTTCGGAACCTCGATCCGCTCGATCGCTATCTTCTCGACGATCGGCCTCCTGACCTTCGGTCTGTTCCGCATCGGCTGGCTGCCCGGACCTTTGATCGCCAAGAGCTGGGGGCCGGTCTGGTTCTGGACCAGCCTCGTCCTGATGATTGCCGCTCACGACGCCTGGTTTTACTGGACGCACCGGCTGATCCACGATCGGCGACTGTTTCGCCGCTTCCACCGGCGGCACCACCGGTCGAACAATCCCTCGCCGTTCACGGCCTACAGCTTCGACCTCGGCGAGGCGGCCATCAACGGGATCTTCGTGCCGCTATGGATGATCCTGGTCCCGACCCAGTGGCCGGTGGTCGGCCTGTTCATGCTGCACCAGATCGTCCGCAACACGATCGGCCATTCGGGCTACGAGCTCTTCCCCGCCCGCAAGGACGGCCGGCCGCTCCTGCCTTGGATCACCACCGTGACCCACCATGACCTGCACCATGCGCAGGCAGGCTGGAACTACGGCCTGTACTTCACCTTCTGGGACAAGGTGATGGGCACCGAGCACCCGGAGTATCTGAAGCGCTTCGCCGAAGTGACGGCCCGCAAGGACCGTAAGCTGGAGGCTACCAGCTCGCCTTCACCAGCTTGACCATCAGGCGGCTGTCCTGCAGCCGCCATTGCTGCTCCCGAGGATTCAGGGCGCCGCGCAGGCTGACCGTGAACTCGGCGGGAATGTCGAAGGGCCGGGTCAGACTGAGATCCACGCCCTCGTCCCCGGTCGAGCCGCCACCCACGGCGATCGAGCCGATCGGCTTGCCGTCCAGGGTCAGGGACGAGCGGAGATTGGCGCGGGCCACGGGGACCTTTCCGGGGACGGCGATCGCCTGGCTGGCGTCCATGTCCATCGACACGCGCACATAGTTGGCGCGCGGCAGGATGCCGAAGCCGAACATCTTGGACACCGACGAGCGCACCCGGGCCTCGCGATCGTTCCAGGACGCGCCGACACCCATCGAGCGCTGGCCGACGCGATCGTCGTCCGGCTTCTGAACCAGGTTCAGGTCGAGCGCGTAGGTTGGGTTCTCCAGCGTGCCGACGGACTTGGCCGTGAGCGTCACCTTCTCGGTGTCGGTCGACAGGTCGAGAGGCACGGCGGCCGAGTAGCCGGTAAAGCGGCCATCCTTGGCCGAAACGGACATGGCGGGCTTCTGGACGATGACCTGGGCGTGCGCGCCGCCGGCCGCCAACGCGGCGAACAAGATCATGCCTGTACGAACGACGAGCCCCTTCATCGCTCCTTCCCTAGCATAGCCTGCCGTAGCGGCAAGTCCTGACAAGTCTATTTGCCGACCTTGTCGAAGCCGTCCAACTTCTTCGCGATCCGCGCGGCGAGGTCGGCCTGAATTTCCGGCGCGATTTCAACCATCACCTTCGTGGCGGCGGGCCCGAGAAGCGGCATCTTTTTCAGCACTGACTGGCCTATCAGGCTTTCGTAGAAATCGACCACCGCCTGTAATTTCTGTTCAGAATAGACCTCGGCGTATGCTGGCACGAGCTTATCCACCACCCGGCTCATCAGACCGCTGTCCACCACTTCGCCGACCGCCTCGGTCAGCGCTCCGCTGAGCATCGTCTTCTGTTGGTCGCTCAGGGTCTTCCGCTGAGCGACAGTCATGTCCACTTCTTGCTGAAGCACGCTCCGTATCAAAGGAGCCATCGTCTGTTCGACATGCATGGCCGCGACCATCCGTCGGGTCAGCGCCAAAGCCTTGGCCGACGGTTCCGCCGAAGCGGCCGCGGGCGCGGCGAGCGCGCAGGTCAGGGCCAGCAGGGTCAGGAACTTCCGCATCTCGCGCTCTCCGACTAGGACGGGTCGACAGCTAGGCAAGCTCAACCAAGAGCCGCAAGTCCAAAGCTTCCTTGCCTTTCCGCCCCATCTCCTGTAGTAGCGCGCGTTCTCACGGAAGGCGGTCTTGCGCGCACCCATCCGGGACCGGGGTTTCCCCGCTCGGCGCGCCGGATCCATCGTGGTCGACGGACTTCCGTCGTCGTCCGCGCCGCCTTCCATAACGGAAGAAGGAAAACATGGCGTTCTACGAACACGTGGTCATCGCGCGGCAGGACATCTCGCCGCAACAGGCCGAAGCTCTGAACGAGCAACTCAAAGCCCTGATCGAAGAGAATGGCGGTCACATCGCCAAGATCGAGTACTGGGGCCTGCGTAACCTCACCTACCGCATCAAGAAGAACCGCAAGGGCCACTACTCCCTGCTCGCGATCGACGCCCCGGCGCCGGCCGTGAAGGAAATGGAGCGCCAGCTGCTCATCAACGAAGATGTGCTGCGCTTCATGACCATCCGCGTGGAAGAGCTTGACCTCGAGCTGTCGCCCGTGCTGGCCCGTCGCGATCGCGGCGACCGCCCGGAGCGTCCGCGCGAAGAGTTCGCGGCGTAAGGGAGAAGAGAGATCATGACCGATACGACCGCTCCCGAAGCCGGCGCTCCGGCCGCCGCCGCTGGCGGCGCCCGCCGCCCGTTCTTCCGTCGCCGCAAGGTGTGCCCGTTCTCGGGCGCCAACGCGCCGAAGATCGACTACAAGGACGTGAAGCTGCTGCAGCGTTACGTCTCCGAACGCGGCAAGATCGTGCCGTCGCGCATCACCGCGGTGTCGGCCAAGAAGCAACGCGAACTGGCCAAGGCCATCAAGCGCGCCCGCTTCCTGGCTCTGCTCCCCTACGTCGTGAAGTAAGGGAGACGCCACGATGAAAGTCATTCTGCTCGAACGCGTTGAAGGCACCGGCGTCCTCGGCGACGAAGTCACCGTCAAGGACGGCTTCGCCCGGAACTACCTGCTGCCCCGCGGCAAGGCCCTGCGCGCCACCAAGGCGAACCTGGCCCACTTCGAAGCGCAACGCGCCGAGATCGAAGCCCGCAACGTCAAGAACCGCGAATCGGCCGCCAAGAACGGCGAAGCACTGGACGGCACGCAGTACATCCTGATCCGTCAGGCCGGCGAAAGCGGCCAGCTGTACGGTTCGGTCGCCGGCCGCGACGTCGCCGACGCCATCAAGGCCGAAGGCGGCAAGGTCGACCGCTCGATGGTCGTGCTGGACAAGCCGATCAAGACGCTGGGCGTCCACGAAGTGAAGGTGAAGCTGCACGCCGAAGTGACCATCACGGTCACTCTGAACATCGCGCGCAGCCAGGACGAAGCCGAGCGCCAAGCGCGCGGCGAGAACGTCATCGCCTCGCAATTCGAGGAAGAACGCGCCGCCGAAGCCGAAGCCGCCCAGGACCTCCTGGAAGGCGGCGCCGGCTCGCAAGAAGGCGACTACGAAGCCTAAGTCCTTACGGATCAAAAGCTTTTCCAATGAGACGGCGCGGAGCGATCCGCGCCGTTTTTTTCTGCGCCGCAGCATAGAAATGTTCGACTTGTAGCTTTCATGACAAGCTCCCATGTTCTCGACGGGGGCGATCAAGACCCCCGCCTCGGGGCGCGAAGACGCTTGTCTCCGCCCCGGCCACGAGAGGGGATTTCTCATGCGTTACAGAGCTTTGCTGCTGGCGGCCGCCTCGCTGACCGCTTTTTCCGCCACCGCCCACGCCCAGACCGCCGCGCCGGCCGCGGATGAGGCCACGGTCGAACAGATCGTCGTCACCGGCACCCGGGTCGCCCGGTCGCGTCTCGACACCGTCTCGCCTGTCGACATCGTCGACAACAAGGCGCTGACCCGTCAGGGCACGCCGGAGCTGGCCCAGGCCTTGGCCAATCTGGCGCCGTCGATCGACTTCCCCCGTCCCGCCGTGACCGACGGCACCGACTCGGTGCGCCCGGCCACCCTGCGCGGCCTGTCGCCGGACCAGACCCTGGTGCTGTTGAACGGCCACCGCGCCCACACCTCGGCCTTGGTCAACATCAACGGCTCGATCGGTCGCGGCTCGGCCCCTTTCGACCTGAACACCATCCCCACCGCCGCCCTGCAGAGCGTCGAAATCCTGCGTGAAGGCGCCGCGGCCCAGTACGGCTCGGACGCCATCGCCGGCGTCATCAACCTGCGCCTGCGCGAGGCGCGCTCCGGCGGCGGCGCGACCGCCACCTATGGGGTCTACAACACCAATATCGAGACCACGCGCAACACCTCGGGTCGCCACGCCAACGACGGCCCGACCTACAGCGCGTCGCTCTGGCAAGGCTTCGCCCTGCCCAACGACGGCTTCCTGACGTTGACGGGCGAGTATTCCTACCGCAACCCGACCAACCGCTCGGACCTCGACCCGCGCGTCACGCCGAACAAGGTCACCGGCATCTATGGCGACCCGCAGGTCGAGACCAAGACGGTCTACGCCAATTTCGGCCTGCCGGTGAACGACAGCTGGAAGCTCTATGGCCTGGCCGGCTACCAGAACCGCAAGGGTCAGAGCGCGGCCTTCCCGCGCCTGGCCGACAACGCCAACAACTATGTGTCGGTCTATCCGAACGGCTACATCCCGAAGATCACCACCGATATCGACGACTACAACGCCGAGTTCGGCGCCAAGGGCGACATCGCCGGCTTCACCGTCGACGCCTCGGTGAACTACGGCAGCAACAAGGTTAAGTACGGCACGATCAACTCGATCAACGCCTCGCTGGGCCCGTCCTCGCCGACTTCGTTCAAGGACGGCTCGATGCAGTACGGTCAGACGGTCGCCGCCATCGACGTCAACCGTCCGCTGGAGCTGTTCCACTTCGCCAAGCCCAGCACCCTGGCCTTCGGCGTCGAGTACCGGGACGAGACCTACAAGATCAAGGCGGGCGAGACGGCCTCTTGGGTCAATGGCGGCAACGGCAAGGGCGCCGGGGCGCAAGGCTTCCCGGGCTTCCGTCCGACCAACGCCGTCGACGTCAGCCGCCACTCGACCAGCCTCTATGCCGACCTCGACAACCAGGTCACCGACAAGTTCGATGTCGATCTGGCCGTCCGCTACGAGGACTATTCGGATTTCGGCTCGACCACGATCGGCAAGATCGCCGCGCGCTATGACCTGACCGACAGCTTCGCGATCCGCGGCGCCTATTCGTCGGGCTTCCGCGCCCCTGCCCTGCAACAGCAGTACTTCACCACCACGTCGATCAACATCATCGGCGGCGCGGCGGTGGACGTCGGCACCTTCCCGGCTACCAGCGCCACGGCCGCCGCGCTCGGCGCCAAGCCGCTGGAACCGGAAAAGTCCAAGAACTACTCGTTCGGCGCCGTCTACCACAAAGGCCCGTTCGAGCTGACGGTCGACGCCTACCAGATCGACATCAACAACCGGATCGTGCTGTCGGAGAACATCCAGGGCTCGGCGACCGGCACCCCGACCCAGCAGGCGATCTACAGCTTGCTGCAGCCGTTCGGCGTCACCACCGCCCGTTTCTTCATCAACGGCGTCGAGACCAAGACCAAGGGCGTCGACATCGTTGGCCGCTATCGCCTGGACGCCGACGAGGCCGGCCGCTTCGACCTGACCCTGGCGGCCAACTTCAACGACACCAAGGTCGACAAGGTGCCCACCACCTCGACCCTGTCGTCCCTGCCCGTACCGCCCTCGCTGTTCGCCCGCGTCAACGTGGCGACCTACGAGCAAGGCACGCCGGACAAGAAGTTCGTCGCCAGCGGCGACTGGTCGAATGGCCCCTGGGGTGCGACCCTGAAGGGCGCCTTCTACGGCTCGGTGCTGATCCCCAACTCCAACCAGGCCCTCGACTACCGTTCGGGCGACCATACGGTGTGGGATCTGGAAGCCCGCTACACCTTCCTAAAGAAGGTCACCTGGGCGGTCGGGGCCAACAACCTGTTCGACGAGTATCCGAACCGGGCCCCGGCGGCGGTCAACACGACCGGCGTCGTCGGCTTCCCCGGCTTCTCGCCGTTCGGCTTCAATGGCCGCTTCCTCTACACCCGCCTCAGCTACAGCTGGTAAGCGGACGGCCTCTCAAGGCCGCGAAGGCTTGGGCCCGGAGAGCGATCTCCGGGCCCTTTTCATTATCCGCACGTCAGAAGCGGACGCCCGTTCCAGCCGTCCCCTTGCCGGTTCCGAAGAACCAAAACATACACAGAACATCCCCGTTCATCTGAACCGGCGCGAGCATCCGACCCGAGCGCCGGAGCCCCAGTCGCGTTAATTTCTTCCGATGTCTCTCGTACCCGCGCTCGATCTCGTTCTCCCCGGTCTTCCCGAGCCCACGATCAACGTGACGCCGCACAACATGGAAGCCGAGCAAGCGCTGCTGGGCATCCTGCTGTACGACAACGCCGCCTACGAGCGTCTCAGCGACAACCTGCAAGCCCGTTGCTTCTACGAGCCGTTTCACCAGCGGCTGTTTCAGGCCATCGAGACCCACGTTCGCAAGGGTCAGCTGGCGGAGCCGATCCTGCTGGCCGACGAGTTCAAGAACGATCCGGCGTTCCAGGAGCTGGGCGGCCTGCGTTATCTGGCCGACCTCGTCGATCGCGCCCCTCCGGCCGCCAATGTCGGCGACTACGCCCGCGTGATCTTCGACCTGTCGCTGCGCCGGGAGCTGATCCGGATCGGGGGCGACATCGCCACGGCCGCCCAAGGCGGCGGCGAGGAAAAGCGATCGGCCCGCGACCAGATCGAGGCCGCCGAACAGAGCCTCTACAGCCTGGCCGAAAGCGGCGCGGCCTCATCCGGCTTCGTCTCGTTCGGCGACGCCCTGCGCGGCGCGGTGGAGATGACCGCCGAGGCCTACAGCCGCGATGGCGGCATGTCGGGCATCGCCACCGACCTGATCGACCTCGACCAGAAGATCGGCGGCCTGCACCCGTCCGACCTCGTGGTTCTGGCCGGCCGTCCGTCGATGGGCAAGACCGCGCTGGCGACCAATATCGCCTTCAACATCGCCAAGAAATACGCCTACGAGATCCAGCCCGACGGCACGAAGAAGACCGTCCAGGGCGGCGTCGTGGCCTTCTATTCATTGGAAATGAGCGCCGAGCAGCTGGCGCTGCGTATGCTGGCCGACGCCTCGGGCGTGTCGGGCGACCGCCTCCGCAAGGGCGAGATCGACGCCTCGGAGTTCGGACGGGTCCGCGACGCGGCGATGGAGCTCCAAAACGCGCCGCTCTACATCGACGCCACCGGCGGCATCTCGATCGCCAAGCTGACCGCCCGCGCCCGGCGCCTGAAGCGCCAGGTGGGCCTGGACTTGATCGTCGTCGACTACCTGCAGCTGGTCACCGGCTCGGACCTCGGGGCCAACGCCAACCGGGTGCAGGAAGTCTCGCAGATCACCATGGGTCTGAAGGCCCTCGCGAAAGAGCTGGCCTGTCCGGTCATCGCCCTGTCGCAGCTGTCGCGTCAGGTGGAAGCCCGCGACGACAAGCGGCCCCAGCTGTCCGACCTGCGGGAATCGGGCTCGATCGAGCAAGACGCCGACATGGTCTGGTTCGTCTATCGCGAGGCCTACTATGTGGGCCGCGCCGAACCGCGCGAGGGCACGCCCGAACACCTGACCTGGCAGGAGGAGATGGATCGCCTGCAAGGCCTGGCCGAGGTCATCATCGCCAAGCAGCGTCACGGCCCCATCGGCACCGTCCGCCTGTCGTTCAACAGCGACACCACCCGCTTCGGCAACCTGGCCAAGGACCACTACTTCGCCCAGGCGCGGAATATTCCGTCGGACGAGTAGAACACCAACACGCCGATCTCCCCGGCGAATGCCGGGGTCCAGGCGGAAGAGCGCTGAAGTTGGTTATATAGGCTCCGTGTTCTTCCAATCATCCCCAGCGCCATGAGATCTGGACCCCGGCATTCGCCGGGAGTTCGGGTTTTGGATGTGGTTTGACTAAGACCCATCGCCCAAGCCACGGTCGCCATCCCGCCTTCCAATTCCGACGAGTCTCATGGATTTCAGCCCCCTGCCAACCTCCAGCCTGGTCGGCGCGTTCCTGCTGGCGTTTCCGGCGCTGTTCTCGATCGTCAATCCGGTCGGAGCCTCGCTGATCTTCGACCAGGCCATGGGCGGCCGGCCCCGGCCGGAACGGCTGAAGCTGGCCCGCCAGATCGGGCTCTACGCCTTCCTGGTGCTGCTGGGCTCGCTGCTGCTGGGCGGCTACATCCTGAACTTCTTCGGCGTCAGCCTGGGCGCCCTGCGGGTGGCCGGCGGCTTGGTCGTCGCCATCCGCGCCTGGGGCCTGTTGATGGATCCGCAGGAAAACGAGGAGCGCAAGACCAGCCAGACCGAACCGGCACAGACCCACGAGGACGTGGCGTTCTTTCCGCTGACCATGCCCTTCACCACGGGTCCAGGTTCGATCTCGGTGGCCATCGCCCTGTCGTCGCAGCGCCCGACCGAAGGCAGCGCCGTCGCGCCCTTCTTCATCGGCGCTGGACTGGCGGCGGCGCTGGTGGCGATCATGGTCTGGCTGCTCTACAGCGCGTCCGAGCGGGTCATGCGCCTGCTGGGCCCCGGCGGGGCCCGGGTGCTGTCGCGCCTCGTGGCCTTCCTTCTGCTGTGCATCGGCGTCCAGATCATCGCCTCGGGCGCGGAGAGCCTGGTGGCCAAGTTCATGGCCGCTCACCACGGCTAAACCGTTGAACCCGGGGTCCGCCTCGGCTACGCCCTCGCCCGTGACCGACCTCCACGACGCCCGCCTGACCATCGACCTCGACGCGGTCGCCGCCAACTTCGCGGCCCTGAAGGCGCGCGCCGGCGATCAGGAGCTGGCGCCGGCGGTCAAGGCCGACGCCTACGGCCTGGGCGTGGCGCGCGTCGCCGACCGGCTTTGGGCCGAAGGCGCGCGGTCCTTCTACGTCGCGCGGCTGGCCGAGGGCGTGGCCCTGCGCGCGGCGCTCGGCGACCGCGCGGCGGACATCTATGTCCTGGACGGCGCCACGCCCGGCGCCGGCGACGCCCTGGAAGGCGCGGATCTGATCCCCGTGCTCAACAGCCTGCCGCAGATCGAGGCCTGGAACGCCCAGGCGCGCTCGGGGCGTCTGAAGGCCGCCCTGCATCTCGACACCGGCATGAACCGCCTAGGCCTGCGCCCCGAGGAGCTGAAGGTGCTGCTCGGCGCCACCGATCGGCTGAAGCGGCTGGACCTTGATCTGGTCATCAGCCACCTGGCCTGCGCCGATGTTCCGGACCATCCGATGAACGCCCGCCAGCGGGAACGCTTCGCCGAGGCGGTCGCCCTGCTTCCAGACGCCCGCAAGAGCTTCGCCAACTCCGCCGGCCTGTTCCTGGGCGAGGCCTATCGCTTCGATCAGGCCCGGCCGGGGATCAGCCTCTATGGCGGCGGACCGGAAGGGCGGCCCCATCCCGAGATCCGCGCGGTCGCGACCGTGGAGGCCCCGATCCTGCAGGTCCGGGTCGTGCCGCGCGGCGAAACCGTCGGCTACGGCGCGACCTGGACGGCGCCCGAGACGACGCGCATCGCCATTGTCGGCGCGGGCTACGCCGACGGCGTGCCGCGCGCCAGCCCGCCGAAGGGCGAGGTCTGGTTCGACGGCGCGCGCCGAACGATGCGCGGGCGCATCTCGATGGACCTCATGGCCATCGACGTCACCGACTGCGACGCGGCGCGCCCGGGCGCGATGGTCGAACTGCTGGGTCCGAACCTGTCGATCGACGACGCCGCGGCGGCGGCCAACGCTACGGCCTATGAGCTCCTGACGCGATTGACGCTGCGCGCGACGCGCCGCTATGTGGGGCTGAAGGGCGACTAGGTCTCAGCCTGCGATAGAAATTCCGCCCGGGGGCGTTCGATGTCGGATCTTTACGAGAAGGCCAAGCGCGCGGCGCTGACCGTCGCCCGCTTGGAAGCCGGCTGGCGCTGGGTCGCGCTGGCCATGGTTGTCGTCGGGATCGCCCTCTTCAACCACCTGATCGGCCTGAAGCTGGTCAGCGCCCACGCCGGGTTCTGGCGCGCGCCGCACAACGACATGGCCGCCATGCTGGCGGGCCAGGAAGCGGTATTCCGCAGCGCCTGGCGCTTCCCGCTGGTCGCTACCGACCGCCTGCTGGCCCCAACGGTGCTGTCGACCGTCTACACCGACAGCATCCCATGGCTGACGATCGTCCTGAAGGTCACGGGCCTGTGGAAGGCCTTGAACGGCCTGGGACTTTTCTTCCTGATCGCCTACGCGATGCAGCCTCTGGCCATGATCGTGCTGCTGCGCGCCCTGGGCGTGCGGCAGGTCGTGCTGCAGGCGACCGGAGCGCTGCTGGCCCTGCTGCTGCCGGCCTTTCTGATGCGCCACGGCCACGTGGCCCTGACCGGCCACTTCCTGATCATCCTGGGCCTGGCCGCCTCGGTCGACAGCATCCGCAATGGGCTCACCCCGCGCCGCAGCCTGGCTTTCGCGGCCCTGGCCGTCGCGGCCATCGGAACCCACGCCTACCACCTGCCGCCGATCGGCCTGTGCTTCGCGGCCGCCATGGCCTCCGAGATCGCCCAGAAGCGTCAGGACGCCTGGATCAATTCCGCCAAGGCTTCGGCCCTGGTGATCGTCGGCATGGCCCTGGCGGCCGTGGCGCTCGGCTACGGCATCGGCCAAGGAGAAGGCGGCGGCAGGAGCCCGATCGGCTACTACTCGATGAATATCCTCGGCCCGCTGATCCCCCAGGGCTCGTCGCTGTTCGGCCAGACCTTCGAAGGCGGCTGGTTCAAGCAGACCCTGGACCCCAACGGCGGCCAATGGTTCGAGGGCTACAACTATCTTGGCGCGGGCGTCCTGCTGACCATCCTGTCGGGGATCCTGCTGTCGGTGCGCCACGGCTGGTTGCCGACCGCGGCGCGCGAGTGGACCCGCCGCTGGCTGCCGCTGGTCCTGGCCATGGTCGTCCTGACCGTCTGGGCGATCGGTCCCAATCCGTACCTGGCCCTGCGCCTCCTGTTCACCGGCCCCAAGCTGGCCGGCGTGTTCGAGTGGCTGAGCCTTTTCCGCGCCCACGGCCGCTTCTTCTGGAGCGTAGCCTATCTGCTGATCGCCGTGTCGCTGGGCCAGATCGGCCGCTACGCCCGACCGCTGACCCTGCTGGCCATCGCCGCCGCCGCTGTCGGCCTGCAAATCGCCGACAGCCACGAAATGCGCGCGGGCGTGCGCCACACCTTCAGCGAATCCGCACCCTCGTTCCACCCGGTCGACCTCGAGCGGTCGGCGGCGCTGCACAATCGCCCCTGGGTGTTCGCGCCGATCTTTTTCTGCGCCAATAACACGATCGACCAGATGGAGATCGCCCAGCTGACCCTGGCGGCAGTGCGCACCGGCGGCTCTTCCAACGGCGCCTCGACCGCCCGCAGCCAGGGCACGGCCTGCAAGACGCCCGAGGACGCCTTCGCCGTCGCCGGTCCCCATGATCCGCGCATCACCGTGGTGATGGAGGAGAGCGCCGGGGCCGATTATGGCCGCTTCACCCAGCGCAGCGATTGCCGCCGCTTCCTGCGCGGCCTGATCTGCGGTCGCGACCTGGACAAGGTTCCGGGTCTGATGGCCATCGCGCCTTACGTGCCCAGCGGCGGCCGGGTGCTGGCCCAGGCCAATTTCGATCAGGGCGTCAATCCGCCCGAACTGTCCTCGGGCTGGTCGGCGGCCGATCCGAAGGGCGTATGGTCAAACGGCCCCACCGCGGTGATCACGCTGAAGGTTCCTGGCGCAACGGCCGGCGCGCCGCTGATCGTCGAGCTTCACGCGCTGAGCTTCGTCGTGGCCCCAGACGTCAGCCAGGTCATCGGCGTGTCGGTGAAGGGCCGGAAACTGGCGACCTGGAACGTCGAGAAGGCCAACTGGCGTCCCTATCGCGTCAGCGTGCCGGCCGATCTCGTCAAGCCGGGCGAACCGCTGACGCTGGCTTTCTCGATCTCCAAGCCCAAGCCGGCCAGCGCCGAGGATCCCCGCAGCATCGGCCTGGGCGTGCAGAAGCTGATCGTCAGCCAGTAGGCGTCGGGGAGGCTCCCCGCGCCGACTGCGTCCGGCTTTGGCGCACGCCGCCGCCAGCCTGTAGTCTCCACCCATCCGAGAATCAGGAGACCCCATGGCCCGCGACGGCGCCGTCTACGCTTGCCAGTCCTGTGGCGCGGTTCAGACCAAGTGGTCAGGCCAATGCCCCGCCTGCCAGAGCTGGAACACCCTGGTCGAGGAGGTCGGCGCCAAGCCGCCCGGGGCGCTTTCGACAACCAAGGCGACGCGCGTGCGCGGTCTGCAATTCACCGGCCTGGAGAGCGAGACCGCCCCGCCGCCTCGACTGATGACCGGCGTCGACGAGTTTGACCGCGTCTGCGGCGGCGGCGTTGTGCCCGGCTCGGCGATCCTGATCGGCGGCGACCCGGGCGTGGGCAAGTCCACCCTGCTGCTGCAGGTCTGCGCCAGCGCCGCCCAGCGCGGCGTCGCCTGCGCCTATATCTCGGGCGAGGAGGCGGTCGAGCAGATCCGGGGCCGCGCCGATCGGATGGGCCTGGCCAAGGCCAATGTCAGCCTGGCCGCCGAGACCTCGCTGCGCGACATTCTGGACGGCCTCAAGCGCGACAGCTTCGACCTGGTGGTCATCGACTCGATCCAGACCCTGTGGAGCGACGCCCATGAGGCTGGACCGGGCACCGTCACCCAGGTCCGCGCCTGCGCCACCGAACTGGTGCGGCTGGCCAAGAAGAAGGGCGTGGCGATCCTGCTGGTCGGCCATGTCACCAAGGACGGCCAGATCGCCGGGCCACGCGTGGTCGAGCACCTGGTCGACGCGGTCTTGGCCTTCGAGGGCGAGCGCGGCTATCCGTTCCGCATCCTGCGCGGGGCCAAGAACCGCTTCGGGGCCACCGACGAGATCGGCGTCTTCGAGATGGGCGATGTCGGCCTGCGCGAGGTCAAGAACCCCTCGGCCCTGTTCCTGAACGAAGGCGGCGAGCGCGCGGCCGGCGCGGCGGTGTTCGCCGGCATCGAGGGGTCGCGCCCGGTGCTGGTCGAGTTTCAAGCTCTGGTGGCGCCGTCCGCCTATGGGACGCCGCGCCGGGCGGTCGTCGGTTGGGACTCCGGACGCCTGGCCATGGTGCTCGCCGTCCTGGAGGCCCGATGCGGCCTTGGTTTTGGCGACAAGGACGTCTATCTGAACGTCGCCGGCGGCCTGCGCATCACCGAACCGGCGGCGGATCTCGCGGCGGCGGCGGCCCTGGCCTCCTCGGCCCTGGACGTCGCCCTGCCCCAGGATTGCGTCGTGTTCGGCGAACTGAGCCTGTCGGGCGAGGTCCGCGCCGTCAGTCGGATGGAGACGCGTTTGAAGGAAGCCGCGAAACTGGGATTTGGCCGGGCCCTGGGTCCCTTGGCCGGCCTCCCCGAAGGCGGCGGCTCCCTGCCCGTGGCGGGCGTCGCGCGCCTGACCGACGCCGTCCGCCGCATCGGCGACGAGATCTGGAGCAGCCTGACGTGACGCCGTTCGACATCATCGCCGGACTTCTGCTGCTGGTCTCGGCCGTGATGGGCTGGCTGCGCGGCGCCTCGCGCGAGCTGACCTCGGCCTTGTCCTTCATGCTGGCGGCGGCGATCGCCCTGTTCGGCCTGCGGATCAGCGGTCCGATCTTCCGCAAGCTCATGGACCCCGACTGGGCCGCCACGGGCGCGGCCGTGGTGGTGGTGTTCGTCGTCTTCTATCTGATCTTCCGCCTGGTCGGCGCCAACCTGACCCGGCGCCTGCAGGAAAGCTCGGCCGGCGGCGCGCTGGACCGGGGCGTGGGCGCGACCTTCGGCCTGGTCCGCGCCTGCGTGGTGCTGGGTGTCTTCAACCTGCTGCTGCACCTGGCCACGCCGCCGGATCGGATGCCGCATTGGGTCGAGGATTCCGTGTTCTACCCCGTCTCCGAAGTCAGCGGAAAAGTGCTCAAGGTCTTCGCCCCCAAGGGCAAGGCCCTGGCCGGAAAGCTGGCGCCGGCGATCGAGGACGCCGTCCACGACGACGGCGACAATCCGTCCGGCGAGACCTCGTCCGGAAAAGGCTATGATCAGAACCAGCGTCGGAAGCTCGACGACCTGGTGGAGAAATCGCGATGACCTTCCTGGGCCAATCGACCGACCGCTATTCCTCGGCGCCCTGGCGCGATCCGGAAGACGACACGCTGCGTCTGGAATGCGGCGTCTTCGGCGTCTTCGGCGCGCGCGAGGCGGCCGCCATCGCCGCCCTGGGTCTGCACGCCCTGCAGCATCGCGGCCAGGAAGCCTGCGGCATCGCCGCCTTCGACGGCAACCGCTTCCACACCGAGCGCCATATGGGCCACGTCGGCGACGCCTTCACCGGTTCGGACCTGGTGCAGCGCCTGCCCGGCAACATGGCCATCGGCCACACCCGCTACTCCACGGCCGGCGGCAGCTTCATCCGCAACGTCCAGCCGATGTTCGCCGACCTGGAGACCGGCGGCGTCGCCCTGGCCCACAACGGCAACCTGACCAACTTCCTGACCCTGCGCGAGCGCCTGGTGCAGGAAGGCGCGATCTTCCAGTCGACCTCGGACTCGGAGGTGATCCTTCATCTGATCGCCCGGTCGCGAAAGGCCAAGATCGTCGACCGTTTCGTCGACGCCATCAGCCAGATCGAAGGCGGCTATGCCTTGGTGGCCATCACCAACAAGAAGATGATCGGCGTGCGCGATCCCCTGGGCATCCGGCCGCTGGTGCTGGGAGATCTCGACGGCCAGCCGGTGCTGGCCTCCGAGACCTGCGCCCTCGACATGATCGGCGCGCGCTTCGTCCGTGACATCGAGCACGGCGAAATGGTGGTGATCGAAGAGACCGGCGTCACCTCGTCCAAGCCGTTCCAGACCCTGCCGGCCCGCCCGTGCGTGTTCGAATATGTCTATTTCGCCCGTCCCGACAGCGTCGTGAACGGCCGCTCGGTCTATGGCGTGCGCAAGCGCATGGGCCAAACCCTCGCCAAGGAAACCGGCGTCGAGGCCGACGTCGTGGTGCCTGTTCCCGACAGCGGCGTGCCGGCGGCGCTGGGCTATGCCCAGGAAAGCGGCCTGCCGTTCGAGATGGGCATCATCCGCAACCACTATGTGGGCCGCACCTTCATCCAGCCCACCCAAGGCGTTCGCGAGCTGGGCGTGCGCATGAAGCACAGCCCCAACCGCGCCATCCTGGCCGGCAAGCGCGTGGTGCTGATCGACGACTCGATCGTGCGCGGCACGACGTCGCTGAAGATCGTCCGCATGGTCCGCGAGGCCGGCGCGACGGAGGTTCACCTCCGCTCGGCCAGCCCGCCGATCAAGTGGCCCGACTTCTACGGCATCGACATGCCCGAGCGCGAACAACTGCTGGCGGCCAACAAGTCGCTGGAAGAGATGGCCAAGTTCCTGGAAGTGGACTCGCTGGGCTTCCTGTCGGTCGACGGCCTGTACGAGGCTCTGGAGGCCGGTCCTCGAGATCCGGCCACCCCGCAGTTCACCGACCACTATTTCACCGGCGACTACCCTACCCGCCTGACCGACCGCGAGATCGCGGAGGGGCGCAACGAAACCAATGACAAGCAGCTTTCGCTGCTGGTCAGCGCGTGACATACCCCTCGTCCCGCCG
>Ga0209426_1000166_pt1 | contig 99081 bp, 101 predicted proteins | sample Deesub1362B_J571_FD_187697 | JGI IMG/M metagenome (GOLD analysis project Ga0209426, IMG submission 187697) | Deep oceanic, basalt-hosted subsurface ecosystem from Juan de Fuca Ridge flank, Pacific Ocean, CORK Borehole 1362B_J2.571 (SPAdes)... ... | reverse complement strand
TTGAGCATTTACTTTCTTTGCAAATCTAGCTAGGCGTTTTTTATCCTCTAATGAGATTCTAACAGTAGTGCTCATACATATCACCTTGTAGATATGTAGCCTAATCTACTTATAAACATTCCCATCATATGTTCTTATCAGTTATAATATTAAACAAGTTGTTAGTGTGATGTTTATATTTGTATATGAGAATAGAAATATGAACCTCAATTCTGGTTAGCGGCCGCTAACCAGAGGAGACATTGAAAGATAGTGGGTCTATTCTTTTTATCCATTTTATTTTGTCGAAGTCGGTGTCTGCGGATATTATATGTTTTAATTTCAGGTTTTTCATGGTTGCAGCGTGGACGCAGTCGTAGGGGCTTATTTTGTTTTCTTTGTATATTTTTAGTGTTTCATGTATTATGGGGAGGGTTAAAGGTTGAATGGTTAGGGGTAGGGATAGTATGGCTCTTATTTCATCGTATACTTTCTTTTCTAAGCCAAATTTTTGAAGAGTGTTAGCAATTTCTAAGATTATGAGTGTTGATATTGCTGCTTTAATTTTTTCTTCATGGATTCTTCTAAGTATTTTGGCACAAGCCAAGCCGTATTTTTTATCCATGATTTTAGCGTAGAAAAATATGTTACTGTCGATATATAGGATTTTTTCTTTCATCTTTCTTCGGCCTTCTCTTCGATCTTTTCTAATGGTATATGTTCTTTGAAGAGAGGTTTATTCTCGATAAGGATTCTCAACGGGTCTTTAACTTTGGGAAACCGTCTAATAATTATTTCAGACTCGTTTAAAGCTTCGATTGTCACGATTTCTCCGGGCTGTATTCCGGTCTGTTTTCTAACTTCCTTGGGAATTGTAACTTGATATTTATTGGTAACTTTGGAGACTGACATACTGTATACCTCCATACGGTATTCTTTGCAAATATTTATAAACTTTCTGATGCAAGCCTCTTCTCATTTTCCGATGATTAAATTTCCTTTTTTGACATATTTAAGACATTATAAAAACGGATTTTGCTTTAATGGGAAATATTTATGGAAAAATATTTTAGGTTGTGGTTGTTGAGGTTGTTTTTGAGAATGGTGTTTTTAGACCTCTTTAATTGTGAAAGTTTTAAAGGTGACAAATTAGCAGCAATTGTTAAAGATGTTAAGGAAGATGTTGTTGAGGAATTAAAATATGGTAAAGTTCTGGTGTTTGTTTGTCGGTTTGGGTTGTGTTTTGTGTCTTTTAATTCTATTGTTGGGATCGTTGGAAATTGAACTTATGGTGGATGTGTTTTCGGTGTGCTTTTGGCTTTACGTTAACTGTGTGGGAGTAAGAAGTTTTTATAAGGTTTGATGTAACTTTAGTATTGAAGTTTCTACATATCGGTGGGTGTAAGGATAGAGATTTCTGGTGTGAAATTTGAATAGGGAATTAAAAGAGGAAATTTTTAGGCTGCTCAGGGAGGATGAAGAGTTTAGATATGCTGTAGCTGGTTTAATAGGTTTAGATGAAATTCTAAAAAGACTTGACAGAAACGGAAAAGAACTAATCAAACTTAGAGAGGATATGTTAAAGTTTTTGGAAAGGCACGATGCTATATTGGAGAAGCATAGTGTGGAGATAGCTAGGCTTAGGGAGGACATGTTGAAAGGCTTTGAATTGATGCGGAGACATTTGGATGCCTTAGGTACCAGGTGGGGCTTGATGAGTGAGGAAGCTTCTAGGGAGGGTTTAATAGGGTTATTGAAAGAGGAGTTGGGATTAAAAGTTGAGAAGTGGACTTATCGTGATGAGAAGGGAATGGTTTATGGTTACCCAAGTATCGTTGATATTGATGTGGCGATACATGACGGGAAAGTAATTTTAGTTGAAGTTACTTCGCATGCTAGACCGTCGGATGCGATTACGTTTAAAAAGAAAGCAGAATTCTATGAGAAAGTGACGGGGAGGAAGCCGGAAAGATTATTAGTAGTTACACCTTATGCTGACGAGGAAACAAAAAACGCGTGTAAAAAGCTTGGAATAGAACTTTACACAAAAATATAATCACTTAAACCCTTAACTATTCATTTTCAAACTAACAACCTCATTGTAGTCCAGCTTTGAAAATGATTTTTGACATATATGATTTTGTCTTTGCTTATTTTGTCATCTTCGGCTTTCTTGAAATGTGTGCTGCTAATTTGTTGTGTGTTGGGATGTTTTGGTTAGTTTTGTTTTTATTGTTTGTATTATTGTTGGTGTTAGGAGTATTAGTGTTATTATTAGTCCTTGGCTTGTTATTATTGGTGCCTCTAAGCTTGGGGTTTGTTGGAAGGTTGTTTTCGTGGCTTGTATGTTTATTGTGGGTTTTGGGCTGGGTATTGGGTTTGGGGTTATTTGTAGGTTTAGTTCGATTGTTACCCATATGGATTGGTTGTATAAGGGCCATAGGATTGGTGTTGGTGCTGTAAAAACATCTAAAAATAAATGCATTATTAGGGCTAGTGTTGTTGGAACTATGTATTCTTTTAGTTTTGTTTCTTGTGTTAGTAGTATTAGAGGTATTGTTATAGCGAGTAGTAGGGGTAAGGAATGAGTTTGTGATCTATGTATGCGTAATAATGCATCTATGTCAGGTATTAGGGATATTAGTGATGCTATTAATGCCTTTTTTGGTTTTACTCCTAGTGCTGTTAAGGTTACATAGGGTATTGTTATATGTAATAGGGTTTCTGTCATTTACATCTTCCTCGCGTATTTTGGGTTGATGTTTGTTTTGTTGGTTGTATGTATTGTTATTTGGTGTTTTTGTAGGGTTTTTAGGGTTTTTTGGTATTGTTGGTAGGTTTTGTATGCTTCTTCTAGTGTTTTTTGGTGTAGCCATGGTTGTGTGGGCTGTATTATTGTTACTTTTTGGTTTCTTGTTTTTACGTTTTCTGCGAATTCTAGTAAGGGTATTATGTTTGTGTTTAGGGTTGTTATTATGGTGTGGTTTGTGTTTTCCGGCATTTCATATAGAATTTTGGTTAAGGTTTTGTAGGGTTGTTTTAATGCTACATGTTGTAGTGCTTGTAGCTCGGCTTCCAGAAATTTTTTGAGGTTTTGTAGTTCTGTATCTATATGTTTCAGTAGTGTTTTTATTTTGTTTCGTGTTGCTGGTTCTATTAGTTCGAATATTGTTTGTGTTGTTGTTTTTGTTGTTTCTAGGGAGTATTTTAGAGCTATTTTTAGGATTTGTTGGGGGTTTGTGGGTTTTGTATGTAGTTTTATTTGTTTTTGGTTGTGTATTGTTAATGCTGTTGGGATTTCTTGTTTTGCTGCTGTTAGTGTCATGTTTATTAGTGTGGTTGCTAGTTGGTCTTTTTCTAGTGGTGTTTGGGCTGTTGCATCATATATTATATGGATCGCGGCTATTCCTTCTAGATGGTAATCTTTTATCATGAGTTTTCCAAGTCTTGCTGTTGCTTTCCAATCCATTCTTTTCATTTCGTCTCCCGGCAAATATTCTCTTGTTTCCATATATTCTAGTCCAGGTCCCTTAATTTTTACAGGTATAATTCCTAGTCCTGGTGTTGGTGTTGTTGATACAAGATATTCTAGTGCTGCTATTATTGCTGCCACAACTCTTGGATAAACTTTTACCTCTATTTGTATGGGAATTTCTGTTGTTGTTTCTACTAGTTTTAGGGGTCCTATGATTTCTAGGGGTAGTTTTTCTGTTTTGTATATGTCTGCTAGTTGTGACTGAAATTCTATTTCTATTTTTGTTTCTCCTGGCTTTATTGCTTGTGTTGTTGTTTTACTGTTTGGTAGAGGTGATTCTAAAATTATTTTTGCCGGCATTCTATTTTTTAGTATGGTTTTTATTTCTATTTTTGCCGGTTTTCCTGCTATTGTTCTTACTTCTATTTTTGAGGGTTGTAAAAAGAGTTTTTTGTCCAAGGTTCTAGAAGTGTAAATTGTTGTCAAGATATCGTATGTTAAGAGGGTAAGTAGGATGAGGGTTGCGAGGAGAATGAGGAAATCTTGAAATATAAGGGTGAAGAATGCTAAAATCATTATTATGTATGTGGCTTGTTTTCCCCTTTCAGTTAGTTTTAGTTTCAGTTTTATTCTCTCCGTTTAAGCTGTTGTTTGTGTTATGTTTTTGGTACTGGTGTTTGTTTTAATGCTTCTTGTATTATTTGTTGTGGTGTTATTTCTTCTGTTTCTGCTTCTGTTGTTAAGACTAGGCGGTGGGGTATTGCTAATGGTGCTAGTTTTTTTATGTCGTCTGGTGTTATGTAGTTTCTTCCGTTTAGTAGTGCGAGGGCTCTTGCTCCTTTCATGAGCCATATGGATGCTCTTGGACTTGGCCCCATTTTTACGTAGGGGTTGTTGCGTATGTTGTTTACGATGTTTATTATGTATTGTTTTAGGTTTTCTGCCACGTAGATTGTTCTTGTTTCTTCTATTAGTTGTGTTATTTGTTGTGGTGTTGTTATTGGTTGTATTTCTGCCTTCTCTATGTCGTCTATTTTTGTTATTATTTCTATTTCTTCTTGTGGGTTTGGATATGTTACTTCTATTTTTAATGCGAATCTGTCAATCTGTACTTCGCTTAGGGGGTATGTTCCTGCTATTTCGTAGGGGGTTTGTGTGGCTATTACTAGGAAGGGTGTTGGTAGGGGTAGTGTTTGGCCTTCTATTGTTACTTGTTTTTCTTGCATTGCTTCTATTAGGGCTGATTGTGTTTTTGGTGAGGCTCTGTTTAGTTCGTCTGTTAGGATTATGTTTGCGAATATTGGTCCCTTTTTTAGGGTGAAGGTTGCTGTTTGTGGGTTGTATATGTAGGTTCCTATGATGTCTGCGGGTAGTAGGTCTGGTGTCATTTGTATTCTTTTGAATTCTCCTCCTATTAGTTGGGCTATTGTTTTTGCTATTAGTGTTTTTCCTACTCCAGGTACTCCTTCAAGTAGTACGTGTCCTTCGCTTAGAATTGCGACCATTATTGCTTCTAATACGTCTTTTTTCCCTATTATTATTTCTGAGGCATTATTTAATATTTTTTCGGGTAGTTTGTGTAGTTCTGTTTGTTCCAAATTTTTCCCTCCACTCCCTCAACTTCTCTAATGTTTTTCTATCCCAGTTTGGATGTTTTCTTAATATTTCCTCTATTTCATTGATTTTTTCTTCTTTCTTTTCTTCTTTTGTTTTTTGGGTTGTGTATAGGGTTATTATTGTTGTGGTTGCTACGAGAGTATATTTTACTTCTGGAGTATATATGTAGTTTAGTATTATTTGTATTGTTGTTTTAATTTGAGCGTGTATGGTTGGTTTGTAATGTGATAAGTCTAGGTATACTTTTTTTCCTTCTACGATGTTTTTGAGAAGTTGGGTGTTGTTGCTTTTGTTTATCATGGAATTTATGAATATGCTGGGGTCTGAAAGAAGTAGTAAGGTTCCTTCTTCGATGTTTGTTTGTGCTAGTATTGGTTGGCTTCCTTTTGGTTCTTCTGGATCCCATTGGTTGTTTATGTTTATGTCTAGGTAGCTGTATTTTGAGGAGGTTGCGAGGATTTTGATTTCTGGGCTTGTTATGTTTAGGGTTGTTGCGTAGTTTAATGTTAGTTCTTCTATGTTTTTGGTCCATGTTGTTTTTTCTATGTGGAATATTTTTGGTAGTTTTCGGTTTTTATAGTAGAATACTGGGTCTACGAGTAAGTGTTGGGTGAATTTGCATGGTATTTCTAATTGTTCTAAAAGGGTGTTTGCTTGTCCAAAATCATCTGCAACCAGTATTGTTGCTCCTTTTTCTAGGAGTTCTTTTATTGTTTGAGCTTCTTGTGTTGTGAAGGGTTTTTCTGGTCCTAGTATTAATACTGTTGTTTGTTTGGGTGTTATTATTTGTTTTAGTTGTGTTATGCTTGTGATGTATGTGGCGTTTGTGATGGTTTTTAGGGTTTTTAAACCGTTCCAGAAGGGGTTTTCAGGATTATAATTATCCGTTGCTGGGATCATGTAAACTATTGATAGTGAGAATATTATGGAGAAAATTAGTGTAAGAACTATGATTTTAGCTTTTTTCATGGTTTTATCTCCTTTAGTATGTTTTTGTATAGTTCTTTTGCAAGTTTTTCATCTTGTTTTGTTACTTTTTCAGCGTACAATGCTTTTTCTGTTAATGTTGTGAGTTTTTCAAATTTTTCAGATATCCCCTTTATTTTTTCTTTTATTTGTGTAAAGTATTCTCTTAATGTTTGGCTCGGCTGCGGATATGTTCCTGTTTTACTGTATATTTTTTCTACGGCTTTCCAGTATAGTGCAACTATAGGATGTCTTAATTTCACTTCTACTTGTTTTATAGGTTCAAGTGTTATAGTTTCAATAACTTCTTCTTTGATTTCTACTGGTAGTAGATATCTTTCTTTTCTTTTCCGATGTAGTGTGTCGATGAGGGGTATTAGTATTGGTATTAAAGGCAGGATAATTGTTAGTGGATTTATTACGATTACTTGTCTTTCTATGATTTTTGTGTTTATCCAGAATTCCTTTGGTGTTAGAAGGATTGTTACAATTATTTTCTTGCTTAGTGTTGTTATTGGTACGGTGATTCTTATTGTGAAGGTTCCGTTTTCATTTGTGTTTGTGTCTATTATTTTTGGACCTACTTTGATTGTTATTGTGCCGTTTTTCACAGGGCCATCCGAGGTTTCTACTGTCCCATATATTTCAAATTTTATTCCTGCTATGACTGTTTTAGGGATTTTTACTGTTATTTGAGGATCTAAATACTCTATTGGTATTGTTATTTTGGTTGTGGCTGGACCAATGGAGTTTCGTGGCTGAGATGTTAATATTATGTTTATTGTAGGTGTTTGGGGTTCTGTTGTGATTGTTATTGTAAAGTTAAAGTACCCTTGGTTATTACTGCGTATTGTTGTTGAATTTTTTAGAAATGTTATTGTTAGGGGCCAGTTTGGGAGTGGTGTGTTATTTATTTCTATTTTTCCTTCGATTATGTATTTTATTGTGGGTTTAATTTTTTCTGGGGCGTTTAGGATTGTTATTGTTGGCGTATAATAGATGAGTTTGATTTCGATGATGTTTGATGTTGTTGGTAAGTATTGTTGGGTGTCGTTTTCTTCTGGTTTGTAGCTGGCGTATATTGTTATTGTTGGTGTGTAGATTTTTGGTAGTTTTAAGGCGATTGTAAAGATGCCTGTTTCATTTATTTTTACAAATATATATGGTTGGTTGTTTAGGTATATTGTTATTGTTTTGTTTGGGAGTGGTGTGTTCCCTGCTGTTAGGTTTCCGTATATTTTTATGGTTGATCCTACTAATGTTTCTGTTGTGTTTGTTGTGATTGTTAGATTTGGTTGTATTAGTATTCCTTGCTGTATTTTCCATAGGATTTCTTCTAGTGTTTGTTTAAGGCTGTTGTATGTTTGTAGATATTGGTTTAGTAGGTTTTTTGTTTCGTTTAATTTCCTTTCTAGGGGTGTTGATGGGAGTTTGAAGGTTTGTATTAGTTGATTTATTGCGGTTTCTAGTTCTATTATGGTTGTGTTTGCTTCTTCTATTAGAAGTTCTGTTTTATTTAGTTTTGTTTTTGCGTTTTCTAGTTGTCCATATTCTATTGATTTGTTTACTGCTTCTAGATTATCGTTTATTTGTTTTAGAGTATTTGTGAGTTCGCGTAGTAGTTCTATGGTTCTTGTTAATATGTATTTGTAGTTCGGTGGTATGTGAAGGTGTTCCATATTATTTATTTGTTCGAGGGTTTCAGTCCAGTTTTCAGCTGTTAAATTGCCTAACGCGTAAGTTAGTAAAAGTGATACTGGTGGTCCTTCCTCTTCAGGTGCGGTTTCAGGGTTTATGTGAGGGGGGTAAATATAAGCATATATTTGTGGTAAGAGAATTAGTAGAGTCAATATGAGAATTGTTATGGTTGTTTTTTTCGGTTTCAAGGTTTTTACCTCAACAGGATTTCGAGTATTCTGTTTGCTACTATGTAGAGGAATATTGTGAAAAGTATGAGTGCTAGAAAATCGTGTTTTGTTCTATATCGTGGTCTAAATATGGAATTTGTTACAAAATATTCTAGGATGAATAGGGATATGTAGACGTCTAGTCTGTTTTCGTTTAGTGCTGCTAGGGATGGAACGGTTATCATCATTAAGAATGCGTAAGTTATGATGAATAATTTTTCCTTTTTCATTTCATCCCCCTAATATTTGAACTTTTATTGTCGTTTTATTTTTCTCTGGTTTTTCTTCAAGTATTTTTACAGGTTTTTTGAGTACTGCAGCTATTGTTGTTGCTGCAATTGATGCTTGTAGGCTTCCTAGGATTTCTATGTATCTTGGGGCGTCTATTTCAAGTTTTATTCCAGTTATCTCTATAATTATGGTGTTGTTTTTGAATACTGTTTTTACCCCTTCCGCTAGGTCTGTTAGGTCTACAAGTATTGTTCTTAGAGTGTCTTCGATGTTTATTTCTTCGGGTGATTCAAGGTTAAGTGTTTTGATTAGTTCTGTTGCTGGTGGTATTAGTTGGAGTCCATAATGTTCTCCTACTTTTACTATTAGTCTGTTAGGTGTCTTTTTTATTTGGTTTGTGTCTATTTCGGTGGGGTTTAGGGGTATGTAGGCGTATATTTTTTCTTCTTTGGGTATGTATATTGCTTTTTCTATTGTTGTGAATTCTTCTAGTAGTGCTTCTATGTTTTGTATTGTGTTGTTTATTAAGAGTTGTATGGTTTCTTTTGGTAAGGGTTGAGGTGAAGTTATTGCTATTGTCGTCCCTAAAATTATTGCTGCTATACCTAGGGCGGTTAAGGGTACTATTTGGAGTATGAAATGGAAAAATAGGGCGAGTATTGTACCGAAAATAGCTAATGCTGTTCCTGCGATTAGTTGATTATCTGTCAAGTCTCCCACTCTACTATTTGCATTATCTATTAAGGAAGGTTGGTTTGAGGTTAATTAAGAATGTTACTGTATTAAGTTAAATGTGTATGTTATCAATTTTTGTGTTTAGGTCTTAAAAGTTAATAAGGATGGGTGAAGGTAGATAGTTGGGGAAGACAGATTTTGGGTTGAGGTAGATTGCTTGACAATAAATTGAGGATTTATTTATCTGTTTGTGGTCTTGGTCTCGGTCATGCTTTTAGGATGTTAAATGTTGCTAAGGCTTTAGGTAATAGGGTAGAGGTGCTTTTTTCCGCATATGGTGAAGTTGTTAGGGTTATTAGAAGAATGGGGTTTAGATGCGTATCTGTACCTTCTTTTGAATTGGAAATGGGACGGGATTCAACTGTTTTGTCTAGTAGGGTTGCTGCAAATTTTCCTAAGAAGTTTTTTATTTTTTTAAAGCAGTTAAGTAGGGAGATTAGAGTTTTGAGGTGGTTTAAGCCTGATGTTGTTGTTTCTGATTCCCGCCTCTCAACGGTCATTGCCTGTTGGTTTTTGAGGGTTCCTTGTTTTCTTGTTGCTAATCAATTGAATATTGTTTTGCCTATTTGGTCTAGGGGTGGTTTTTGGGTTGGTTGGCGTAGAAAAATGGCTGAGGGATTTGCGGCGTTTATTATGGCGAAACTATGGAGTAGGGCGTCTAAAATTTTTATACCAGACTTTCCACTACCTTTAACAATATCGATTAGAAATGTTAGGTGTGCTTTACGTTTTTTAAGAAATAATGTTAGATTTATTGGCCCTATACTGTCTAAAGATATGTTTATGGATAGTGTTGATTGTTTTGAGGCTAGAAAAAGGTTAGGTTTGCCTTTAGACAAAAAAATTATATATGTCTCTGCGAACGGGGTGCATTTAGAGCGTCTAGTGTTTTTAAAGCTTATTTTTAAGATTTTGAAGCAGGTTAATGAATCTGATTGGTATTTTGTTGTTTCTTTAGGTTCTCCAAATAAAAATTCTAGGAGAGTTTTATTGGATAAGATGTTTGAGGTTTGGAATTGGATACCTGATCGAAAAACTATTTTGTCCGCTTGTGATGTTGTTTTTAGCCGTCCAGGTCATACTACTATTCTTGAGGCTTTATGGTTTAAGAAGCCTCTTGTTTTAATTCCTACCCCTGGACATACTGAGAAGTTTTGTAATGCTCAAACTGCCGCTACTTTAGGTGTTGCAAAAATTATTGAGCAAGATGATTTTGATCATTCTCTTTTCATAAGGACTATTAAGGATGTTTTATCTTTTAATAATCTTAAAACTTTTAGAATAAAGGATGTTACAACAAAGCTAAATGGATTAAAACAGTTAGTTGAAGAAATTTCTTCTTGCTATTGTGAGAAGATTGTAAATTTCAAAAGTGTGTAAAAATAGGTCTTAATTTTGGGGTGTAAGTAAGTTATTCGTGGATTGAGGCGTTTATTATGGTTATTTTCGTCTATTTCAAGTATTATTTCTCCGTTCTCATCGATTATCTTGTTGTCTGCTGTTTGTAAATATTATGGTATTAGTAAGTTAGCTACTTTTGATAAAGACTTTAGCAAGTTGATTTTCTAGAAGTTATCACACCATAATATTTTATGGTAGAGGCTTGGTGTGTGAACTTTGCGAGTTCGTTTACGTTTGTTGTTTGCTAAAGTAGGCTTATATCTTTTGGGAATTTGTCTTGAAACACTTCTTCCTAAGGTTTAAGACTTCAATAATGTTTTTACCTAAAAAATATTTCATATTTCTTACGTCTCATCAATATGTCATAGGATGGGATTTTTCCAAGATTGGAGGGGAGAAGTCTTTGGAGGATGTTTTTATTTAGGTTATGTTTAAATATTAAAGTGAATAAATTTAATACAGAGGTGTGTTGAATGCCCGTCACGGTCACTACGAGGGTTGATGAAGAGTTAGTTAAAATTATTGATCGTATTGCGAAGGAAGAGGGAATGGATAGGTCAACCGTGATTAGAAGGTTTTTGTTAAGGGCTGTAAAGGAATGGATGATTGAGAAAAGTTTGAAGGAATATGAACAGGGTAAGTTGACTCTTTGGCAAGCAGCTGAAAGATGTGGCTTGTCTCTGTGGGAAATGATTAATGAGGTTAAAAAAAGGGAAGTTCATGTTCCTTATACTTTGGAGGAGTTAAAGGAAGATTTGAAGGGTCTTAAATGAGTGGTGTTGTTTCTAATGCTACGCCCTTAATTTACCTAGCTAAAATTGGAAAAATGTATTTATTGAAGAGGGTTTTTGGGGAGGTTTTTGTTCCTGAGGAGGTTAAAATTGAGACTGTGGATAGGGGAAAACAGTTAAGGGAGAAAGATGCTTATATTATTGAGAAAGCAATTAGCGACGGTTGGCTTAAAGTTTTAACTACCGAATTTATCGAAGTTCCAGTTGAACTAGGACTAGGGGAACTTGCTGTTCTTTCACTCGCAAAAAATTTAGGTATTAAGGAAGTTTTAATTGATGAAATTTCAGCAAGGACTGTTGCAAGATTACTAGGTTTGATACCGAGAGGAACTATTTTTGTTTTGTTAAAAGCCTTAGAAATTAAAGAAATAAGTTTTAACGAATTCTTGGAAGCCTTAAACGAACTGGTAAGGCAAGGCTTTAGATTAAAGGAAGAAATCTATTTGGAAGCAATAAGAAAAGCGAGAAGAATTGCAAAGGAATCTTGAAGAACTGGTTTATACTACTTTAGCTGTAGGTTTATAGCCTTTGGAGAGAAGAGTTATCTAGCGGTGGTATTAGGTTTTGATTATTTGATCTATTTACTTTAGGCGATGTTTGTTTTACCCTTGCTGATTACCGTTTGGTTTTGAAATGTGTGCTGTTTATTTTTGGCTTGAGAAGTTGAAGCGAAGTTTAACATTTTGAGCTTATTGTTAAGGGATTGTTTAAGGTTCAGGTGTTATTGATGAAAACAGTTTTGTTCAATCGGTTGGGAAAGTGGTTGTATGTTCTAGTGGGGTTTATAGTGATGGTGCTGGTACTCTTTATTATCCTTGTAAGCTTAATCTTTATGTGAATGTTGTTGTATTCAAAATTCTATAAAGACGACGTATGTATTATGTTTGAGAAGTTATGTAGGATGAGGTTTAAGAAATGGCTGTTCAGAATATTATTGAGGCTTGATTTCAAGAAGATTATCAATCATGTTAGGAGTGTTGTTAGAGGAATTTGGAGATTCCGCTACTGGATAAGGTTATTGAGGTTGATATTGAACCTGAGTTAGATGTTTTGTTTATAAGGTTTGATAAGCTTAAGAGAGTAGAGACAGAGGGGCCCTTGGAACCCGATGTTTACGTGTTTACCGATGAGAAAAGGTTACAGCACTAGAAATACATGATGCGGGGGAGTTTTCTCTCATCTGTAAAATAGCTTTTCCAAAATGTTATGATGCGAAGGTTATTAGCGCTACGGAATTTTCTCTTGTTGCTTCGTGTGGTGGGTGGTCGCCGCACAGCAATATTAAGGTTTCGTGCTTAGGCTTTTTAGCTATTTTTTCGATGATTGAATCTATATGGGATATTGCTTCACGGTTAAAGCCGAGTTTATCTAAAGTTCTTAGGTGTGCGACGACAAGGTTTGGTGAAAAGTTTTCTATGACGGAAATAGTGTTTGAACAGATTGTTGTATCGAACTTCTTGATGTCTAAAATATTCTTGACAGGTCTAACAATTTGCACGTGGTTCTGAAAGGCTAGGGCGCCGAGTTTTTCCATGATGATGGCGGTTCTGTAGCCCAGTTTTGAAGCAACTACAAGGACATTTTTAACGGTGCTCTTATAGGCGTCTTCAGTTTTCCATATGTGGTGTTTTTCTGGAGGTAAACCACAAAGTAAAGTTGCTATTGAGGGAGTAGTATATTGGCTATAGGTTAAGCATTTAAAAAGAAGACCAGACAGTTCAGCCTTTGAAACAAACTTAAAAAGTTTCCTGTACTTGGTGTATTCGTTGAAACCTAAACTATCAACTATTAAGAGGATAACATGATTACAATTCTTCGAGAACTCAACTATTTTACTTATCGTTTTGCCTTCGCATGGAAAACTAAAACCTAAAATTTCGGCAATCGTAGGTGCTATGTCAATTTGCCTAATAATAAGTGACACAAATACCACCAAACTTAAAATGTTACTCCTAAAGTATAACTGTTTTCTTTTTCTTTTGGTAATTCATAGTTTTAACTTTATTTTTGAAGTTTCCCCAGAGTTTAAGTCGAGATGGGAGTTGATAACTATACCTACTTGAACTAATAGTGTTAGCAAGAGAAAGAGCCACTTTATACATATTTTCAAGCTTTGAATACTAAATTCATGGTTTAATGATAGTTACTATTTGGGTGTTTTGTTAACTGTTTTTTACCAAAAACCAAGTGTCTTGTGCTGTTTTCCTGTGGATTTTATGGCTTCGAAGTGTTTAAATATTTGGTTTTAATATTTGTATTGTTAAACTTATTTGCTTAGGTGGATTGTTATGGGTGTTCTTGGTGTGATATTTCTTCGAGGAGAATCTTGTAGAGAGATTTATAATAATCCTAATTCTGGAGTTTTGGCAATAGGTTCACTTTATACTTCTGGTTTTATCTTGGGTCTGTTTGAGGCTTATTGTACATTTGCAGGTACTTGGGGAGGTCTTGAAGAACAGTTTAGGTTTATTGAGGTTATGGCTAAAAGTACTCTTGTATCGTTTTTGTTGGGTTTTCTTGGTGCTATAATTTTTTGGTTGGTTTTTGCTGTTATTGGTGCTTTTAGGGTTAGGGGTCATGGTGGCAGTGCTAGTGGAGCTGCTGTCGTCACTGCTTGTGCTACTACACCTTTAGGTATTACATTGTTGTTTCCCATTTTGGATGCCTTTGGCGTTAAAATTGTTTTTGGGATTCCTTTTGGTTGGTTGATTACTTTGGTTGCTTTTATTTGGGCTGTTATAGCGGAGGTTAGAGCTCTCGCAGCTATTCCCTAAAATTTTTCTTTTTCTTTTGTTTTGTTTGTTTTTGTGGTTGTGAGGTAAAATTTAAATGGTTTGTTTTCGAATTGTGATAACATATGAAAGTTTGCATGCCATGTTCTATTAGGTTTGGAGGGTGATATGTGTGGCTAAAGATAAGTTGATTGGTGCTGTTATGTTATTGGCAGCGATTTTGATTTGGCTCTGTTATACATACTATGGGTTGATTTACATTGCTTTCGGGCATGTTCTCAAGTTTTTGCCAGAGTTTAAAAATCCCACCTTGATCGTTGCTATTCCGGTGTGGCTCGGTATGACGGTGATTCTTTTTATTGTTGCGTGGATCGGTTGGACTATGGCTACTACTCCTCCTCCAGAGTCGTTGGAAGGTTTAGAAGAGTTGGAGGAACTAGAGGAGAAAGAAGAGGAGAAGAAAGAGGAAGAAAAGGAAGAAGAGAAGGAAGACTGAAGGGGGAGAAAAATAAGAAGGGAAACCTCTAATTCCCTTTTCACTTTATAATAAACTATTTCTTGCTTGTTTGCTAAATGTTTTCTCGTTTTGTTGTTTGTATTGGTTAGATGGTTAGCCCATGAGGAGTGCTATGACGCCTATTATGGCTATTATCCATAGTATTATTACTACGGTTTTTACGACTTGTTTGCTTACTGAGACTAGTATGAATATTACTGTTAGTATTAGTGTTGCTGCTAGTTCTTGTGCCAGCCATGTTGGTGGTGTTCTTCCTAGAGCAGTTTCTAGTCCGTCGCCTATCATGCCTGCTAGTTGGTCTATTGCTCCCTTAAGATACCCCCACCAGTCTATCGTCTTTAAATATTCTATTAACCATTCAAGTTGCATAGTAGATCACCCTTTAACATACTTTACATATTATTCTAATTATTTTATTGGTAACACAAAATGTTGTTTTAAATTGTTTTGACATTATTAATGTTGATAAGAGTTATTAGTGTTGTTCTATGTTTTTAAAGGGGGTGTTGTCATGGTTGTGAAGGTGTTTGAGCATGTTTATGGCGGGGTTCGTGTAGAGGTTTGGAGTGGTGATATTACGAAGATCGAGGCGGACGCTATTGTGAATCCTGCTAATAGTTTGTTGTTGATGGGTGGCGGGGTTGCTGGCGCCATTAAGAGGGTGGGTGGTGTGGAGATTGAAAAGGAGGCTTTGAAATATGCTCCTGTACCTGTTGGTAAAGCTGTAGCTACCGGGGCTGGTAGGCTTAAGGCTAAGGCTGTTATTCATGCTCCTACTATGGAGAGACCTGCTATGAGAACTAGTGTTGAAAAGGTTAGAGCTGCTGTTAAGGCTGCTTTGGAATGTGCTGAGGAGAATGGTTTTGTTAGTGTTGCTTTTCCAGGTATGGGTACTGGTGTTGGAGGAGTACCAGTAGATGATGCGGCACATGTAATGGTTGAAACTGTTAAGGAGTTTGTGGATCGTGGTACAAGTATTAGGTGTGTTATGTTTGTGGGGTTTGATAAAGAGTTAACTGAAGCTTTTACTACTAAGGTTAAAGAGCTTTTAAAAGAGGGTTAAGAGTAGGTTCAAGTTTAATTTTTTCCTTTTTGTTTTACATCGGGGTTGCTCAGTTTGCTAGTTTTTTAGACGGTTTTGTTATTTTATTTTTAAGTTTTGTGTCGGTGATATGTGACTTTGTTTAAATTGAGACCTTAATAATGTGAAGATAAAAAGTTTTAAGAAACTCTTAGTAAGTATTAGTGTATATTGAGTAGGTTGGGGAGTTTGCAAAGGTTACATTGTTGTGTGGGTTGGAGGTGTGGGATATGGACGGTGACTTGTTGAAGGCTAAAAAACGTTTGCTGCATTTCCGTTCTGCCTTTAGGTCTGGTAGGTCGTTGCGTTCTACGGCTAGGGTTGTTTCGAGGAACGAGGCGCTTAAGATTATTTTTGAGATTGAGCAAGGCATTAATGGTCATCCTTGGAAGATTAGGGAGCTTTTTGCTAGGCTTTTTAGTTTGAATCTCCCGTTTAGGGGGCCTCTTTCTCCTTTTAATCCTCCTATGGGCTTTTATGTTTGGTGTGTTTTGGATTATGGTTATCTTATTGTTGATGCTCTTGGTAGAAATGTTCATGAGACAGCTTTGAATTTGGCTTTGTATATCGTTAAGGAAGCGTATGATGTAGTTCCTGTGCGGGAAGAATATTTTTATAGGCTTTATGATGGCGATGGGTTTAAAGTTGGAAAGGTTTTTTTGACGAAGGGTGGGCGTTTAGGGGAGAAGTGTATTGTTGCTAGGGTTCATAAGGATAAGATTGTGTCTCATTATCGTGCTCAGGGTTTGATTGTTGAGAATAAAATTTATTTACCTAAAGAAGCTAAAAAACAGGTTTTACCTAATTTACGTGAGTTGGAAAATAGTTTTTCTTCTCTTTGTGTTCATAATCCTAAAAGGTTTCTTGAGATGTTAAAAAGAGCTATTAAAGAAAGAAATTAAATAAAATAAATTTAGTTTTATCTTTCTCTTTTTCCTTGGATGAACTCTTCTACCCATTCTTTTGCTATTGGGTCTGGGACTTGTTTTGGTGGGTGTTTGAATGCATATGCTGATATGCTTATTAGAGGTCCAGCTATTTTTCTGTCTAATGCTAGTTTTACAGCTCTGATGACGTCTATGACTACGCCGGCGCTGTTTGGACTGTCTTGGACAACGAGTTTTGCTTCGATTGTTACTGGCATGTCGCCGAATTTTCTGCCTTTTATCCATATGTAGCAGATTTTTGTGTCTCCTAGGAATTCTACGTAGTCGCTGGGTCCTATTCTTGTTGGTATTGGGTATGGTGCCATGCTTGTTACTGCTTCTGTTTTGCTTACTCTTTTGGTTCTTAGTCTTTCTTCGACGGTCATGTTTAGGAAGTCTGTGTTTCCTCCGATGTTTAGCTGATATGTTTCGTCGATTTTTACTCCTCTGTCGACGAGTAGTCTTACTAGTGTTCTATGAAGTATTGTTGCTCCTATTTGGCTTTTTATGTCGTCTCCAGCTACTGGTATACCTTTTTCTTCGAACTTTTTAGCCCATTCTGGGTCGCTGGCGATGAACTCTGGTATGGCGTTTATAAAGGCTACTCCGGCGTCCAGGCACGCTCTTGCGTAGTATCGTGTTCCTTCGTAGCTTCCTACTGGTAGGTAGTTTATTAGCATGTCTGCTTTGGTTTCCTTTAGTACCTCTGCTACGTTTACTGGTTTTATGCTGTTTTCATCGTAAACGTTGAAGGGTCTTTTCATGTGTGGTGCGGCGCCGTCAAGTACTGGCCCTGGTAGTACTTCTACGTCTAGTTTTGGTACTTCTGCGAATTTTGGTACGCAGTTTTTCCCTGCGAAAATGGCTTCGCTGAGATCTTTGCCTATTTTTCTTGTGTCTACGTCGAAGGCAGCGACGAATTCTATGTCGTTTATGTGGTAGGGTCCGAATCTTACGTGCATTAGCCCTGGTATTATTTCGTCTTCTTTAGCGTTTTGGTAGTAGTATACACCTTGGATTAAGGCGGATGCGCAATTTCCTACTCCTGCTATTGCAACTCTTATTTTTCCCATTTCTTCTTCCCCCTATGTTTTCATCAAATTGTTAAAATCGCATATATGGTAGTGGAAATATATTGAGTAGATATGGACAAAACAGTGTTGTGTTTTATTTTACAGATATTTTATAGGTATATAATATAGTTTTTGTAGGGCTCTTCAGCCCACCGTGTTTTCCTTAAGCCACTATAAGGCTTAAGGGCGGCGTTATAATCGTTGTTCCTTATATTTGAGTTATGTCACTTTCGTTTGGAACATGACAGTTAGATTTCTGGGATCGACAAAGTCGGGCTTTGTTTTCCCCTAAGTCGAATATAACTCCCTAACCAAAGGGAAAATAAGCATAGAAAAATATAAATTTTTCGTAGCTAAATAACGTTTTTCCTTGCTTCTAGGGTAAAAAGAGGCTTGCCATAGCCTTGTAACTATGATCAGTAACCTTTTATTTACATCATTTCCTAAATTAATGGTGATAAAAGGGTGGTATTGAGATGGGCGTTGAGAAGTTTGGTGAAAAAATTATAAAGGGGATTGAGGAAGCCAGAAAAGAGGTTAAGAGGAGAATAGAGTGGGCTATGTCAACTTTACAATCTCTATTTAAACTTCCAGAACCCGCGGAAACCTTTCCTCTTATAACCGGTAGGCCAAGTTTTTTTGAGAGAATTAGGGGTAAAGGTAAGTTCTATGACCAGCTGAGTTATGTTATTCTGAAAATTTTGAAGGATGAGTGTCCTAAGCGTGGCGGTATTATAACGCTTTCAGACATAGTTTTACTGGTAAATAGAGGTAGGGAAGATGATCCCCTTACACCTGATATTGTTTTGACTGCTTTGAAGAATCTTGAGGATAAGAATGTGATTCCGAAGATTAAGCTTCTTCCGAGCGGGGCTAAGGTTGTCTCGTTTTCACCAGTTGAATTGTCTAATGATCATTGGTTTGTTTTGGATCTTGCTTCTTCTAAAGGCTGGGTTACTCTTGAAGAAATTATTTTGAAGACTGGATGGAGTACTGAGAAGGTTCAAACAATTTTAGAAGATCTGGAAAGGATTGGTGTTGCTGTTAGAGATGTTAAATACGAACAGGGGTTAAGATGGTATTTTCCTTCCTTTGCAAGTAAATCTAATTTGAAGGAGGAATAATTGTATGTCTACGCAAAGATTGTACCATGTTGATCCATATTTGAAAAGTTTTGAAGCAAAGATTGTTAAGATAGGTGAAGATGAAGGTGAAAGTTTTATCGTTCTTGACCGTACTGCCTTTTACCCTGAAGGTGGAGGGCAACCATGGGATACTGGTAAAATTGAGAGTGAAGCTTTTGGAACCGAGGTTTATAAGGTTTTAGAAGTTGGCGGCAAGATTAGACATTATGTTAAGAGTGTTGAGGGGTTTAATGAAGGTGATGTTGTTAGAGGGAAGATTAATTGGGATCGTAGGCTGGCACATATGCAGCATCATACAGCGTCACATATCATTTGGGGTGCTATTAGAAGGGTTGTTGGCAACAATGTTAAAACTGCTGGTTCAGGAATTTACACAGACAGAGCTAGGGTTGACGTTTTCGTTGGGAAGGATAAGAGAATTACTCATGAACATTTAGAGAGGATTGAGCAACTAGCTAATAGAATCATCTTGGAAGATAGAAGGGTTAAAACATATTTTTTGCCGTTTGAGGAGGCTTTAAAGAGGTTCCCAGAGATAGAGGTTAAGAAGGCGGTTAAAGAGGTTAGGGTTGTTGAGATTGAGGACTGGGACGTAAACTTTTGCGGTGGAACCCATGTTTTTAGGACTGGTGAGGTTTTAGCGATACATATATTGAAGAGGGAGAGAGCGGGGGAAGGTGTTGATCGCTTAATGATAACGGCTGGGAAGTCAGCTATTGACATGTTTTGGAAAGAACATTTTGATATTGAGAGTCTTAGAAAGATTTTGAATCAGAAAGATGTTTTGAAGGCGGTTCAAAATCTTTTAGATAAGAAGGAGAAGCTTGAAGGTAAGATTATGGATTTGGAAGCTGAGATATATGTTGAGAGGCTTTTAAGCAAGGTTGAGCAGTATGGAGATTTCAAATTACTTGTTTCTATTGTAGATATTCCGAAGGGAGTTATGGAAGCTGTGGCAAAGAAAGCTGTTGAGAAATATCCTAATTTAATCGTTTTGGTTGGGAGATCTGATGGTGGAGGTACGGTTATTGGGGCTGCTGGTGAAGAAGTTGTTAATCGAGGTTTAAACATAGGTAACGTGGTCAATAAGATATCTAAGATTTTGGGTGGTGGCGGTGGAGGTAGACCAAACTTTGCTAAGGGCGGTGGGCCTCAAGGTAATATGCTTGAGGAAGCGTTAAAAAATGGTAAAAAACTAATTTTAGAACAAATTTCCTAAGTCTTTTAACTTTAGATTAATATATGTAAATTTGTTAGAATTTGTAGTTCCATTCTTTTTTGCTATATTTCGTTTCTTTTAGTTTTTTTGCTAGTTTCATTTCCTCATGAGTTAATTTGCCTGGTACTAGTTTTATATTGAATGCTTTTTCAAATCCTTCCACTAACACGTCTCTTATTTCCTCGAAATCCACATTATGTTTAAGTTCTCCATATATTGACGTAACCTTCGCATATACGGATTGTACCATTTTTTCTTTTGTTTTCCCGGGTGGAATTTTTAAAACGGTGAACATTTTATCTGCACCTACTTTTAAAAGAAGGGTTCCATGTTGTAGGATAAAGCCTTTCCTTCTAGCTTGAGCATTACCAGAAATCTTTTTTCCTCCAATGAATATTGAGGGGCAATGAAAAACTCCGTGATAAGCATTTAATCCTAAACGTTTCAATGCGTAAACAAGGCCTTTTGATAAAGCAATAAATGAGTTAGGAACATCAGGGGGCACTGCTTTATGGCTTTCATTAACCACTATACTATAGGTAATTTCGCCCTCAAAGTCATGGTAAACTGCTCCTCCCCCAGTTATTCTTCTTACAACATCTACACCCAGTCGTTTACATGCATCTAAATCAACTTCTTGATAAATACTTTGATGAAGACCTATTGAAACAGCAGAGGGTTTCCAACGATACAACCTAACAGTATTTGGAACAAGATTTCTAATTCTAGCCTCCAATATGGCTTCATCTATCGCCATATTCATAAAAGCATCATGAACCTCAAGGTCAATTAGCCTCCATTCTTCCATCTATGAACCTCCATGTCAAATTACTGATTCTCTTTCCCTTATAACGAAAGTATGTCTGGTTTGGGATCATGTTTGATTTTTATTTTTTCGCTAAGGTTTATGAAATCTTTTGTTTTATTTTCTTAAATTCTTCTTCAAAGACGCTTTGTAAATCGTTATGTTTAAATATATGTTTAAACATATTTTTCTAGGTGTTGCGTTATGGTAAAGACTATTACTATTAGAGAAGATGTGTATAGGAAATTATTAGCTATTAAAAGGCCTAATGAGAGTTTTAGTGATTTATTTGAAAGACTTGTGAAAAGCGTAGGGAATAGTGATGTACTTATTAAGTTAAGAGCTTCGGTTGAGTTTCATGATAAGGAGAAGTTACTTTCGGAAATAGCTTCTTTAAGAGGGGAGCGTAGACTATGATAGTGCTTGATACAGATGTTTTAATTGAAATAATGGATAAGAAGTCGAAAAAAGGAGAAGAATTATTAAAAAGGGTTCTCGAAAGTGGAGAGGATATTTGTATTACAGCTATAAATCTCCATGAAATATTGTACGGTTTATATAAGTATGCTAAACCTGTAGAGGAAGTACTAGGGTTACATGTAATTAGTTATACCAAGGATGATGCAGTTCTGGCAGCTAAGTTGGAACTTGAGATGGAGAAAAAGGGTATATCTATACGTAGAACGGATGCAATGATAGCTGCAATTGTAATTAATAATGAGGCAAAACTTTACACATCGGATCTAAAACATTTTAAGCCATTGGAACCTTTAGGTCTCAAACTATTTTATTGATCTATTTAAAATTAGGGTATTTTTAGTTTGTAAAATTAAGGGTCGTTATGCTGCTTTTGCTGGGATGTAAATTCTTGTTCTTCTGCTTTTTACTGCTAGTTTTATTAGGCCTTTTTGTTCTAGTTCTTCTAGGAAGTCTTTTGCGGTGCTGATTTTTATGTTGTATCTTAGTGCTACTTCTATTGGTGATATTACTTTCATTTTTGGTATTTCTTTTTCTAATTTAGCTCTTAATTCATCTGAGATAAATGCATCTCTAATGATTGGCTCGTATTCGTATACTTTTCCATATTTCTTTTTCTTCCTTACCTTTACTTTCTGAGACATAGCGTACCCCTCAAACGTCAATACTATAAGCTATCGATTAGCCAAACCAACCTTACTTAAAAACTTTTCTAAGCTACAGTTATTAATTATTAGAGATTCACTATCAATTAGTTAGACTTCACGGCTGCTTAGGTTAAAATTGAAGGTATAACATATATAATGGGTAAACTGTGTTGTTCTATTATTCGATTTCGGCGCGGAAGGGGTTAAACCTTGATGGATCTTGGATATGGAATTGTTTTCATTGAGGGTTTTAATAAGGGGCGGTTTCCATTTTCTAATTCTCTTCTTGTAAAGGGAAGAGAGAAAACTGTACTTATTGATGTCGGTGCTGGGTTAAATGTGTTAACTAAGGTTAGGGATCGAGTTGATATTGTTGTTATTACTCATCTTCATCCTGATCATTTCGCGTTAAGTTATCTTTTCCGTGGGAAAAAGGTTTATGTTCCTATGATTGAAGCAAAGTATAAGAGACTTGTAGATTTAGCTCCTCGATATGTAGGTGAAGAACTGGCTGACACGTGGATAAATTTTGTGAAAGATACGATGAACGCGAAGGATCCCTATTTTACGGATGTTTACGAGGAAGGAGATGTAATTGAGCTTGGAGGAGTTGAAATTCATCCCATTTATACCCCTGGCCATACCGTGGGACATTATGTAATGCTTTTGGGAAATGATATTGTTCACGGCGCTGATATAGATTTAACAAGTTTTGGCCCTTGGTATGGACACGTTGAAAGCAGCATAGAGGACTTTACAAAAAGTATAAAGAAGGTAATGGAACTTGAGCCAGAAATATATGTAAGTGGTCATAAACCTCCAATTCAAGGAACTGAAAAAATAAAAATGGAACTTGAGAAATATGCAAAGAAATTTGATGAAACAAGTATGAAAATACTAGAAATATTAAAAGACCCGAGAAATTTAGAGGAGATTGCAAAGATGGGAATTATATATCCAAGAAAACCTTATCAGCCAAAACTTCTCGAATACTGGGAGAAAAACATGATCTTACATCATCTGAAGTTGATGGTTAGACGAGGACTTATCAAGAAGCTGGAGGATGGACGATATATTGCAAAATTTTAAGTTACATTTCTTGATTTTGTTTTCGATTTTCTTTTAGGAATTTTAGGCTGTATGTGAAGACTGTTGGAAATGTTTATATGTGGTGTTTAATTTAACTTCATAAAAATGGAGTAAACAAGAAGGATAAAATAAATTGAGAGATATGGGAGTAGTGGGGTCTATGAAGGACGAATTAGTGAGTGTAATTGAATTTGGGCAAAAAACAGGTGCTTCGTACGTAGAAGTTAGAGCTCAAAACATAAATAAAACCATTATGAGTGTGAAGGATGGTAAAGTTGAAGTTGTCACAGAGGGCTTAGAAAAGGGCGCAGGTATAAGAGTTCTTGTTAATGGAGCATGGGGTTTCGCCACGGTTGGAAGTTTAGATGTAAATTCTTTGAAAAGGGCTGTTGAAGACGCTGTAAAAATGGCAAAGGTTGCAAGTGAAAAGGTTAAGATGCTCGTTACACTTTTTGAAGTAAAACCTGTTGAAGACGTTGTAAAAATTAAGCCAGATATAGATCCTAGAGATGTTTCTATCGATGAAAAAATGAATACATTGCTAAAAATCGATAGAACAGTTTTTAATTATAATGAAAGGGTTAAAAGCTGTACAATAAGCTACGCAGATATCACAGGTGTACAATATTTTGCAAATAGCGAAGGAACATATTTGGAGCAAGATAAGTTATACGTTTGGAGTAGAATTCTAGCATCTGCAAAGGAAGCAGACATATTTGCATCGGGAAGAGAAGAAATAGGATCAACAAAAGGATTCGGTATCTGGGAAAAAGAAACTCCTGAAAAATTAGGTGAAAAACTTGGAGAAAGACTAAAACTGCAGTTAAGTGCAAAGCCTCCAAAGGGAGGAGGATTTCCAGCGATTCTAGGTCCAGAAATTGTAGGTGTTTTTGCTCACGAAGCTTTCGGACACTTGGCAGAAGCTGACCTTACTTTTGCTGGTTCCGTTGTTCTAGACAAGCTTGGAAAACAAGTTGCTAGTGAACATGTTACTCTTATTGATGATGGAACTGTAGAGGGCGGCTTTGGAAGCTTCAAGTATGATGATGAAGGAGTTCCAGCTCAAAAAACCATATTGATAAAAGATGGAATAATTGTTTCCCTAATGTACGATAGAGAATATGCTGCTAAGTTTGAAGCTTTTCGACAAAAACTCCCAGAAGATGTGAGAGATCTTTTTGAGATTAAGCCAACTGGTAATGCTAGAGCTGAAGATTTCAGGGTACCGCCAATTATAAGAATGAGAAATACTTACATTAGTCCTAAAGATCACAGTTTTGAGGAGTTACTTGAAGATATCGATTTCGGATATTACATTGTTAGTTTTAGAGGTGGACAAGCGAATTTAGATGGAACATTTCAAGTTGGTGTACAAGAAGCTTATGAAATTGTTAAAGGAGAGGTTGGTGAACCCGTTAGAAACATGAGTATCAGCGGTAACACTCTTGAAACATTGTTAAAAGTAGATGCTGTTGGAAAAGATTTCGGACTTATTGCGGGTCGATGCGGTAAGGGTCAAACAGCGTTTACAGGTGATGGAGGACCGCATTTAAGAGTTAAAGAAATTTTGATCGGAGGAGCGAGGTGAAAAAGATGGAAGATATTTTGGAAATTGTTAAGTTGGCTGTTGAAGAAGCTGAGAAAGCTGGAGCAACGGAAGCCGAAGCTTATGCCGTGTGGAGAAGAGAGGTCAACGCCGAAATTAGTCAAGCTCAAATTTCAAAGTCTTCAATAACCTTTGATCAAGGAATAGGTGTAAGAGTCATTGTTGATAAGAGATTGGGGTTTGCATACACAAATACTTTTGATGAGAAAATTGTTAGAGAGATTGCTTTAAAAGCTGTTAAATCTGCAAAAGCAAATAAACCTGATGAAAACTGGAAGGAACTACCATCTCCTAAGCCAACGCCGGCAGTAGAGGAAGTGCTTGATAAGAAAATCGTTGAACTAGATGTTAGCGAAGTTGTAGGTATAGCTTTACGAATGTTAGATGCAGCCGCTAGCTACGATAAACGTGTTGTGCCTTTCATGGGCAGTTCATTTACAATATATGCTAAAAACGCTATTGTGAACAGTCAAGGTATTGAAGGATATGAAGAGGGAACTGCAATAGTTTCATATCTGGGTGCAATTGCTAGAGATCCACCACATGTTTCTCCGTGGTGTGCTGAATTCGATGCAAACAGAACATTCAAAATCGATCCAGAGTGGATTGGAAAAGAAGCAGCAAGGATGGCTATAGAGTCTCTTAAAGGAGAAAAGGTTGAAAAGGGCGAGTATCCGGTCATATTTACACAAGGTGCGTTGTTAAGCTTATGGTTGTATACTTTGATTCCAGCTGTTAGAGCTGACTATGTTCAAAGAGATAGGTCAGCTATGAAAAATAAAATAGGTCAAGAAGTAGCATCAGAAATTTTAACAATCATAGATGACGGAACTTATAAAGGAGGATTAAAAACATCGAAATTCGATGGAGAAGGAGTTCCGAGACAAAAAACACCAATAATAGAGAAGGGAGTTCTCAAAGGATATCTCTATGACAACTATACTGCCAAGAAAGAGGATAAGGAAAGTACTGGTAACGCGGATAGAACTGAAAGTTATGGTGTTGTTAGTAGTCCTTATGCAATAACTCCAAGTGTATCTCCAAGCAACTTTGTTGTTAAACCAGGTACATTAGGTCCTGATGAGTTAATTGGTGAGATTAAAGAAGGATTTCTGGTTAGAGATGTGCAAGGGGCTCATTCAAGTAATCCTGAAAGTGGCGAGATAAGTGTTGTAGCCACACCATGCTGGAAAATTGAAAATGGAGAAATAGCTTATGCTGCGAAAGGTGTAATGATTGCTGGGAACATATATGACATGATTAAGAATGTAACAGCAGTTGCCAACAATGTAAGAAAATACGATTTCTTAATTGCACCATGGATAAAGGTCAATAATGTAAAAATAGTGACAAAATAATTATTCTTTTATTTCTATTTTTTCTAATGCCTCTTCCATTCTTACCAAGGCTTCTTTAAGATTCTCTCGCGAAGTAGCGTAGCTAATTCTTACATAGTATTCTCCACTTGGACCAAATTCATCTCCAGGTACAACAGCTACTTTTGCTTCTCTCAACAAATACTCTGCAAACTCTTTCCCATTCATTCCAAAAGCCTTGATATTAGGAAATACGTAGAAAGCCCCTTTAGGCTCTACAACCCTGAATCCCTCGATACGTTTGAGACCATTAACAATTATTTTTCTTCTAGCATCAAACTCTGCTATCATTTCTTTTACATGGTCTTGTGGGCCTCTAAGTGCTGCTATTATTGCTATTTGCGCAGGACTATTAGCATTTGCCGTTAAATATTGATGAATCCTTACTATTGGAAGCGTTAGTTCTTTATCAGCTAAAATGTAACCTATTCTGAACCCTGTGGCTGCGTAGGTTTTTGAACACGCATTTACAATGATTGTTTTTTCTTTTGGAGCTATTTCTGCAAGGCAAACATGTTTATGTCCATCGTAAACAAACTCTTCATAAACCTCGTCACTAACTAAAATGATATCGTGATCTTCAACAATTTCACATATAGCTTTAAGCTCATTTCTAGTCATTATGCTACCAGTTGGGTTGCTTGGAAAATTGAGTATAATCATTTTTGTTTTGGATGTTATTTTCTCTGCAACTTCGTCGGGATCCATTTTAAACTGATTTTCTTCTCTAAGTTTAATATATACAGGTTTTCCACCAGCAAGAATAATATCTCGATCATAGTAGAGAAATCCTGGATCTGGTGTGAGCACTTCGTCTCCTGGATTTACGTAAGCTTGTATAATAGCGTATACGGCTTCGCATCCACCTGACATTACACAGATCTCGGTTTCAGGGTCATATGTCAATCCGTATTTGTTTTCATATCTTTCCGCAATTGCTTTTCTCAGTTCAAGATATCCTGCACTGGGACTATAGCCGCAGTAGCCTTCATCTAAAGCTTTTTTATAAGCTTCAATCACATGTTTAGGTGGAATATAATCTGGTTGTCCTATTCCAAGACTTATTACTCCAGGTATTCCCTGTGCTATGTCAAACATTTTCCGGATTCCAGAAGGCCTAACTTGCTTTAGTCTCTCAGCAATTTCCACCATAAAAGAAACCTCCATGCTTACGATAAATATAGACAAATGTAAAACTTTAAAACTTTTCGAAAAGTAAGTCTATACAGATAGTCATTTGTCTAAAAATATAGATATATAACAATGATATTCAAATGGACTGATAAGATATTAATAATGTTGATTAAACAATAAGGATAACTCAAAATTTTGAACACAACTGATTCATGCTTATGTTTCATTACTGCGTCATATCTCATGTATGACGGGTCTGGTTATTTCATGTTTTTCATTTATTTTAACGGTTAAAAAACTCATCTTTTTTCTTTTTCAGCGAATTCTAATACGGTGTTTGAAATGTTAGTAAAACGTGTTATTTCCTGCTTTGTGTTAAAATTGTTCGCTATGCTTAAATGTTAGGTGTGAAATAAAGTTTAGTTAAGATCGTGAATAGTGGTATTGCATTTAAGTTACTATGTTAATTGGTTCTTATAAGGTTAAATTTAAGGATGTGTAGTTATGTCTTTGTTTAAGAAGCTATTTGGAAGGTTGAAAAAAGAAAAAGAAGAAAGGGAAGAAGTGAAAGAGGAAACGGAGGTAATAGTCAAAAAAGAAGAAGTAGAGGAGGAGAGGGAAAAACCAAGCGAAGTAGTAGTAAGGAAAAGGGTTATTGAAAGAATTCCACCTTTTAAAGAGAGACTTGCCCAAATTTTATCTAGTGAAAACGTGACAAAACCAGCTTTAGACGTTGGAGATATTTTAATTCAACTTATAGCTGGTAAAGAGTCTATATGCATTAAAAGTGTTGGGAGAGTTGGAGCTAAGAAACTTGAAATTTATGAGGGCAGAGCTTCAAATCCAGATATTTTCATAAGAATATCAGAAAGCGCAGCTTTAGATTTAGCTAAAACAAAAAGTTACGAAGAATTTGTTTCATTATTAAAAGAAATTATAAAAAATGGTTCTCGCGAAAAATATGTTAAGGTTAATTGTTTAAAATCTATTGATGAGCTAAGATCTAAAGGATATCTTCTCGTTGATTTGTTAAAAATATTTGCCATGGCTTAAAGGATAAGCTAACGGAAAATCATATAAACACTTTTGTTTATTTTAGTTTAAAAGGATAAAACGGGGATAGAGGTATATGTTAGAACTTATTTCTCTTGTGATCTCTATAGGTGTGGCTTTTGGCACTTGTATGCTTATAGGTTTGAAATTATCTAAGAGTGACCCAGATCTGGAGAAAGTCATAGATGCTATTGTTTCAAATTTTCTTGACGAAAGAAAATTCCATATAAACAGTATTGTTGAAATAACAGGTTTAAGTAAAAATAAAGTAGAAGCTATACTTAAAAGACTTGAAGCTCGTGGAATCGTTAGAAAGAGAGGTAACATGTACCAACTTGTAGATCCTTTAGTTTTTCTCACCCCAATCGATATGGAAAGAGCTAGAAGAATAACAAAAGACGACAATATCCTCTATGGAGCTTATCAAAACCCGTATTTACCAAGATTATATTTTCTCGCAATGTATCTTATATTCGCTGCAGATATTGCATTTGTTATATCGGTTTTCTTCAATATCTTTCCAGGCTTAACCAATTGGGTACTTAAAATTTTACCGGAAGGAGTTAGTGTAAACGCGTTTTTACTATTTACTCTAGGAATGGGCATAATATTTGTAGACGCTTTAGACAATATAATTAAATCATGGGCTAGAGAAAAATATAGCGTCGTTGTGGGCGAAAAAAGTGGAATAAGCTACGATAAATCACTAGCAGATGAACTAAGTGGTAAAATACGGAGAGGAGCCATAGCGGATGTAGATCTTCAATTCTCTTTACTACAAAAAATACTAAATTATTTCATTAGAGTACCGGTAGGAGATGTCATAGTTAGAGTGAAGGGAGAGGAAAAACCCGTTGTTTTCAAGAACATGCCTTATCCAAGAGAGTTATTCTACGTTATTCGTAGTATTCAATTAGGCAGCTTAGGTTGGAGAAAGAGATATGCTCGTACATTAATGATGTGGAGAGCTAGAGCAATGGTACCTGCTACATAAAGGAGGTTAAAGCTATGAGTGAAGAAGAATTTCCAATATCTAAAAGGCTTGAAGATGCTTACAGATTTAAAACATCAACACAAATACTAATTTACTTGATTTCACTTGTGGTAGGAGCATTAATTTTATCGATAATTAATTGGCCATTAACAGATTGTATAGTGATATTTACGGTATATGCGGCGTTAGCTTTTCCAGTTATAATAAAAGTTGAGAATCCATGGAAAATAGGGATTTCTTTAGGGCTATACGGAGCTGCTATGGCAGCCATTATTACTTGGACTATAACTTTCATTGAAAGCTTTAATCTAAGATCAATTTCACTATACGTGTTGTTTCTTGAAATAATGACGGTTGAGCTACTTCATCATCTGGGAGAAGATATAGCGTATAAAGAAGACAAAAAAATATACATTGGTGTAGGGATTCTTTCAGCAATCTTTTTCATATTCCTTTACATATTTCTCTCAGCGTACGATTGGAGAGTAACTGTCTTCGGAAGTATAATAGCAACAATAATTTTCGCATATGCAATATTGCCAGAGAAACCAATATGAACAACATAACAAGCTTTACGGAGTTACAAGTGACCGATGTAAACTAAAGTACTTGACTTCTCCATTCTTCTACTTTGTTTTTTAAACTTTTTATTTCGTCTTCTGGTATTTTTCCTTCAGCGATGTAGGATCTCATTCTTCTTACCCATCTATCTATATCGATGAGGATGAAATGATCTTCACGAATCTTGGTTGCTATTTCTTCTTTTAAATTGTTTAGTGCATTGACGATGTCAACTGGGCTGGCTGTTGGTTTTAAAGCTGAAAGAAAGTTGTTAAATATTCCAGAGATTACGCTTGCAGGAATTGGAATTTCAAATTTTTTCTTAGGTTCAGGGAGTTTTTCTTTTTCTTCTTCTACTATTTGAACGGGTTTTGGTGTGGTTATTTTTTCTTCCATTTTTTTGAAGTAGTCGCGTACAGTGCTTTGTATTTCATCTATTTTGTCTTTGAAGCTTTCTATTGAGTAAAGTACTTGGTCTAGGGTGGTTTTTGTATCCTTTAATATGTCGATTTCTTCTTTCAATTTGCTCATTGTATTTTTTATTTCCTCTATGGATTCACTAATTTTTTTGATTGTAGGGGTTAGTTCTTCAAGCTCAGGTTTTGTTTCAGTTTCTTTACTCATTTTGTTTCCTCCATTTTTAAGCCCGATTCCGATAACATTTTATATGAAATCCATAGTAGTATTAATTACTACTACATATAGAGCATAAGTACTACATAAACTTAATTGTTAAACTAATTAGTATAATGTGAGGGAAGCCATTGAGTGATGAAGTTAGGGAACTCTCAGACTTCATCGGAGCAATAGGGCATCCTATTAGAAGAAGAATAATTAGGATGCTTCATGAAAACATGGAACTAGCGTATTCAGATCTTCTTTCAATGTTAAACATTGAAACAGGGAAACTTAATTTTCATCTAAAAAAATTGCAACCATTGCTGGAACAAACACAAAGCGGAAAATACCGGTTATCAGAGAGGGGGAGATTTGCATACACGGTTATATCTTTATTGGAAAAGCGACTTGGAGGAGAAGCAGTACCATTGAAAGTTCCTCGAGCTTCTTTTGCTAGAAGATCTGTCGCTTGGCTTCTCGACGTATTAATAATTTATATGGCTTCTTTTGCTTCCTTAAATCTTCAACTTGTTGAATTTGAACCTCTTCCTTGGTTTAATTTTCACTTTACCTTACCTTATGTTTTAGTTCAAGTTCTCCGTTACACCTTCTTCTTAGGTTCTCAACCTCTTTCTGAAATTGACACGTTCCTGAGGATATATTTGGCTTCTATTTTATGGGCTTATTGGACTATTACAGAGGGTTATAAGGGTCAGAGTCTTGGTAAAATACTCATGGGTATAAGAGTTGTTAAAAGTGATGGTAGAAGGCTTCCATTGCAAGATAGTGCGGTTAGGAGTATAGGAAAAGCTTTTCTTCTCCCATTAGATGTTCTTTTTGGCTTAATTTTGTACAGGCGTAAAAAAGTCATTCGATTTACTGATTACTACACGGATACGATTGTAGTAAAAGTTTAGTGTTTTCTCATAGCTGTAAACTATATTTTCTTAAAAGGACAATTATTCTTTTCAAACAATTTTAAATATAATGAGTTTCTAAGTAGTAACCGTAGTAACAATTTGGTGAGAAATATGAAAAACACCATGAAAACCATAATAGGAATTTTGGTCGCCGTAATGGTACTATCAACAATGGTGACACCACTACAAGCAATAAGCATCAATGTAAAAGCAGAATATACAGGAAGTACAATAGAAAAACCATTAATTCATGAGGCAACAAGAATAATAGCAGGAAAAGAAACGGCAGCGGTAATAAGCCATGCATACTTCGGAGGAAATGTAACTTTTAGTGCGATTGATACAAGTGATACAGCTTTCAACGACCTATGGAAACTTATTGTAATTATGGAAAAGGGAGCATGGGATCCAGAGTACTGGCCATATCCATTGTGGCCATGGCCCGAAGGACTAACAATAGTAATTCAATATAGAGGAATAACAATAGATGAAGCGTTAAGTAGAGGTCAAATAGTTGTAGACATGGTTAGACAAGAATTAAACATAGATGACGAGGTTCCACTATTCCACTTCCAAGGCAAAGGAGACATACTTACCCTTGTATACATTCTACATACCATAGATTATGACACAATGGTAGACAAGTGGGCCGAACTATTACCAGTAAACATAGATGATACACTAATAAATGTAGATAATATTAAGGAGTCCAATCTCACATCAGTAGTTTTCTCGATACTAGAGGATATAAAGGAAGGCGGCTTCATTACTTGGATGGCAACAGTATACATAAATCCAAATGCAATCACCGTAGAAGATGAAGAATACACTTTGTCAGTAAATTATGCAGTAGGACATGATGGACCCATTTATCCAGCACCAGATGTGAGACACAGCGAACTTCTCATACGTGTACCCTATGTAGGCAACGTAACATACTTTGATCCACCACCAGACAACTTATTCCCAGATATGACAGGCAGATTCAAATACATATTAAAACCAGAGGCATGGCCAATAAATAACACAGGAGCAGAAGACATAATAATCAAGTACAACTTCAACTACTCCACAGAATGGACGTTCCCGGTTATAAGAGCAACATTCTACACAGATCCGCCTAATCCAATAATAGACATAATTAACGGATCAGAAGTAACCTTCTGGGTTGAAATAGAAAACGTAGGAGACAAAACAGCAAAAGACATCACAATAAGAATGCCAGTAGACTACAATCTACTCACAGGTGTGCCAATTGTCGGCAAAGAAATTTTCAAACATCTAGATGCATGGCTTAACCAAATTAGCTGGACAATAGTATATCCAAATGGAACAGTGGATGAATGGAACTGGGCATTTGAAGAGTGGGTTGAAGGTTTCTGGGTAAATGCAACGGCAACACTACTTGATACAATATGGGTAAATGGAACCCCAGTACCTTTAAACATGACAGAGGACGTTGTTGAAGAAGTTCTTGAAAGAGAGGAAGGTGAAGAGAGAAAATACATTGGAACTTGGAGTATATTTGTTGATGAACTAGAACCAAATGAGACAGTTAAGGTAGGATATGTAATAAAAATTGATAGCATAGAGGAAGCACTAAATAGAACAGAAATGACAATAAACATACCAGATGAATACAAAGATGCTTACGTAAATAGTACTCTGGGGCACCTTGCCTATTTAGATGAGGATTCGTTGAAAGTTTTTGTAGCGAATTTTGCTAGAGAAGCAGCTTCTAACATCCAAAACTTCTTGGATACTATTGCAGACGTAAATCCAGCCGCATTTCACTTTGGTATGCCTTTTGGGCCAATGGTGATTTTCCATGACAACGTTGGCCACGAATACTTTGTCATGGCAAACGGTTATGTTACACAGTTTAATGACGACGAACCAGTAATAATCCCAGTAGTTACATTAGATGACTACTCGCTATTACTTGGACAAACTACTAACGTTACGTGCACAATTTACAACTATGGAAATGTAAACGCGACAGATGTTTCAGTGGAATTCATACATGCTATCGTCGGTTATAATTGGAATCTAGTAGATCAAGAGGTATTTCACAGCGAATATATTGGCACAATTGAGCCTAATAGCAGTGCAACTTCGGAGTGGGTTGATGTACCCAGAACTTTCGTTGGTTTACATCCTGTATTGGCAAAGGTATACTATAAAGATGAAGATGAACTTGAACACGAGGTTGTTAGCAACGTGATCTTTGCTTTACTATTTCCAAAGAAGGTTCCAGAGCCAGACTATCCATATCCATGTCCCGAAGTAGATATTACAAAAAGCCTTGAAATCGAAAACTTAAATGAAACAACTGTAGGCGACATCATAACTGTAACAGTAAAAATTACAAACACTGGAACAGAAGACACTGGCATAAAAATATATGAGGCATTTAACAGTTCAGCTTTAGCTTTGGAGAAAATGGATGAATACCATTACATCAAAGTTTACAGAACTCTTCCAAATGGAACACAAATAGATATTACAGATCAAATTACATACAGAGTTCACTTCAACAGAACTGTAGACAACTTTAGAGTTACAGTTATCGTACTATTAGCTAAGAAAGGAATGGGCATTAGACTAGGAGTTAATGAAACAATCACACTAGTATACAAAGTTAGATTAACAAAACCAGGATTTGTTCTGATATATCCAACGAAGGTAGAATATACGACTAGGTTCCCAATAGAACATCAAATGGAAGTCGAAGAAGAGGAAGGTGGAGGCGGAGGAACAGCTGTAAAACTTGCAGCGAAACAGGAAGGTGTTGAAGCTGAAAACGTTTGGGCAGTATATAGCCTCTCACTTACAGCGTATGTTAGCGCGGCAACTCAAGCAGTTCCAAGAATCACAAAAATAGCTGTCATAGGCATATTAACAATAATTGCTCTGGCAACAGTAGTAGTTTGGAGAAACAGAAAGAAACCTATCGAAGAAGTAGAACCACTACTAATGAAAACCACAAAAAACGTAGCCTACATAATTTTTTAACAAAACCTAACCCTTATTTTTTCATTTTAAAATAAAGAGGATTTTATTTTTCGCTTTGAAGTGTGGGTCTTAAATCCACTATTTCTCTGAATTTCATTCCTCCAGCTCTTTCTATAAGTTCCTCTAGACCTAGTATTTCAACCTTCGGAGTTACTTCGGTTTCGGTCTTCGTAACATAAGCTATCTTCCTTTTTACCTCCGCTACATCTATTTCAGCATCACTTGTGAGAGCTGCATAGATTCTTAACTCGTCCATGCTATATGGGTCGTTTGGATCTTCCTTTGTAATTACTATTTGACATTCAAAGATTTCAGGGAGCTGTAATAATGCTTCTCTTAAAGCTGTTAGGTTAACCATGCTTCCTTTGACTTTTGTTTCTGCAATACCCATTATTTGAAGCTGGGTTTCAATTTCTGAACTTCTAGAAATTTCGTAGATTCTTGGACCCTCTACACCGCATTCTCCACATTTATCGATCTCTATTTTTTCAACATAGTCTCCCATGAGATAACCTTCAAACACCGTTCCAGTACCATCAAGGTGGAAAATAACTACATGTCCACCTTCTTCTGGTGATGTGAATTCCCATCCACCATCAGTAAATCTAACAGTACGATATGCAACGACCAGTGGAGATATATTGTGTAATCCTCCGTTTTCAGTACATTCAGCAGCGAATCCAATTTTTACTTCACTTGCACTGTAGCCTTCAACAATTTTTACCTCCATACCGGCATGGGCAAAAGCCTCTTTAATATCTTTTTTAGTGCGTCTATATACTTTTTCTCCACCTAGAAGAACTATTCCCTTCTTTTCGGGTAATTTAACGTTCGATCTAACAAGTTCTCGGCAGAATCGGTTTCTCACATAATTTGGCATGCCAGCAAAACCATTTGCTTTGAAAGTTTCAGCAATTTTAATTAGGTTTTCTGTTGTTAAGGAGGCTCCTGCAGCAGTTCTATAGACGAAGTCCGCAAATTCATACAGTCCCTCATTTACAGCCCAGAATCCTAGGTGAGGAGCATATGGGAACAAATTCATAGGTCTGGGTGAAATACCTTGTTTGATAAGTTCTTCATATGCAAGTAACCCAATTTTTGGAGCTGTTTTTTTCATCAGTTCCCAGTCGTATCTGCTTAGAAATACTGGTGTTGGTATTCCTGTTCCTCTTCCGCTAGAGAACCAGAATTGCACTGGTAGGAAGAACCATTTTAAATGTTGCTCTATCCACTTTTCCGCCTCTTTTCTCCCTAAGCCGAGCTTATATTTCAACGCTTTTCTAAGTAACGCTTTTCTGAACTCCTTTCTTCCTGATTCCTTGTAGTAAGTTAACTGGTTTTTTATGATTTGTGCTGGTTCTTTTTCTCCTTGATCTGCAAGTTTAGGGTTTAAAACGAAGTTTCTTATATTTTCTCTGTAATCTATCTTTTTTGTAAGAGGTAATTGGTACTTTTCCCAGTCTTCTATCTTCTCTATTTTCCATGGATCGACGCCATGCTTTTTGAAAAGTCTTCTATAATATGGGTGATTTGGATAAACTTGATATCGTATAAAGGCTCGGAATTTTCTTTCTTGCATTTCTGCAACTTCACGCCATCTATAGCGTTTTAGATCTTCAAATGTCAAAGTACTTTTTGTCAATATGCGCCCTCCTAATCGTCTCTCATTTTTCAACAAAATTGATATTTAAAATTTATATTTCGACGATCAGTATATTTTCGATAAACACCGATATCATAGTCATAGATTCAAATTAGTATGTAGTGATACTTAAATAGCTACACAATGATGTTCTTTATTTTTTCGTTTGAAGTCGATAATTACTCCTCAGATGTAAGCTTACTTCTAATGTATCCACCGATTGCGCCGAAAATAGCTACTAGAATGAGGTTTTTTACTAACTTAGGTAATATTATAGATGTCACTAATGATGTTATGACATTCAAATCTACAGATCCGCCACCAGAAAGCATTCCACCCATAAGTGCGGTAATAATTTCACCTATCAAGGGAGCTGTTAGAAAATCGGCAATAGACGTACCGGGTGGAAATGGTGGGAGTGTTTCAAATCCCCCTATACTTTCAAAGGATTCAAATAAATTGAACCCGCAGAAAACTAAAAGTGGGAAATTATATAAGTATGCTGATACAGTTGCAATTATTCCGCTACTCATTTTTTTAGCTAGTAACCCGCCTATGAAAGCTGCTGCTACCCATGTAATAAGAAAATAGTGGTCTGTTAGTGGATCTCCAAATAGTAGATAAAGTGATGAAAAGGTTACCCTGAGGATTTTACCAAGTACAGGAGCAAGCCAAGCTACAATCTTTTCATAAGCCTCAGGCAACCTATTAAAGGTAAGAGCAAATGATATTGCAAATGCTGCAAGGGATCCGAGGCCTTTACCCAAATCAATTCCACCTCAACAATTTTGTCTTTAATTCTCAAACCTTTAAATATTGATATTTAATTTTATTATGTATCTAGATATTAAAAGGTGATGTTCTTGAAGTACAAAGTGATACTGTTGTTGTTTGTACTCTTTCTGATTATTCAGCCAACTACAAGTGTTAAAGCTAATCCAAGTTCCTACGAAGAATCTATATCAATAAGTATCGATGAAGATGGATCCATAGTAGCCGGGATAATGATTCACAGTTCAGAAATAACATTTGAAGGAGTTGATGTTGAAACTCCGGGATGGACTGGATGTCTTGGAGCCTTTTTCTTTGTGAGACATGGAGAGTTGCCTCCGATGGAGGATATGGGAGAAATGTTTATGTTTCTGCCGGAACTAGGGTTTATTGCAATCTATCCTGGAATAATATCTCTTGATGACGCTATTTCAAGCGCTAATCAAATTGCTTCACAATTTGAAACAGCTTTTAGTACAACTCTACAATTTCATTCAAGTATTTCGGTACCGATGGACGGCGGAGAGATATATATTATAGTGTATACACCCAGTGGATCTTTCGAAGATTTTACTCAATACTTTACACAATATGCACCTAGTAACAGTTTCTCTAAACTCTTTAATGCTGACCGTTTTACGGAAGCAACTGGTGCCTTAATAGTCTTTGGTGTTGAAAACTTTGAAGATGAAGGATTCTCCCAAATGCTTATGGCTCAATATTATCAAAAATGGTACTTTTCTGGAAAAGGAACTCATGTTGTTAGCGTTAGAGATGTTTTTGGCGTTGAAACTTCCATTACAACATATTCCTTCTCAAATGAATCTTCAATTAAGATTGAGGTGCCTCCGAATGCAACTATAACAAACTTTTATCCTACTAACGCATCGGTGTCAGATAATTCTGTTTCTTGGGGTTTTGCTCCAGCTATGAGCGTAGAAGATGTAAATGTAACATTTATCTACGATTTTGCATTGAATATAACTGTTGTAAAGTCTATTGATAAGGAGACGATTAAAGAGGGTGGAATTGTAGAAGTTACTATTCGCATCAAAAACAATGACAATGAAACAGCGTACAATGTATTTCTTAACGATACTGATACTCTTAAGATTTATAGTAAGAGTATAGAGGTCGTTGAAGGGTCTTTAACTTATCAAATTGGTGACTTGAAGCCTGATGAAGAATTTGTACATAGTTATAAGATTAAAGTGGATGTTGAAGGTTACTATACTTTACTACCAGCAAAGGTAACATACAGCTGGGAAAATAGAACAAGTGTAAAAGAGAGTAATCCCGTTTACTTAAGGGTACTTCCGTTGAAAGTTCAAGAAATGATTTCTAAAATTATAACAGGACATCCAGTACCTTCAGCTATCTTCTTAGCAACGGTTGCCTACATTTCAATTGTAAAAATTAGAGAGTTGTTAAAGAAAAAGAAGAAGCCTAAAGTAAAAGAGGTCAAACCTGAAGAGAAGGAAGAAGAACTTACCTTTTTCGAATAAAATTTAATATCCTCACATTATTCCTTTTATTTTTAAGACTTAATGTTAATTAAAACTAGTTTATGGAAATTTGGAATTCAGATTATTTGTCGTGTGCTATTGAGTTTATTCTTTGAACCTGTTCCTCTAACTGTTTTATTATATCGTTTATTTTTTCTATCATTTTTTGACATATTTCTTTTCTTTTTTCTGTTTTCCTTACTCCTCCTTCTGAAAAAAGTTCACCTATAGCTTTAAAGCTTTCACTGAAAATTCTCCAAACGTCGCCTCTAAACAAAGGGCATGTTACACATTTTTCTGTTAGTTCTGTTAATCTTAAGGGCACGCTTTTAACCGCTGAAACTGTTTGAAAAGGTAGTATCATGGCGCATTCTTGTCCTAAAATATTTATGAGGCGATCTTGGATTTTAAGGATTTGTGATGGAAGTTTAAGAGGAAATAAATATCCATTTTGACATTGTAGGAAGAGTAGGGAGAGTTGTGAAAGATAAGCTTGACAAAGAGCTAAACCTTGAGAGCAACCACTAACATAAAGACGGAATAAATATTCTCCAAATTCTTCTTCTGGCTTTTTACCGTCGAACTCCATTCTTCTTCGTACCTCAGAAAACTTGTCTAGTAGATTTTACATGAAAAGCTAAGCATAATTTCATTAAATGAATTTAAGACACATGTGATATTTGTTGAAAGGTGGTTGCTAATTTTCCTCGCAAAAAGACACATTATATCATAATATATGTTTTGCTTAAGAGACATTGAATACTTGCAATATTCCGATATAACTTGCTATTATACTGTTAAAGGTACGGAGACTCCTCCTATTTAGTGAAGGTAAGTTGAATGGTAACCTTTATATTTTCTAGGACATATAAATAGAGGTGGAACAGATACCGTATGGGTATGTACTTTTTTAGCTATTTTTGATACATTATAGAGGTTTATACTTTAATATGTAGGAGGTGGCGAGACATGAAAAGGGTAAAGACTGGAATACCTGGAATGGATGAAATTCTAAATGGCGGTTTTCCTAAAAGAAATGTTGTACTTCTTGCAGGAGGCCCTGGAACAGGCAAGACGATCTTTGGTATGCAATATCTTTGGGCTGGGATCTCGCAATATGATGAGCCTGGCATTTATGTTGCTCTTGAAGAACATCCTGTACAAGTTAGAATAAATATGGAGCAATTTGGATGGGACGTTAGACATTATGAGGAAAACGGGAAATTCGCAATAGTAGACGGATTTACCGCAGGTGTAGGAGAAGCAGCGAAAAGAGAAAAATATGTTGTTAGAGCTCCAGACGATGTACAATCTTTAGTTGATGTTATTAGAACAGCGATTAGAGATATTGGTGCAGAGAGAGTTGTAGTTGATTCAGTAACCACGTTATACCTGACAAAACCTGTGGTTGCAAGAAACACTGTTCTTCAGATAAAGAAGGTTCTTAGCGGTATGGGGTGCACCGCAATTCTGGTAAGTCAGGTATCAGTGACCGACAGAGGGTTTGGTGGACCTGGAGTTGAACATGCGGCAGATGGAATAATAAGATTAGATTTAGAGGAAATTAAAGGAGAATTACAGAGAAGTTTGATTGTTTGGAAGATGCGTGGAACAGCACATAGCATGAGAAGACATCCTTTTGAAATTACAAATGAAGGTATAAAGGTATTTCCCGATAGAGTCATTACTTTTTAAAATGGGTAAGGAGGTGGTGGAATGGAGGAAGTACCACTTAAACCAATTGGAAGAGAAGAAATACACAAATTAGAAAGTGCATTACTAGTTGGAACCCTATTTCGTAGTGAAGTCTTAGAAGCATTAAAGAATCCCGAAGAAAGATTAACATGGGTAGACTCTTTAGCGGTGGCTGCAGGAGCTCTAGCAAGGGAAAAAGCTGGAATGTCTGTATCAGAGATAGCTGAAGATCTTGGTAGAAGTGAATCAACGATACGAAACCACCTTACAGGGAAAACAAAAGCAGGTAAACTGGTCAGAGAAACCTATGAAAGATTTGCCAGAGAAGGAGTTAAAATAGAGATATTAGAAGCAGAAAAACTCTCAAGAGAACTCGAAGAAGAGAAGAAAAAGAGAGAAGAATTAGAGAAAAAACTAAATATGGTTAAAGAAACGTTAAACAATCTAATACAAAAACTATAGTAGTGCTAAGGAGTGCTGCGTAACAATGGTTAAAGCGAAGTTCCTCGTAGACGAAAGTGAAGACGATAAGCTCGAAGAAAAAATGAAAAATATCCTCGAAAACAATTTTCTTTTACTTAAAATATTGAAAAGAGGACCAAAAATAATGTACTATACAGATGCAGGTATAGTTGAATATCTGCCTTCTATGAAGAAAATTAATGTTAGAGCAAAGAAAGAAATAGATACACTGATTACAGCGCTCAAAGAAGGCGGATTAAAATTGAAGAAAATAGTTTCAGAACATCCACTACGAGGAATAAAAACAGCATAAATTTAATATTTTATCTCTGCTTCTTTTTCTTTACCTTGAAATATCCCATGTTCAATTTGGTGAGATAAATGTTTAATTTTATTTTTAACGCTAGAAGTATCGCTGTTATTGGAGCATCTGATAAACCTGGAAAAATAGGCTTTGAAATTTTTAGAAACATTGTAGAAGGACATTTTCAAGGTAAAATTTACCCAATAAACCCGAAACTCGCAGAATTAATGGGTCATAAGTGTTATCATACAATAAAAGATATTCCAGATAACATAGATTTAGCAGTAATTACGATTCCTGCTCCCGTTATACCTAAGGTTTTAGAGGAGTGTGGAGAGAAAGGTGTAAAGGGAGTTATCATAATTTCCGCTGGATTTAGTGAAGTTGGAAACTTTGAACTTGAAAATAAAATTGTTAATATCGCAAAGAAATATGGTATTAGAATTGTAGGGCCAAATTGTGCGGGAATTGTGAACACTCATCAAAATCTTTATCCTACGATAGAAGTTCGTCCTCCAAAAGGTTTTGTAGCTTTTGTTTCTCAAAGCGGTGCTTTAGGTGGAGCAATTCTCATGAAGGCTAAAGAAGAGGGGTTCGGTATAAGTGTGTTTGCAAGCTATGGAAATGCATGCGATATAAATGAATCAGATATCTTAGAATATCTTGCAGAAGACGAAAAAAGCAAAGTTGTCGTTGTTTATATAGAAGCGGTTAAAGATGGGAAAAGGTTCATGAAAATAGCAAGAAAAATTTCTCTTAAAAAACCTATAATTGGAATTAAAGCTGGAAAAACCGAAGCAGGTAGTAGAGCAGTTGCATCTCACACAGGAAGTTTAGCAGGACAAGAGAAAATATATGAAGCTGCTTTTAAACAAGCAGGAATAATTTCAATAGAAGATTTTGAGGAAATGTTCGATGTAGCAAAAGCACTTTTACATCAGCCACCAGCAAAAGGAGATAAAATTGCAATTGTGACTAATAGCGGTGGACCAGCGGTAATGTTAACAGATGTATGCGAAAATTTTGGACTAAAGATTCCACGAACACCGGAAAAAACTAAAGAAAAACTATCATTTCTTCCACCGGTTTGTAGCTTAGAAAATCCTATCGATCTTGTTGCGGACGCTGAATACGAAAGATATCGAAAAACGTTGGAAATATTAGTTAAAGAAGATTGGATTGATGGTATAATTGTAGTTCATGTGCCTCCCGTTTGGGTTGATGCAACAAAACCTGCAAAGGCAGTAGTTGATGTTTATCGAGAAGGAGTTGATAAACCTATAATAGCTTGCTGGATGGCTGGTGAACCTGTAAAAGAAGCTATCAAGATACTTGAAGAAAACGGGATACCTAATTTCACCACACCTAGAAGAGCAGCAAAAGCAATGTGGGCCCTTGTAGAAAGAGGCAACGTATTAAAAAGACTTAAATTCACTCAGTCATCTAACTGTTAAAGAAAACCGGGTTGTAAGTGAGGAAATTGATTGTTAATGTTCTTGTTTTAAGCTTTAATGGTCAATTTTCTGAATTGGTGCTTCCTCCAAATACCTATATTGTTGGAAAGAGAGGTATGTTAGAGGTTACTCATTTAAGCGAATTAAGGAAAAATCTAATAATTAGATTTCATGTAATTGGAAATAAAGATGCCTTGATACGGTTTCTTGCGAGCCGGTCAGCAGATAAAATAGATGTACTACTCATATACCATAGTGAGGATGTTCTGGATTCCCTGAGGAAAGTTAGGGAGAGTTTTCCTTCGGTTAAAACATTAATTATTGGAGGAAATACGAATTTGAATCGTATTTCTCTAGGGGATGTCAAGGTTTTAGATGGAGAAGTGTCTTTTCAAAGAATCGTGGAGAATATTAATCAGGTCATAGAAACTATCGTTAAAGTTCCTCCGGTCTTTAATGTTGCTCAGATTCGTGAGGAGATTGCTATCCTTAAAAATTTTATTTTGAAATTGGATAATGATCTGAGGCAACGTGCTATTAGTCCTAGGGAATATTTTGAGGAGAAGAAAAAGCTGGAAGATCGTGTTAGTGCTTTAGAAAAAAGATTAAAGTCTCTTGTGGAATAGCCGTTAGGGATAGAGTCTTGTGTAGGTTCTCGGGAAGGGTATAGCTTCTCTTATATGACTTAATTTACAGATCCAAGAAACAACTCTATCCGCACCTAAGCCAAAGCCGCTATGTGGTACTGTACCATATCTTCTAAGATCAATATACCAACCATAGTCTTTTGGATCATATCCGTCCTCTCTTATTCTTTTCAATAAAAGTTCCTTGTCATGAATCCTTTGTCCACCGCCAATTATCTCTCCATATCCTTCAGGAGCAATTAGGTCGTTGCATAAAACAACTTCTGGCCTTTCTGGATCAGGCATATGGTAGAAAGCCTTTATCTCTTTAGGATACTTGTAAATGAAGAAGGGTTTGTCGAAGTCTTCTGCAAGTTTCTTTTCCTCTACTGTGCCTAGATCCGCTCCCCACTTAACATCTATACCCTTTTTCTGTAGTCTTTCTATAGCTTCATCGTAACTAATTCTTTCAAAAGGTGGCTTAATTTTAAGAAGATCTTTTGGATCTCGACCTAAAACTTCTAATTCTTTACTTCTTTCCTTAGCTACCTTTTGACAAATATATGAAACTAGGTTTTCTTCAACCTTCATGATTTCATCAAGTTCTAGCCAAGCAGCTTCTGCTTCAATATGCCAAAACTCTGTTAAATGTCTTCTTGTCCTAGATTTTTCAGCTCTAAAAGATGGAGCGATGCAAAAAACTTTTTCTAAGGTGTATATTAAGGCTTCCAAGTAGAGTTGTGAACTTTGTGTTAGATAGGCTTTTCTATCAAAATATTTAACTTCAAAGAGTGTAGCTCCTCCTTCACATGCAGCAGTTATGAAAATTGGGGGATGAACCTCAACCCATCCATCTTTTTTGAAATATTCTTTTGCAGCGTCAAAAACACTTTCTCTAATAAGTAATATTGCTCTTTGCCTCTCACTTCGTAAATGTAAATGCCTCATATCAAACAGGATGGATACGCTCGCATTTAATGGTATAGGCCATTCCTCAGCTAAACCAACAATTTCCAAATCCTTCAAACTTATTTCATATCCACCTGGCGCTCTAGGATCCTTCTTTACCGTTCCCTTAATAATAATTGATGATTCCCTTGTAACCTCTTCAGCTTTTCTAAAAACGTCATCACTAACATGATCCTTATGAATACTTACCTGTATAACTCCAGTTCCATCTCTTAAATCAATAAAGATGAGCTTACCATGTTCACGTTTATGATAAACCCAACCTGCAAGTGTTACTTCTTTTCCAACAATCTCTTCAGCCTTGTCAAACACTTCCTGCACAAAGTGAGTTTTCGGCCACATCATAGCTTCCCCCGGAGTCACACCAACTTACCAACACTACCCTAGATATTTATAAAATATTCTTTTAATGACTCGTATTTTTTACAAGTATGGAAATTAAATAGACAGTCTTGGCTTTTTAACGTTTTAAAATTTTTATATGTATGTTTATAATTTAGTGTTTGTAGCGTATTTATTTTTTAAATATTTTTATCAACGTTTGTTAGATGTCATTAATGGCTTTTTTCGTTTGATAATATTTATGATAACCTTTATATAGGTTTATAATTCTAAACTTCATATGAGTGAAGTAAATAATAAAATATTCATAGTTACTAATAGTGGTTATATTAAGACTTTAAAATAAAAATTAATACGCAAATGGTCTCTGTATTAAGATTTAAGCTTAAATTTGGATGGGTGAATGTTGAGCGAAAAAAATCTGCTTGAAGAGATAGAGAAACTTAGAATGGAGATTGAAAGGCTAAAGAAAAAGGTCTTAGAGAGAGAATCTGAGAAAGTAAAGATTAAGATTGTTGAAGAAGAACCAAAGCCAGTAGAGGTTAAGGGACGTGCTGAAAAAGTTAGCGATGTTAGTAAATGGATTATAGATGAGCTTAGAGAAGCGATTAGAGAACAGATCGATGCTGTTTCCGAGGGATTGAAAGAAAGAGTTATTCTTGTTGATGCTTTAGATCCTCTGGAAATTGAAAATGATCTTAAAATTCTTGCAAGTAAAGAACGTCTCTACATACTTAAATTACTTTTTAGAGAGGGGAAATACTTTACAGAACTTGAAGAGTACACCGGATTAAATCCTTCTCCTCTTACTTTCCATCTTTCCAAACTAATGGAAGCCGGCTTTATTTCTCAAGAAAAAACTCGTGGGAGATATCTAATTACAACCAAAGGACGTGTAGCTCTGATGCTTCTAGGGTATCTACACCAATTTATGAGGAGGATAAGGGAAAGATGAAAGAAGATATTCACATTTATTCCAGGAGTATGGGGGAACGTGTACACAAAGGTTGGGGAATACTTCTACTACTATTATTACTTTGGGTCACAGCCGCAATTGGCATAACACCTTTAAAAGCGTATGTAGAAGAGATATTTATTGGCATAATCATTGTTACTGTACTTCTTTCATTAATACCCGGAAGTACCCTTGCCGAAAAATTTGCAATTCTTTCAGGCCACTGTATACTTCTAGCAATAGTCCTCTACTTAGCTTTAGAAGTGAACTGGGTAAGAGGAACACAATGGAATCTTTATCTTCAAGTCCTAATATTTCTATTCATTGCTAGTCTCGCTTTGTCCATAAGTACTGGTTCGAGAGAAGCTAAACATCTTGAACTAGGTCTTTCAAGGGGTGGAGTACTTGAAACTACGGGAAGAGGACTAAAATCTTTGGCTCTATTATTAGGTTTTATCTGGCTCTTTACGTTGTGGCATTGGATTACCTTGTTCACTTTAATTATGACACCAGATCAAATGCTACTTGCATCAATAATTCTTTACATTATGGGTGGGATACTTGAAAGAGGTTGGCATCCAGTACCATATACAGCGATAGAACGATTAACCTACGGTTTAGCCTGGAGCACACTTGCCATGCTAATTCTACTAATTTTTCTAGGATTTATAGGATGGGCTAAAGGGTCTTTCTGGAGTCAAGTAAAAGGCCAACTACTCGCAGTATTCATAATATCACTTTTAGCAGCCTTTTCGTTATCTACTTTGAAACCTAAATCGGTTAGAGAAAAGGAAAGAAGTATTGGAACCTATAAGTTGGAATCTCTAAGGTCTGCAAGCGAAAAAGTTGTAGAAGAGCTTGGAGGTCTTACAGTGGGTTCAGAAGTATATGTTGTAACGAAAAATACGTCTCTATTTAGTCTTGGAAAAGCTGAATTAGCCTTTATACCAGCAACCATAGCAGTTCCGATATATCTAGGAACAGAAGAGATAGGAGCTGTTTTCTTTGGAAGAGGAAGATATCTTGTAGACGCTAATGTGAAGAAATACGAAGAGAATTTCGAAGGAGATATTATACTAATAGGTAATGAGAGAAGGTGGAAAAACGCTAGATCGAATGCTGGATTAACTGTGGCTGGACCTGAACATTTAGAAGTCTGGGGATTCAAATCAAAGAACGAAGCAATCTCTATGGCTGAGAAAAGGCTTAGTCAAGTAAAACTTTGGAAACCATCAACAGTAAGGAGGCGAAAAGAGAAGAGAGAATATACGAAAATAGATCTTCCAGGTTTATATATCGAAGAGACACCGGAGAGAACTGTGGTAAAGCTACCTTTTATACATATTGAAGAAGGACCAGAAGGAGAATTCGTGAAAGTAGGGCCTCTTACTATTCGGGAAGATAAAAGTGGTAAAACTATTCTGAGTTTTGGACCTTTCAAAATAGTTGATGAATATGCTCCAAAACTTATTGCTAGTGAAGATAGATGGTTAGTATTTATATATGATAAAACCGGAAGAGAGATTAGTATAGCCGCTAAAGAAGGTAAAGCAGTGTACACTGTTGGCAAAACAACTCTACATGTTTCAGACGGTAAACTGAGGTTAATTGATGGAGATACATTGGTGGTTATGAAACCAGATAAGAAAACCGTTACCAGAAACGGTTTTACTCTAAAAGTTATAAAAGGTGAAGTTTTAAAGCTTGTAAGTGGCAATCTTACATTAAAAGCTCGTAGAACTGGAGTAATAAAGCTCGTTGATCGTCATGGAAATGTACATGTGGTTAAAGATGTAGACACCGCATTAAAGGTTATTGAAAAGGCGGATGAAATGGCCGAGGATCTTATAAGGGCAATACTAGAGAAAAGAGAAGTCGAAGGACTCACAAAGTTCTTAGAAGAACTAGATAAAGAAATGAAAAAAGAAAAATGACTTCCATCATTGGAAATATATCTCTAATAGATATTGCAACGTGTATTTATCATGAGATGTACTGTATTTTAGTAGGTTCTTTCTTTTGCCACGTTTTCTCCTAATTTAAAAGCTGTTTCGTTAACTTTCTCTGTCCCTTTTGGAACACTTTCAAATAAAGTATCTAATATGGTTTCCCTAGGTATTGGGAGTAGTTTTAGAGCGGTTAATGCTCCAAGCATTACTGAATTAACGACGCGGGTTGACCCTGCATTTTTAGCAATTTCATAAGCATTAAAACTGACAACTTTTCCCGAAAGTTTACTCAGTAGTTCTAGGATTTTTTCTATGGATGGGTACTCTTCAAGTCCCAAATTTACTGGTACAGGCTTTATGGGTTTAACGTTCACTATAGCAAATGTTTTTGACCCTATGTATTTAGCTGCTCTTAAAGCTTCGATGGGCTCCATCCCTATTAGCACATCAGCTTCTCCCTCGGGGATCAAAGGACTGTAAACATCTTCTCCCATTCTAACAAAGCTGGTGACAGCGCCTCCGCGTTGACTCATACCCAAAGTTTCTCCAACCCTAACTTTCAATCCCATCTTAACAGCAGCACTAGCAATTATTCTACTGAGCGTTAAACCTCCTTGACCACCAACAGCAGAAATCAACAAATTAAACTCTTTAACCATATTTATTCCTCCTTCCCCATTTTTATTGCATTATAGGGACAAACTTGAACACATACGCCACATCCAGTGCAAGTATCTGAATCGATAACTGTTTTTTCTCCCTCCCATACTAAGCTTGGACAACCAAGTTGTAAAATACATGTTCGACATCCAGTGCAAGTATCTGGATCAACGTAACAAGGTGGGCCAGTAAGTTTTCTCCTTCTAGCCAAAATAGCGCATAAACGGCGTGCAACAACTACTGAAACCCCTTTAAACTTAATAGCTTCAATGAAAGCTTCTGTAGTCTTTTTTAAATCATACGGATCTACAACTTTAATGAATTTTACACCTACAGCTTTAGCAATGTTTTCAATTAATATAGGCTCAACCTTTTCACCTGTAGCAGTTTCTCCGCTTCCAGGATGTGGTTGATGACCAGTCATGGCAATAGTACCGTTGTCCAAAACAACTATGGTTATATCTGCATTATGTTGTACAGCGTCAATTAAAGGTTGAATTCCCATGTGGAAAAATGTAGAATCACCTATTGTTGCAATTGCTTTTTGACGTGAACCTGAATAATAAAGTCCAGCTGCCATACCAATACTAGCACCCATACAATGCTCAGTCCAAATAGCTTCCAAAGGAGGTTGCAAGCTAAGAGCATAGCAACCAATATCACCAAAAATAGGAGTTTCCTCCAATTTCAAACCTAAACGCTTGATAGCTCTCTTTAATGCAAGATACGCAGGCCTATGAGGACAACCAGGACACATGGGAGGAGCACGTCTAGGCAAAATACTTTTAATATCCTCCAGTATTTTCTCTCTTGTTTCCTCCTGAGAAGCTTTTAGTTCCTTTCCCAAAAGTTTTTCTAGTGCTTTTCTAACAATTTCGGGTGAAAATTCACTTTCTTTCGGGGTGACGCCATCAAGTTTACCCAAAACTTCCACGTGGTTTTCAATATCTGGTAGAAGAGCTTTAATATGAAACTCGAGATAAGGCTCTAATTCTTCAAGAACAAGAACCTTATTGACCTTTGACAATAGTTTTTTGATTAGTTTTTCTGGAAGAGGATTTATTGCTCCTATTTTTAAAATAGCTACATCTTTTATGCCATATTTTTTAATGATTTCTTTAAGGTAGGTATAGGATATACCCGACGCGATTACACCATATTTTTCATTTCCTTTCATTTCTAGCTTGTTAAATGGAAGGTTTTCCATGAGGTCTTTTGCTTTTTCCATTTGTTGGTTAAGCCATTTATGTCTAGCAAGATTCCAAGCCATAGAAGCCCTAATATATCTCATTGGCTCCTTAATAAACCAAGACTCTCTTTTTACAACCTCTATTTCACCTAAGGTAACATCGGCGGATGTATGATTAACTCTTGTAGTGGTTCTAACAATTACGGGAAGATGTAGTTCTTCGGATATTTTGAAAGCTTCTTTTACCATGTCTTTAGCTTCTTGAGGATCTGAAGGTTCAAGCATTGGTAAAAGGGTGACTTTTGACATAAATCGATTGTCCTGCTCTGTTTGAGTTGTATGAGGACCGGGATCATCAGCAACAACAATGACTAAACCACCATTTACTCCAGAATAAGTAGCACTCATCAAAGCATCCATAGCAACGTTTAATCCTGGAGCCTTCATTGCAACAAGGGCTCTAACACCAGAAAAAGCAGCACCCAACGCTATTTCTAAAGCCACTTTTTCATTAACAGCCCATTCCACATGTATGTTAAGATTTTTAGCAACCCTAGCAAGAGTGTCAACAATTTCTGTACTAGGGGTACCAGGATAAGCTGTGGCAACTTTTATTCCTGCTTCAATAGCGCCTCGTGCTATAGCCTCATTTCCCATCAACAAAACTCTTTTACCAACCTCATTTGAAGTAATAACATCAAATAACACCCGTATTCCCCCAATTATCCCATGCACTAATTATTGTAACGATGTTAGTAATGGTTTATTTACCTAGATATTTTTGATGTTTGAAATCAGTTTTGTTATCTTAATTGTTGATAAACATTTATAACAATTAGCTTAATGTCGAAAAGAAGCTAAAAGGCCAAATTTATAAATAGTTCAGCTTAGTTGATTTGAAGTCTAATGCCTGAACATTGAGGTGCCAGCGAATGGCCGCAGTTTACGTCTTCAAAGTTATTGTTATGGGTCCATGGGGTGTTGGCAAAACTAGTTTGTGTAGAAGATATGCAGAAGGATACTTTGAAGACTCATATAAATCAACAATAGGTTGTGACATCCTTTCCAAAAGAGAGGAAACCGACAAGTTAGGAACAGTCTCTCTTCAAATCTGGGACTTAGGCGGTCAAGAGAGATTTAAACAACTGTTTCAAATGATAGAGACATTTTTCCTAGGGGCAAGAGGCGGCCTTGCAGTCTTTGATCTAACAAATCGCCAAAGTTTTTTGGAAATTCCAAGCTGGATTAAAATGTGCAGAGAAAGATCTGGAAACATACCAATTATACTTATTGGAAATAAAAAAGATCTCCCTAAAAGAGAAGTTAACGAGAAGGAAGCTATCTCACTAGTCAAGAAACTGAATTTAGTTAATTACATAGAGACTTCCGCTAAAACAGGTGAAAATGTAAATCGAGCTTTCAAATCCATTTTAGAACTTATTATTAAAAATATTTGAAATAAATTGGTTTAGTATCTTTTTCCACTTTTTTCTACCATAACCATAGCTATAAAAACTAGAATAGAAGCCAATAATGTTAATCTTATACCCTCAAGGTAGTTTGGTAATGTTAAGTAAAACCAGAAAAGTACACATGCTGAACCTGCTGCAAGAAAACCTCCAAAAGCTGTAAGTTCGATGTCTCCCGATTTTGCTCCACCAATACATATACCAGCCAGAAACGAGCCTATAAAGGGTATAAGAAACAATGTATAGTTTTCATTCCAAATAATTGCTAAATATTGTATGAATAAAGCAGCTGCAAGCAAACAACCACCAAGTAAAGCCAAACCTCGATTCATAATAAACCCTCACCAAATTCTATACTATTCTTTTGAACTCCTAATAAATATGTATTTTGATCAGTGAGAAATTTAAACAAGCAGCGTATTAGACTGTTCCATTTTATTTTATATAAACCAAACCTTATCGATAACTTCTTTTAGAGATAGGTAAGAGTATGGATGGTGATGTAATATGAGCTTTGAATTAATAAAGAAATTATCTGAGGCATTTGGCCCTTCAGGGTACGAGGTAGAAGTAAGGAAAATAATGAGAGAGGAATTGGAAAAATACGGCGATATTGAACAAGATAGACTTGGAAGCATAATAGCAAAACTTAGAGGAAGCAGTGGACCTAAGGTAATGTTAGCAGCACACATGGACGAAATAGGCTTCATGGTGAAATTAATCGATAAAAACGGATTCATAAAATTCTCACCCTTAGGTGGTTGGCCAGATCAAGTTTTGCTTGGCCAAAAAGTTAGAATCAGAACCAAGAAGGGAGATATTATAGGAGTTATAGGTTCAAAACCACCTCATATCATGAAACCAAAGGAAAGAGAAAAGGTAGTGAAAAAGGAGGACATGTTTATAGACATAGGCGCCTCAAGCAAAGAAGAGGCAGAAAAATTCGGCGTAAGACCAGGAGACCCCATAGTACCAGAAACAACTACACAAAAAATGGCAAATCCAAACCTAATAATGGGTAAAGCATTTGACGACCGTATCGGATGTGCAGCAGTCATTGAAATAATGAGAGAACTGTCAAAAGAAAGCTTAAATGTCTCCGTCTATGGCGTTGGCACAACACAGGAAGAGGTAGGGCTTAGAGGCGCTCAAACAAGTGGCTGGGTCGTTAGTCCAGATCTTTGTTTTGTATTAGAAGTCGGAATCGCGGGAGATGTTCCGGGAGTAAAACCTGAGGAAGTACAAGAAAAAGTTGGAAAGGGACCCACAATATTGTTACGAGATGCCACATTAATTCCGAACATTAGGTTTAGAGATTTTCTCATGGATCTTGCACAAGAACTTAACATACCGTATCAGGTCGATGTATTGGAACGTGGAGGAACAGATGCAGGAAGAATTCACATGATAAAACAAGGAGTTCCAAGCATAGTAATAGGAGTACCAACGAGATACATTCATAGCCATGTAGGAGTTCTTAGCCTCGAAGACTTCCAAAATGCAGTAAAACTCATATCGGAAGCTATTAAAAGACTAGACGAAAACAAAATAAAACAATTCACTGAATAGCTCTAAATTAAATAGACTCAAAAAGGATTTAAAACACTATTAATATAGTTTTTCTTTCCTATATTTTTTAAATTCTTCAATTTCTTCCAAAATTTGATTAGCTTTTTGCAAAGTTTCTTTATAGACTTTTTCTTCATCTATACTTAGAACTTCTCTATTTTCCATTATTATTTTTCCATCTACAATTACTGTTTCAACATTCCAGCCGCTACATGAATAAACAAGGTTATTTAAGGCGTTTCTCACGGTGATTATAGGCCATGTATCAGGATGCTTAAAATTAACTATTATTATATCAGCTTTTTTCCCAAGTTCCAAACTGCCAACGTCTTTCTCAAGGCCAAGAGCTTTTGCATTGTTTAAAGTCGCCATTTTAATAAGATTTTCCACGGTTAAAAAGGAGGGATCATTGTTCACCATCTTATGAATAAGAGAAGCTAGCCTCATTTCCCTAAACATGTCCATTGTATTATTTGTTAACGCAGTATCAATACCTAGTCCAACATTAATTCCATGATCAAACATGTTTTTAACAGGAGCTATACCAGAAACAAGTCTTAAATTGCTTGAAGGATTATGGATCACATCGACACCAGTTTTACTTAAAATCTCCATTTCTTTTTTGTTTAACCATATGCAGTGGGCAGCTAAAACGTCGTTTCTCAAGAACCCTATGTCATATAAGTGTTCAACTGGACGTTTACCAAAATTTTTCAAAGAAAATTCTACGTCATGTTTAACCTCACTTAAATGAATATGAAGACCAACATTATATTTGTCGGCAAGTTTTCGAGCTTCTTGGAAAAGTTCGGTTGAACAAGTTCTAATAGTGCATAGGCCGAACATTGTAGTTATTCTTCCGTTAGCTTTGTTATGCCATTCTTTGACAAGGTTTTCATTCTGTTTAATGCTTTCTTCAAAGGTTAAAGGTGTATTGTCTTGATCCATCATAGCAACACTGAGAGACGCTCTAATTCCACTTTCTTTTACAGCTCTGGCAACTTTGTTCATGTTAAAGTGCATGTCAGCGAAACATGTAACTCCATTTTTAATCATGTTTAAACATGCAAAAAAGGTCGCTATATAACTATATTCAGGATGTTTAAGGAGATAGGATTCATAAGGCCATAGGACATTTTTAACCCAGTCATCTAACATGCCAGTAGTATCAATCCCTCTTATTAATGAGAGAGCAGCATGTGTATGGCCACTTATAAGACCTGGTAAAACTATTTTTCCTTTTGCATCAATAATTTTATCCGCACTTCTATATTGGGAATGAATTTTACTCATTTTTCCAACGTCAATGATTCTATTTCCCTCTATATAAATAAAACCAGGTTTTAGTACGTCAAAATTTTTGTTAACTGTAATTATAATTCCCTTCTCGATTAGAATCGACTCTTTATTTTTCAAAATATTGTCACCAGCGTAAATCAGATTTAATAAGGAATCTAAATGAGATTTAACGTGTTATTAAAGTTTATCGTGCTTATAACAGTAAAAGAAATAGTTTAATAAATAAAATAGATTTGGATTACGTGGATGTTATTGTAGTATAATCTTGGTTAGATTTGCTCAATCGTTTAAATCCTTCATATGCCTTTTGAGTTTCAAGTAACATTTAAGTAAACAGACTCTCTTTTAATACTTAATCACTAACTCATATGAGTTCTGGTGTTCGATATGAGTTCTCTCGAAGATAAAGTAAGAGCGTTAAGTGATGATGATATTGAAAATATAAACTTAATTTTGTCTCTTTTCGAGGGAGATTTAGAATATGAACAGACCCTTTTCCTAAAATTCAGAACATATTGTGTTAGACATGGGAAAGAAATTCCAAGTAGAGAGTTATTTGATGATTTGATTAAAAAAGCTCAAGACATAGAAGTTATTAGAAAAACCGAGTTAATGAGTAGAGCGGCCCTAAAAAAACTTCAAAGTGAAGTTATTAAACCTCCTACGCAAGAAGAATTAGAGAAAGCGGTTGAATTACTTAAAGAAATTAGAAAAGCTAAGAAACCAACCGGGCCTCCATCTAGGCGAGCTGAAAAAATAGCTCAAATTGCAGAGGTTCTTTTGGAAACGTTTTATAAAAAAGTAACTATAAGTTTGCCTCCAGCAGCAAGAAAAGACGTCATATGGTACATTGAAAACAAAGTTATAGATGATGCGTTAAGAAAACTTAGAAGGGCAGTTCGAAAAGTTAGTGAGGAAGAATTTAAGGAAATTGTGGAAAAAGAATGTCCCGTAGGGTTGAAAGAAACAATTTACGAATTTATTGACAGATATGGTTATCAAAAATTACAAATAGCCTTAGCACTAGCAGCGTTAATACCTGTTAAATTATATTTCGACTTAAAAAGAGAAGAAACAAGTTAAAAGCTAAGTTTTTCCTGCAATAGTCATTTCTGCTATTTTTATTGTTGGAGCATAGATACCACCTACATTTGTAACATCATTGCCAATGAGCTCTATTTCATGCTTTATGATATGATGAAAGTTGCCTGAAATCATAATTCCCTTAACAGGTTTCTTTATTTCTCCGTTTTCAATCAGATAACCAACAACCACCGTTGCGCTCATTTCACCACTTACTGGATTGCTAAGCCATTCACCAATGGTATCTACAACTAAAAGACCTCTCTTGGTTTCTTCAATTATTTCTTCTCTTCCGGCATCACCTGGTTTAAGCAGAAGATTTGACGGTGCTGGAAGTGGTACACTATTATATGATCTGAAAGCATTGCCAGTACTTTCCCTTCTTTCCTTGTTTGCCGTATATGTATCATATAAAAAGTTCTTCAGTATCCCATTTTCTACGATAGGTGTTTTTCTTGTGGCAACACCTTCGTCGTCAAAGGGTCTAGTTCTAAGTCCAGCTTCCATTGTACCATCATCTATTAAATTGAAGTTTTCTGAAGCTATTTGTTGTCCAATTTTATCTTTCCATGGACTACGGTTTTTTTGAACACTATATGCATCAATTGTACCTCCGAACATTACACCAATCATGGATGCTGCAAACTTATTCTGCCAAATAACAGGCATCTGTTGGCTTTCGATTAAAGTGGCATCGAGTATGCTAACAGCTTTGCTTGCAGCACTTGTAGCTATTTCGGAGAAGTCTACATCTTTCCATCTTCTTGCTTGTTTAGATTCGCTGGCGCTTGCTTCTTTTCCCTCACTTTTTGCTTTGCATCTAAACCATGTGTTAATTGCTGTTCCCTCTCTCTCAGCTTCGATTCCATGTGAGTTACAAATAGCGATTTTCCAAGTAGAAGCTTCTATAATTCCACGTGTAGGTTGAACAAATTCGTCGTAGTCGATAGCGGATGTTATCATGATGTTGGCAGCTTCGATGGTTTTTTCTACATCCATTTCAGCTATTTCCTTATCATATATCCCAGAAACAGGGGTTTTTCCATGTTTTTTATTTAATTCTTTAAAATCTGGATCAGGATCGCTTGCTTTTGCTATTTTTACAGCTTTTTCAACTGCTTTTTCAATATCTTTATCCTGTAAACTTGTAATTCCATGTATTCCTATTTTTTTATCAATAATTACTCTGATACCGAAACCAGAGGATATGCTGGTTTTTGCAATATCTACTCTGTTACCTAAAAGACAATATCTAGAGGTATTTTGAGTAAGATAAACTTCTGCTTCGCTTACATTTAGTTTTTCGGCTATTTTTACAGCTTTTTCACCTATTTCTAACAAATTTATCATATTATCTTCCTCCAATGATCATTTTTCCAATTCTAACAGATGGTCCTCCAAGGCCAACCCTAGCTCGCTGACCACTTTTTCCACAACCACCGAAAACACTTGTAGTAATTTTGAAATCTTTTCCAACAGCATTAACGCTTTTCAGAGTTTCCAAAATTAATCCACTGATAGAAACAGATTTAACTAGTTCTTTTATTTCTCCGTTTTCAATAATATAACTTGGTCCTGCATTAAAAATAAAGCTTCCAACACCTACATCCACCTGTCCGCCTCCACCACCTCTACCCTTAATGTAATATCCGAAATCGATATCTTCCACTAGTTCCTCTAGACTGTAGTCACCGGGTTCCATATAGTAGTTTGTTTGTCTAACAACAGGAGTATTTTCAAAATCTTGCGCCCTAGCGTTACCGGTTGGCTCTAAACCGAGCTTAGAGGCTGTTTCCCTACTTAAAAGATAACCATCAAGAACACCATCTTTAACTATTATTGTTTTTGTTTTCTTTACTCCTTGATCATCATACCATACAGGATACCCGCCTTCTACCGATCCATCGTCAACAATAGTTACATGTTCGCTAGCAATTTTCTCTCCTAGTCTACCGGAGAGTACAGATTCTCCACTAGCAACCAAGTCTCCTTCACTAGCATGTCCAAAAGCCTCGTGGAGAATTAAACCGATGATGTCTGGATCTGCTACAACAGGATATGTTCCAGGTTTAGCAGATTTCGCTTTTGCAGCATCAATTGCGAGTTTTGAAAGTTCTGTTACAAATTTTTCCGCATCAAACTCTTTAAAAAATTCGTATCCGCCTACAAAAGTTTCTGCATCTCTTACCTGTTCCATTACTCCATTAACTTTAGCAACCGAGGAATGCCTTAATCCGGTTAACACGGTTTGGGTTCTGATGTTTGTGCCTTCACTTGATAAAAAGAATCGTTTATCAGACTCTATACCAAGAGCTGTGGAAACATTTTTTATTTCATCACTTAGAATGGCTGTTTTATTAATATCAACAATTAAACCTACTTTTTCCTCCGCGGGAGTTTCAAAGGGATCTATCTTTACAGTGACTTCCTTTCTATCGGAATAGGAATCTACTTCAGCATAAATGTTCTTTGCAGAAAGTTTTTTAGATGTTTTTGCTATTTTCACAGCTTCTTTTACAGTTTCTAATAAAGTATTAAGGTTGATAATAGTTGTTGATGCAAAACCTGGAACTCCGTCTACAACGGTAATTATCCCAACACCAGAAGCAGCTTCACTTTCATATTTTGTAAATTTTCCATTTTCGGCCACTATAAGTTCACTTTTTATTTCTTGATATCGTACATCAACATACTCCGCTCCAAGTCGAAGACCTTCTTCAATAATTTTATTAAAATCTTCTTCCATGGAAATCCCTTCCTATCAAAATAGTATCTAAATTAAAAGTCAATAACTTAAAATTCTTATCTTTTTGATAAAATTTTTTTGTGTTTCGAATATTATTCTATTGCCTTATAAATAAATATATTGAAAATTCGTGGTAAATTTTGCAGCTTACTATGATGTACAGGCTATACGATCCGCTTTTAGTATCCTTGCTTCGGTCTTGTTCGGTGCATTTTCCATTGTACAACGGAAAAGCTAATATTACATTTTCAAGTATTTATTGTTGAGGCAGCGAAAGGTGAAGCGCCGCTTCATTGTCCCCTTGATGTTACTTTGGACGCAAAATAGGGGCTCTGTGGTGCGCTTTTCTCGCTACAGCCTCGCTCTTTCTCTTTTTGTAAAATAAGTTAAAGTTTAACAATTTTTCTGTAGTTCTTTTGCTATGATTTTAAAGTCGTTTCTAAGCTCTTCCTTTAGAGGTGGTCTGTAGAGAGATGTAGCTGGATGATAAGTTGGTATAATTTTCAATGTTGTTAAAAGTGTATTTACTTTGAAAACTTGTCCACGTACCTTACTTATGTTTTCAGCTTTAAAACCAAATTTGTTTAAAATATAGCCAGTTGCATAATTTCCTAGAGTTACGATGATTTTCGGATTTATTATTTTAATTTGCTCATCTAAATAAGGAGAACAAGCAGCAATTTCGTTCGGCTTAGGATCTCTATTTCCAGGAGGTCTACATTTTAGAACATTTGCAATGAAAACTTCTTCTCTCTTCAAACCTATTTCATTTAGAAGTTCATCTAAAACTGCGCCAGCTCTTCCACAAAAAGGTATTCCGTATAAATCTTCATTTTTACCGGGAGCTTCCCCTATGAGCATTATTTTCGCATTTGGGTTTCCTTCTCCTGGAACTGCGTTTGTTCTAGTTTTCCAGAGGTCGCATTTCTTACATTTTCTTACCTTTTCAGCTATTTCTTTTAATTTTGTAATTTTTTCCTCCATTTTTCTCGACCTTTCATTTTTAAATAAACTGAATTTTCATCTGGTTAATGGTTGTTTATATACGATTTTGCCATTATTATGTTAATTTTGTAGGTTTTTCCTCGGAATTTTTATATAGATAAGTATATCTATATTAAGTCGGAAGTTAAACGTAGGTGTGCACTAGTGTCAAGTCGTGTAATATTAGGTACACCATCAATTTATGAATTAACTTTTGATAAAAGTATAGTACTTCCTATTCCTTCGATTATCCTGCACAGATTTTACGATACAGTTTACATCCTTTCTTTTCGCGCATTTAATTTTAGAGGGGAATGGAAACTAGTAGTTGCAATTTCATCTAAAAACATAAGACAACCATCCGAAAAACCATTTCTTGATCATGTATTAATTCAATTTCCTCTTACTGACTTATCTAGACTTTACAAGTTTAATTTGGTAACTATCAGTTTTCTAAAAGCTTCCGCCAAACTATTTGAGAAGGATCCCATTATCGTGAAATTAACGCTTAGAGAAGCAGAAAACATTGTTTCAAAGCTTTCTGACACGATTTCGGGGAAAATTTCTGTTCATCAAACTTTCGTTGGGGGACCCATAGAGATAACTCCTCAAATAAACCTCTCATCTCACGTTATAGAAAGTAGAATCTATCGAGTTTCTAGTTTACCTCAAATAGAAGGAGAATCTATGTTAGGATTTACTTCCCTAATGAACTTTGGAATACTCAGTACGACTAGCGAACCTTATATTGCTATTTTTATAAAATGGTCTGGTAAAAAGAGGTTTGGAAGTAAATGCGGATTAATTTCTATGAGTGATTGGAACAAGGTGTCTGCCTTAGCAAAAAATATGTTCTCCCTACTACTGCTTTCGTTTAAATTACGCGGTGCAACAAACGATGAAATTACATCGATATTAGGAGATATAGGGAAAAACACAGAAAATATTTCCAATGAAATATTTAGTATTTGTGAACATAAAATTTTTAGAACAAAACAAACTTCCATTAAAAAGTTCCTAGAATAATACTTATTACTTATTTTTAAAATACTTTATTTTAAAATAGAAATAGTGTCTATTTTAGAAGCGTGATAGTTATTGAATTGTTTTTCCTTTAACTTCTTTAATGGATAGCGCTGTCACGGTTCTTTGTACACCTTTCCAAGTTCTAACTTTTTTAGTGATAAATTCGCTGATTTCTTTGATATCTTTTCCTCGTACCTTCGCTATAATGTCAAATTCTCCTGTTACAAAATGCGCCTCTATAACTTCTTCATATTCCGAAAGTTTTTTCAAAATTTCATCTTCTGTATCAGGCTTTGTAACTATAAGCACGAATGCCATCATAGTTATTTCCCTCTTATAGACAATTAATTTTATAGACATAGTTAAGTAGGTATTTTCCCCAGATAAATATTATAGTCACCATGTGAACATAAAGATTTAAGCTAGCTATTTTATATTCTCTCCACATGTTCAACCTTCTATCTAGGCAATCTATCTATCTAATAGACATTTGCATTATATAAGAAATGAAAACTTATTATTTTGCCTATCTTTCTGTTACAATTTTTTATCTAGATTTTTATGGAAATAGTAGAATATTTTTCGACATTTTATCTAAGTAAGAAGTTTGAAAAGTATCGTAGAAGTAGGAGGAAGATAATTAAAATTATACCTGTTGCCATTATTAAGGTAGCTATTTTAGAAATTTTATCATTTCCCCTAATCGAGGTCATTTTTGATATGGTAGTTAAATCCGACTTTCCTTTCTCTATTTTCTTAACAGGACTGATTAGTTTCATTAGTGTTTCTTCGCCCACTTTTCTACCAAATACTTTGGACAATTTTTCTTCCGCTTCTTTCATGCTTATTTCTTTTCGGAGAAAACTCTCAATTATACTTGAAACCTCTGCTTTTCCAACTGATCGCATTGTTACCCATCCGTTTCGTCTAGCATACTCCACTATTTCAAATACCTTTGTAGGTGTTAATCCTACAATTTCCGCAATCTCTAGTATATTACGAGTCCCGTCCGCAATGCTTAGAACATCTAATCCTTCCAAGCCATATTTTTTCATAAGATCTTCGCGAACCTTTGATCCCCGTTTCAACAATTCAATCATGGTGCATAATCGTTTGGGATATATATTTTCATAATCTTTTTCGAATTGCACTTCTAGTAAAACTGTAGGTCTAGCATTGATTTTTTCAACCATGGCATCTACAAAATGTTGAAAAGCAAGAACTTCGGGTGTTTCACGAAGCATATCACTAAAAAGAACTAGTTTTCGCTCAAACCTCTTGAAAAATTCCTTTTCAATAACTTCTAAGAGCTCTTTTCCTTCTCTTCCAGTTTTATCGTCTGAAGCTACCACAAAAAGTATGTTTTTGGAAACAAGAAAGGTAAATGCTGTATCTTGCATAGAAATGGTTTCTAATCTATCCCCTCCAACTTCCCTTGCGAAATTGTATATTGCTGTAAAGAATCCAGAAATTAGATGGGGATCTGTTCTAAAACCGCCATAAGACCTATAAAATATACAAAGTCCGGATGAATCGATTATCCAAATGTTATAGATCATATTTGTGATCCTCTTCCATGAATCTCTATAATTATCCTTACTTTATTTTTATCTTATTAGGATTCTATTATATACCTTTTTCATTTTTTGTGAAGGTCACAACTTTGATAACGTTTTCTATACAGTAAACTTAAAGGTACATAAAATATTTGCATTAATTGACGACGAATCTTGGCGGTTAAAATGAGAACGAAAATATATCAGGAGATCGGAAAAGAAGATTTAAACCATCCAATAGCAATAATAGGACTACCTGGGATAGCAAGAGTAGGTAAACTAGCTGTAGTAAGAATGATTGTAGAATTAAATGCTAAACGTATTATGGATATTTTTCCTTACGATTTTCCTGCTTGGATTATAGTTGGAAAAGATGGAGTTGCACGACCACTTAAAAGTTCAATATTTTTCTATAGAGGTTATAATCGAGACTTTTTCTTCTTAACAGGAGATGCACAACCATTAAGTCCGGTTGGACTTCACAAATTCTCTAAGTTTATCGTACAGAAATTTCACGAATTGGGATGCGAATTAATAATTGCACTAGCAGCTTTTAGTACTGGAAAAGTACCTGAGCAACCTAAGATACATGTTGCAGCTACAAATGAAAATCTTCTTAACCAATTCTTGGAATACGAAAACACTGTGCTTTTTAATGGAGGAACAATAACCGGCGCAAACGGATTAATTCCAGCTTATGGAAAACTGTACTATGATATCGATGGAGTTGTGCTTCTTGCAGAAACTTACGAAAATTTGAAAATGGATCCAAAAGCTTCAGAGGTTCTTGTAAACATGCTTAATACAAAGCTTAAATTAAACATAGATACATCAAAAATAAATTTAAACGACCGAAGACTAAGAGAATTTTTCGAAAGAATTGACATCGAAGAGGAAGAAAAAATTCAAGAACCTGGAAAAGATAGAACATATATAACGTGAATACACGCCTAAGATCACAAAATAATTTAAAATGACACATTTACTGGCTAAGTGTTAATAGCAAAGTTTCTCTTCCTATTTAATACAGTTTATACAAACCTTTTTAATAGACTGGCTAAATAATATCTAATTGGTGAGCGTATTGATCACAGCCCTTTATCTTATTGCAAAGGGAGGAACATGTATTTTTAAAAGAGAGTACACAAAGACAGAAGTAGATGAACAACTGATTTCAGGTTTTCTTTCAGCAATAGAAAACTTTGCAAGAGAAACTTTCCTAGACGGGCTACAAGAAATAAAACTACAAACCGGAAGAACGCTAATTTACGGTATTTGGGGAGAAAAAGGAGAACTCCTAGGAGCAGCACTAGCAGATGGAGCAGATCATCCAAAACTTGTAGAAGAGATGCTTAGAGATATAATGGCCAGATTTCACAGGAGATATGGAGAAGAACTTAAAAAAGAGGCTGTCGACATCGCTAAATTTGAAGAATTCCGAAAAGAGGTAGATAATTTAATTATTTCGAAGGTACGGGCTAGAGGAGTATCTACGCTTGCCATGGGTTTTGTGGTGGGTGCTTCATTAAGTATGGTTTTATTATTTCTCTTAATGCCATTAGCTGAAGCTTATAAAGGGCTGTTCCCAGTAATTTCTTTTATGTGGACGATTCCCTCACTGTTGGCTGGATATATAGCAGGAAATAGAAAACTCGGGGTTACAGCAGCGTTGTTATCGTCTATAACCCTTTTAGGGTTTTTACGTCTTGCAAGTGGTATGCCTTTACCACTTCTGCTTTATGCTTCAGAGATATTTGTTCCCTCTTCTATACTTCTAGGTTTACTAGGAGGTTATGTTTTAGAAAGAAGAGCACTTTACCCTTTGAGGACAGGTTCTACAAAGTAGTTTTGCTAAGGTGGTTTCAAACTTATATATCCTTCTTCTTCCGCTTTTAAGATGATTCTACAAACTTCTTCAGACGGAATATGTGAAAGCTTTTTAGATATTTCTTCAACAGTAAATTTATCATTTATCATAAGAAAAACATCCGTTGCATTTTCTTCAAACTGTTTAAAAGGTTCAGGTACTTCAGAAGAAAAGAATTCGTAAAACTTCTTCGTCCTAATTGGAATCATTTTTAACAGATTTTCAACAGATATTTCTTCTTCTCTAACTTTTTCGGCAACTTTTGGCAATTCTTTTCTTACAAGTCCCAGTCTGTCCATTACTCTCATAGTTTTAATGATAGTGTAACCCATCTGCACAATATCGCTAAAATGTGCAACCAGAAGTCCATTTCTAAGCTTGATAATAGCTATTTTCCCTTCATATCCGTCTATAATGGCTCGTCTACCTATAACGGCAAGTTCCTTAGCTATGGTTGAAAGTTTTTTAAGTATTGTAAGATTTTCAAAAGTGGATTCGATAATCTCCCCCTCGCTAGAAAGAATAGCCCATCCTAAAACATTGGGATCCATTCCAAATTCTTCCCACAATATTTTACTAATATTTTGCAAGTCGCCACAACCTCCCATGTAAATGTCCTATTAAGGTTGAATAACATTTAAACTAAGAATTTTAATGGCAAAAAACTTAATAACCTTTTTCAATTATCCACCTATTTAGGTAGATGAAGAAAAACCTGGGTTGGAACCCCTTAAGGTCTCTATAGGGGTAGATGACATACAGGCTAGACGCAGATGCCCATTTCAATATAATCGGTTTTAAGCTTGGTGAAAGTAGTAATAGGGGTTACAAGACAAAGCTATTATATAACCTCTGCATAAAATACCTATTAGTTAAGGGCGGAAGGGAGTAGGGCGCCCATCTATTTTTGAATCGTGATTACGAGTGGTAAACATCGTTCTCGTCTAAGTTTTTATGTTAAAATTAAGTTATGTCAGAAGAAAATTCTATTTTGAAGATATAGACATGTTCTCTATTAATGTTAAGGTAACAAACTGGTTATGTTGTCGAGAACTGGTGGAAAAACCTAGACAAAACCACGAAAGCATAATAATTTAAAGGAAGAACTTTACTCTATGAATTGATTGTTAAATTTAGGAACAAGGTGAATGGTGAGAAATTTGATTATTAAAAAAGATATTGAAGGCCTTGGATTAGTTGATGGAACAAAAAGAATCTTAGAATTTAAGTTAATAACTTTAGGCGTTGGAGAAGTTGTGTCAGAAACTGTTAGCTTAGATATTGAGACGGTATACTATGTTTTAAGTGGGAAAGGCAGGGTTGGTGCTGGAGAATATGGAAGAGAGGTAGGAAAAGGCGATATTATTTACATACCACCTGAAGATGTGATATCGATACAACAAGTAGGAAACGATCCTCTTCATGTTTTAAGAGTTAGTGTAGATGCTTCTGAAGAAATTAAAATACCAGGAGATAGAGAAGGTTTTGCTTAACCAAATAAATCTCCAGAGCTTTATAATAAGAGTTTAAAACAAATTTAACATAAACAGGGAATAGTCAATACAAGTTTCTATTTACAGCTAACCTTAAATATAGATTAAAGAAGTAAAATTTACACCCTGTTTCGAGAAGGGTGGTGTAATTTAAGAGCGGATGTGTTTTAATTTGAAAACTTGGAAAGTAACTTCACAATTTAGAGGAAAAACATATGTTCATGATGCTTTTGACTTAAGAGAATTAAAAGGTGAATACGTGGTTTTAAAGGAGAAATGGCTTAAGAATTTCGTCAAATCTATTGAAAACAAGAGTTATCAAATAGAGAAAATAAATCTTTTATCGGTAATAGATCCAAATGGTGAGGAAATAGCAATTCAAGGCAAATTCATTATGTACATAATTTTTAACTGCCTTTTCGCCAATCATCACCTGCCTATTAGACTTCTAATGGGTAAACTTCAGAGTGGAGAAATAATAGTTTTTGCGGTGGGACCTGAACCTTTTGCAAAAGCAATTGAAGAAGATGAAAGGATACTATTTCATCCACTGTTCTCTCTAATTGAAGAATACAAAAATATAGAGGAAGTAGTAATACTAGCCTTACCAGAAACAACAGAACCTAACTTCAATAATCATGAGTAATAATGATTATGAAGTGTACTCTGCGGTCGCAAAGACGAAAGATGATTTTAACAAAGCGATAAGCCATTATAAACTTTGAAATCGCCAGGGAATATTTTTCTTCACTAATTTTTTCAACACCATTATTGTACAATCTCCAAGCTGTACTAAGTAGTATTTCACCTACAGGTTGTAAATCTTCTTCAAACTCATTAACAAATTCTTCAGCAGCTTCTAAAGCTTCTAGTACCTTATATCTTACTGCTGTAGCCAATTTAAAGGCAACATGTTCTAGCATAGCACTTACAGATTCCTCAAGTTCATGATATTCTAACATACTTTCAATTAAGCACGTAGCACAACGAATCCTTAGAAAGGCCTTCCAATAATCTCCCTCACTACTATAATTTAAGGCACGATAAAGATGCCACCTAGCAATTTCAATTCTACTTAAAATACATGGAAAATCAACTTGTGTTTCAATATAATCTAGTTCTCTAATTGCTTCCAAGATCAATTTTTCAAAGGAAAACTCCACAAAAATCAATTGTGTTTCCTTTTCCGCTACGTAATATGGTGATTCAATACTTATGATTGTTAGATTATAAACTGCTAATTCTTCTGGAGTCCATGTGAATGAGAAGGACCCATTTTCTGGGGTTTTAATTCCTAAGATTCGAGTATCATTTATTAATACTAAAACATCAACGTAAGGGGCGGGATCACCCTCATTATCTGTAAGCGAGACATTTATCACCGTTGGAACAAGAAGATAAATATGATCCTCCAAAAATATAGATATAACTACCTGTTCGGGTAAAACAGTTAAGCCACCTTCTAAAACTTTATATGAAGACATATAATACTCATTTCCTTTGAAAACCACTTTTAAGTTGTAAGAACCGGCTGGTAAAACAATATCGTATAATAAAGTTGCATATCCATTTTCATCTGATGTTGCAGATCCAATTAGCATCCAGTCTTCATCAACAAAAATGTAAAAGTTTAAAAGCACACTTGGAACTGCTGTGCCTTCATCATCTAATATAAAGGCGCATAGTTCTACTGGGTCAGAATAGTTTCCCTTGGCAAAACATATGTAGACTTCAGTGACTTCTTTTTCAATTATAAAACTTACCTGGTCTTTGGATTCGAGATAATATTCATTTCCCTCAAATATTGCTCTTACGAAGTATTCACCCGGCGTATGATTGCAAATCCATTTTAACTTTGCCATTCCGTTTTCATCGGTGGTAGCTTCACCTATTAAAATCCAGTCTACTCCATCTGATGAGATTTCAAAGTAAATGACATAACTCTGCAATGGGTTTCCCTCATCATCAGTCAATGTTGCTAAAAATTCTGTTTCATCACTAAATACACAGTTGTTAGCAATAACTGTCAAGATAGTGTTTTCACGATTTATAATAAGAGAACCCGTAGCTTCGGCAGACTTATAGTAATTATCTCCAGGGAAAGAAACTCTAATATTATAGGTTCTAGGTGCAAGAGTAGCTACAAAACTAATAGTTGCCATTCCGTTTTCATCGGTGGTAGCTTCACCTATTAAAATCCAGTTATTCTCAATTATTGAATATTCAAAAACAACGTCTCTGTTTTCGACAGGGTTTCCATCTTCATCAATAAGAGTCGTATTAATCAAAACTTCATCATTATAATTTACGGTGCAAGAAGGATCGCTTAAATAAACATTTTCTCTAGCTATGTTTTTGACCCAGTAAAGTACATTATAGCCAAAATTTAAATCCTCAGAATCTCCACGTGTGATACCTTTTCCAATACTTTGAGAGGTTATTAGAACATTACCCAAACCATAAGAAGCATATACAGTTAAAGGCCAGTTATATGAAGAATCTTTAATTAATACTTGATAATCTGGAGATTCGATGTTAATATAGTGGTAGTAAAGTTCGTCGCCGAATTCACAAACCTCATCTTTACTTATTAAATATTTACCATTAATTAACGGGTGTGTTGGGTCAACGATTTCACTACGTCTCACATCAGCGTAAGCATATTCACTAAAACTAAAGGTCAGGAAAAAGTTAACAACTTGCCAGTTATCTGAACTATCAATCCAAATGGTTCCTCCATTTTCAACAAAAGAAGCAAGTTTCTCCGACTCTTCTTCTGTAAGTGAAAGTTCCAAGTCCATTCCTGTTATGTAAATTAATTCGTAATCATAAAAACTATCTAGTGGATCTGAAAGGTTTAAGACGTTCCATGTAATGTCAACTTCAGGGCTTTGATTAAGTTCTTCGAAAATATTGATATTTATGTCCCAATTTCCAGGGTAATAAAGGATAGCGGCGTTTATACTTATTTCAGGTATTTCGGTTGTAATTATAACTTGGCTTGATACAGTAACGGTTTGAAATAATAAAAAGCTAATTGAGAAAAAGGTAATGAGCATCATCACTACTTTAGGTGAATGTTTCTTCAATATGGAATCCCCTCTTCAAATTCGACAAAATCAACTGTACAATGTTTTGCAAGCTTATAAAGTTTATTAAAAACTGTCTGTGTTATAATACCCATCATTACAAGATTAATATGAGCGTTTTCTTCGAAAACTAAGAAACACTGAAATTGAAGGTTATACTCCTTGCTTAATTCATTGACGTTTACAAAGGACAAGTTGGCAAAAATAGGCCAAGGACTTCGATTTTAATGAGATTTCTTCATTTCAACACTTAAAAATGAATATATCGAGTTTGCCATATTTGGAGAAATAGATATCTATGGAGTAGGAAGCGTCAATTCAGGTACCCTTGATCTTCTTCTGCGTCTAACGTAAATTATAATACCACTAATAGCTCCCGCTATAGCTACAATAATTAGCAATAACATCCACCAAGGCAAGGGACGTGGATAAACTATTAGTATGAATGTCTTTTCCCAAGTTTCATAGTGTTTTCGTTCAACGATAATTTTTACATTCACTTCCCCTCGGAATTCCCCAGTGGTTAGGTTCAGTTGATAATAACCGTTACCAATAGATTGCAAAATATAGATTTTGTTAGCAAACATGATGGTAACATTAGCATCATCAACGGCATCGCCGCTTAATGCATCTTTAACTATAACGGTAACACTTAGGTTTTCTTCAACAAAAGTTACTTCAGGTAGTCCACCTACGGTTACATCAAAACGTCCTAATACTTCAAAGATCCCTTCAACTGTTACATCAGTGTAGTATTTACCTCCAGAAGCTTCAACACGTAAAATATACACACCTGGTGTACTAGTATTCCAAAGAAATGTGCAAAGACCGCTTTCATTGGTAGTTTCACTTCCAATTAAGCTACCATTAACATACGCTTTTACCAGAACACCTGAAATATCTTTATTTTGTAAATCCGTTACGTGGACATCTATATGGAATTGGTCACCTGTGTAGATTTTTCTTGGAATTGAAACAACTGTTCTAAGACCGATTTTAAACTGTTCAAACCCTTTAACACTTATGGATGGATCTCCCATAGTTCCATAGTATCCACCAAGAGTACTAGCTATTGCTCCAACTGTAACACCATCACTGAACCCTCCGTCTAGATTCTGACATTTAGAAAGATAATCGATAACAGCGGCTCGATCAAAAGTCGCATTGAAAGTTAGAAGAATAGTTGTAGCCATATAGGTAGAGGAGGCTGTTACCATTCCGCCCGGACGGTCAAAGAATCCACCGTAATATTCGGGGAGCTGTGACGAAGAATTATATAAACTTTTAACCCAAGCAATTAAAGCATTACTATCTGTAATATTATTTAGCCTATCTAATAATTTTAGAGTTGAAACAGCGAGATAAGAATAGAGTATATAGGTGTCGTCGGGAGATTTCCCAGGGTAGGCGAGAAATGTACCATAGTTAACATGACTAGAGTTTTCTAAATACTGACAAGATACGATCCATTGTACGCATGTATTTATGTTGATGTCTGATAGACTGTCAGTTAAATATAGGCCATAGATTGCCCAGTATGTTTCTTCAAGGGTGGCATTAACACTTATAGATCTGCTAAATCCCCCATAATTTCTTATATCTCCAGAGTCTTCCAATTTCTGGTGGGAGGCAAGAAATTGAATAGCAGCAGTAAGATTTATGGCATCAAGCTTATTTAATACTTTCAATATGTAAATTGCCATCCCAGTGTATCCACATTCAATATCGGTGTCACCTGGATACCCACCAAATCCCCCATATCTTTCATCAGTAGGGTTTATGAGGTATTGTGAATCTTTAATGAATCTAACTAAAGCAGATACATTAGATATTTTATCTAAGGAGTTTGTGTCATTTAGAAATCTGATTGCAGAGTATGTAGAAAGCATGGAAACAGAGTCTGATTTTTGATCCGTTGCAAATCCCCCATAATTCACAGTATTATTAGGGTCTTTTAGCCATTGACAAGAAGCAATCCAAGATATGTATACCTCCTTAAGATACGGTTGAGGAAACTTTGCAAGCCATTTCATAACGTTAAGGGCGAAAATAGCGGTGTCGCCTGAGGACCAACAGGTATCAGTAAGCATTTTGCTAGAACCTATAGCAATAATTCTCCCACCTGAATTAACTTCGGTGCCGACAACCATGGTAACATTTTCACCCGAGAGTTCACCAGTATCTAGCTCACCATTCTCGTTGAAATCAAGGAAGGTGTTTTCATCTCCCCAAATAACTTTGTAATTATAAAAATCTACGGAGCTTGTTTTAAAAACATTCAATCCACAACCAATGTAAGTTAAAGATTCAATATTATAGGTTAAAGAATTATTCTGAAACATATCTTCCACAATTTCAACTTCAGTGGAACCTAAACGATAAACCACGCCATTTACAAATTGGAATCCGAAAGATGATGTTATTGTGTTTAAATAGGAAACATTGGAGTTTGAATCACCAAGTAGGAGAAGACTTCTACCCCAATCTGACACGAAGGTGATTATTGCACTGATTTCCTCAAGAGTAAAATTCACGCTGGGTGTTGGGATAATAAGGATATCATAATCTTCCAATAGACTTATTGTTAGGTTAGAGGCGGTATTAACAGTAGCAGCAAAACCCAAATCTAATTCTATTACACTAATAAATTCATCGAAGTCTTGGGAAGTATATATTTGGTTATGAGATTCATCAAATAAGACTTGAACAGGATAGGTAATATCCGATTTTTCTACATAGGATGAAATTGTTGGTGAAAATATTAAAGGCAAAACTAATACCATTAACATTACAAAAATTTTTAATACGTTCTTGTGCAAAATACTCGCCCTCCACAAACTATAATCATTTATTTCCCTTATTATGTTTTCTACAAACATAATAAGAATAAAATCGAGAAAACAACTAAACTCAAAACACTAAACGAAAATATCGTTAAACATTGTTTCGAAACATTTCTTCTATCGAATCTGAAAATGGAGGATAAAGAATACCTTTATCGGTGATTATAGCAGTAATTAGTTCATTTGAAGTAACATCAAAAGCAGGATTCCTTGCTCTACATTCCTCAGGAACAATCCTAACTCTAACGCGTTTATCTTCGTCTGTAATACCCCAAACATACAAAACCTCTTCTTCACTTCTCTCTTCAATGGGAATATGGTCTCCAGAGGGACAATTTAAGTCAAAAGTACTTGTAGGAGCAGCAACGTAAAAAGGAATTCTGTTTGCTTTTGCAGCGAGAGCAAGCTTGTAAGTACCGATTTTATTAGCAACATCTCCATTAGCAGCAATACGATCAGCCCCAACAATAACCTTCCTAATAACACCTTTTTTCATGAAGAAACCAGCAGCATTATCAGCAATAACATAATGCTCAATTCCTTCCATTTTTAATTCCCAAGCGGTGAGCCGTGCACCCTGTAAGCGGGGACGAGTTTCGTCGACAAAAACAACAATGTTCTTACCGGAGTAATGCGCAACACGAATAGGAGCGAGGGCAGTACCAAAATCAACGAAAGCAAGAGCGCCAGCATTACAATGAGTCAAAATAACATCATTATTCTCAATAAGTTCATTACCGTATTCTCCAATCTTACGACAGGCTTCAACATCTTCATCAGCAATTTTTTGTGCCTCTTCAAAAATTCTCATCTTAGCTTCCTCAGTATCACTACACTTGCGGGCAACGGAGAGAACACGATTAACTGCATAAAACAAATTGGCAGCAGTTGGCCTTGTATTCTTAATAATATCTGCAGCTTTATTCAACTCACGAATAAATTCGTTGAAATTATCCGAATTGATTGATAATGCAGCTTGAGCAACAGCAAAAGCGGCAGTAGCACCTATAGCGCCAGCGCCTCGAACAACCATTTCTTTAATAGCCCAAGCAGTATCTAAATAACTTTTACTCTCAAAAACTTCAAAGATATGAGGAAGTTTACGCTGATCAATCATTTTAACAGTGCCATTTTCCTCCATCCAAACAGTTCTAAACTCTTTAACCTCTCCATTTATTTTTACTCTCAATGCACTCACCATTTGTATTTTAAATTCAACTCTTGATTTTCCGGTTTCAATAGTTTTAAAGTTCTTTTTCTTTTGTTACTGGTATTTTTGTTCTATCAAGGTTCCATATCCAACATATAGAATTTTATCCGGGGATAATGCGTCGAGAACTTCAGGGCGGTGTGTTATTGCAATTAATGTGATTCCTGCCTTTCGACATATTTCATTAATTTTTCTAGCTACTCTCTGCGCCGTTAATACATCTAGATGTGCAGCAAATTCATCTATTACTAAAATGTTCGGTTTCTCCGCAAGTATTACAGCTAATTTAGCTCGCTCTTTTTGACCTGTTGAAAGCTCAGAAAACTTAGCTCTATAAAGTATAGCATCTGCTAGTCCACATTTATTTAATACCTCTACAGCCATATACTGATCCTTCGTTATACTGTAAATTTTCTCTAAAAGAGTTAAGTTGTCAAAAGATGGCTCTATTTCTCCCGGAATTATTGCTGAAATCTTCGCGTTTTCCGGGAGCTTTATTTCTCCGGAATCTGGCTTATAAAGCTTTTCAAAAACCTCATGACCAAATTTTTCTTTTAATATTTTTTCAAACTCTTTTTCCGCTCCTATTATCAGTCTTGCTAATGTGGTTTTTCCGGATCCACTTGCACCCACAACGACCACAACTTCTCCTGGGTTTATCTTTATGTTTGCATCCCTAAACACTGCTTGCTCTATAACTCTAGATTCTACACCAAAAGCTCTAAGAAGTTCTTTCAACTCTGTAGGAAGCTTTTCAAGATCCAATTCACTTTCGTACCTCTTTGTCATATTAATTATTTCTATTGGTCCCTTGAGTACGTCAACTTTTCCATATCTTGACCTGAAAAGAACTCCTCCATGTCGAGACGCGTATTTATCATTTTTTAGAAAGAATTCTAATTTTTCACGAGCCTTTTCCGTTATTGGATAATATAAGACGGGACGACCACCCGCAGTATCCCAAACATATTTAAAACCTATTTTTTCGAAAAATGGATGTGCCCTTGCCATTTGTGCTATTACTTCAACCATATGCTTTCGTTTTTTCATCTCAGGTACAGCTCGCTCAGCTATCCACTCCACTGCAATCTTAGCACTTAACGCCCCAAGACCATCCGCTCTATAATCTGGGTGAACAACTACCCGTGCAATTCGGCTAACTGCAGTTTCACATTGTCTAAGAGCTTCCCATTTCACATCTTCCCATATCTTACGTATTGCTATTCGATTCCCAAATTCTTTCCGCAACTTTGCCATTTTTTCTCTTGCTATTTTCTCAGGCCAAAATACCGGGTGAAACCAGTCTTCTTCAAATACTTTTTCCCGAATGTTTCTCTCTATAGATATTTTACCATTTTCTTCAATTCTTCGATGCATAGATGGAACTGGAGGATCAACTCGAACATAAGCAACTATTTTCGGTTCATATGGTTTTCTTTCAAGAAGTTCTAAGACGAGAAAACGTGAAGCAGGCGTACTACCTCTAATTTCTAATATGTGAACATCTTTTGAAGATTTACAATTAGGGCACGTGGGACGGGTGTTTGCTTCAATGAATTTACCACACTTTTCGCATCTCCAAATTGCGACTATCTCTTCTTTACTAGCGTAATGATACTGCTCTAATGATGCTATTGCTTCAAAATCAGATTCAAAAGTAGCTTCACGAGCCTTAATCTTATATTCGTAAAGGATTTTTCCAGTGAGAGGATCAGGTCTTGGATGCGTAACTTCTTTGGTAAAAACAGGCCATACCTTAATTCGTTCCCTTTTCCACAAGCGATAGAGTTCGTAATCATCAAAATCCAAAATTATCGTGTTAGTTTTCTTATCTCTTTTCCTCCTTTTTAATACGTTTACTTCTACTGTTTCTCCTTCTATAAACCATTGAGCAATTGTTCCACTCATGTAAAGTCGATATCTTTGCTTTTTATGCTCTACTTCTAATGTTCCAAACCATCTGTGTTTGAAACGAGGTACTTCAGTCTCTACAACTTTTCCTATAATTTTCATAGAATATTCACCATAAAATATCATATACCAAAAAAATATAAATAGATTTGGTATTTTTCTTAAAAAGAACGATGTCGTTGAAAGAAGGGGGTCGCTGACATGCTACTGATGTCTATAAAGCCAAAATATGCATATAAGATACTCAAAGGTGAGAAAAAATATGAATTAAGAAAGAAGTTTGACAAGATAAACTACGGTACCAAGGTAATAATATATGCTACCAGTAAAGTTAAAGCGATCATTGGAGAATTTAAAGCAGGGAAAATATACAAAATGCCAGTCAAAGACCTATGGAATTTCGTAAAAGATCATGCTGGCATTACCAAAGAAGAATTCGATAACTACTTTAAAGGATCTGAATATGGATATGCAATGGAAGTGTTAGATCCAATTACCTATGACACCCCCATACCTCTTACAACTATACGTGAGGAGTTAAATGAACCTAAATGGATGCCTCCCTTCAGTTATTACCATATTGATGAAAGGCACCCACTAGTTTCTATTATCGCTAAATATAAAGAAGAAAAATAAAATTCGTTTCAATTTACTTTGGTCTTTCTAAATTCTTAGTTTTTGTTCATTTTACCGCGCACATCTATGTTGATTTATTAGGCTAAACATCAATCAGGGTTCTATCGAAGATCCACATCTCGTGCAGAATTTGGCGTTTGGAGGATTTTCAGCTCCACAATATGGACATATTAATTTTGCTTCCTGTTTTGGCGTCGTTAGAGTAGTAGAAGTTTGTTGGGTTACCGATGGAACCTTTTTGGTTTTTTCTTCTCTTACTAACAGGTAAATTATTAATGAAAAGATTCCTATCCCAGGAATTATAACAAGTATAAACCATAGCAGTCCGTCCATTCCTCTCTGTTTTGCATCTTTATACACTAGAATGGCTACCACGATAAACAATGCCCAAATAGCTAGCATATAATACCCCATGAAAGGGATGCCCCACCAATTCATCATATGGTTTCCATACATAGGCTCATTAATATCCATCAATATTCCGTTTAGTTCAAACATACCATCATTTCCTCTTGTTAATTTTAATTATTCATCGATTTCCACGTTAAATAAAGCTTTTTCTTCCCAAAATGTTCATATATAAAGCATTAGGAAACCACATTGGAAGGGATAAAATAGAAATTCAAATCTTAGTTTTTAAGCTATCAGACTTTTGTAATATTTCTTAAACGCTTCGAAGCTAGGAGGTATTTGTGGTAGTTCGCCTACTAGTTTTGTAGCTGTTTTTAAAGCTTTGAGGCCATGTCCAGAAATCATGCACACAACCTTTGTATCTTTATCAATTTCTCCGTTTTCCCTTAATTTTTTGAGTAAAGCTATGGGGGCAGCTGCAGCTGGTTCTGCAAATACACCTTCAAGTTTCGCTAACAACTTCTCCGCTTCAAGAATTTCTTCATCTGAAACTGAAGATACAATTCCATTTGTATCCAAAACAGCGTTTCTAAGCATAGGCCAACCTGCAGGGTTTCCAACAGCAATAGCACTAGCGATGGTTTTAGGATTTTTAACTGGAACAATTTCTTCTCTGTTATTTTTGAAGGCATCAACCATGGGTGCGCAGCCTTCAGCTTGAACACATACAATTCTAGGTATTTTATCTATCCAACCTAACTCGTAAAATTCTTTAAATCCTTTATAAGTTCCAATTGCAGCTGTCCCGACACCAACAGACTGAATATACATGTCTGGTATATCCCAGTTCATTTGTTCACATATCTCATATGCAATTGTCTTTTTACCATGATGACGAGTAGGATTTATGACACCCCCATTAAACATCCAACCAAATTCCTTTGAACATTCCCTAGCTAGATTTGCAGCATCCTCGAAAGTCCCATCAACCCTAATTACCAAAGAGCCATGTAACATTGCTTGAACAAGTTTTTCTAAACTGGCAGTTTTATGAACAAAAATAACACTTTTTAAACCTGCACGAGCAGCATATGCTGCTTGAGCAACCCCAGCATTACCAGTTGAATAACCGACAATCGTTTCAACACCAAGCTCTAATGCTCTAGAAATAGCTGCGGAAGCCCCTCTATCTTTAAAAGATCCTGTAGGGTTACAACAATCAAGTTTCAAATAAAGAAACTTGAGATCTAATCTTTCAGCTAATTTTTCGGCTTGAATTAACGGTGTACCACCTTCTCCAATGGAAACAATCTTAGATTCATCTACAATAGGTAAGAACTCTTTATATCGCCACATGTTAAAAACTCTTTTAGCTAAAATATCCTTGTTAACTAGATCAACTACAACATCATAGTTAAAGATATAATCTAAGGAACCGCCACATTTATCACAAAAAGATAAAATTTTATCAGGTGGATATTCGGCGCCGCACTTTATACATTTTAGACATAATATCCTTTCTTCTTTCAAATTATCAACCTCTTTGACATTTTTATATAACTTAACGAGTTATATCAGCATTAATAACGTTAAACCGAGGCTCATTGTTCATTTTTTCTTAGTACTTTGCCAGCTAAGAGCCCTGTATGTTTTCCTTCCCTTACAACTATTTTACCATTTACAATAACATACTTTATTCCTTTTGGAAATTGATGAGGATTTTCAAATGAAGCTAGATCTTCGATCTCATTGAAATCAAAGATTACGAGGTCAGCATACATGTTAGGTCTTATTATCCCTCTATTCCATAAACCCAGTTTTCTAGCAGCTGCTGTAGTCATCTTCCTAACGGCTTCCTCAAGAGTTAATATACCCTTCTCCCTAACATATCTGGCAATAACTCTAGGAAAGGTTCCATAACTACGAGGATGAGGTTTTCCCTCTCCAAGAACTCCGTGAGGCGACAAAGCTCTACCATCACTACCTATCATTGAAACAGGATGTCTAATAACCTCAATAACATCCTCTTCATTTAAAACAAATCTAACAACACTAACAGCTCCTTCTTCTTCGATAAGAAGATTAAAAACAAAATCAAAAGGATCTAACCCTACCTCGTGAGCAGCTTCAAACACGCTTTTTCCTTCAAACCTCTTCTTGTTGGGACAATAGGCAATAATAGTTTTGTCCCAACCTGCTGCTCTAAGAGGACTATACCATCCAGGTAAACCTTCCAACATCTCCTTTTTTATCCTGTTTCTAATTTTAGAATCCTTTAATCGTTCTAAAAGCTTCTCTGTTCCACCCTCATGTATCCATGGTGGAAGCATAGAAGATAGTCCGAAACTTGCGGCAATATAAGGATAAACATCGCATGTAACATCTATGCCACGTTTTCTAGCTTCTTCGATCATCTTTAAAGTTATTTTTACTTTTCCCCAGTTTTCACGTCCACCAGCTTTATGATGAGAAATCTCCACCGGAATATTAGCCTTTTCTCCGATTTCAATAGCTTCTTTAACGGCATCGATAAGTGTTTCACCTTCTCCACGAATATGAGAAGTATATATGCCTCTATATTTTGCTACAATCTTACAAAGCTCCACAATTTCATCAGTCTTCGTATAACATCCTGGAGGATAAATTAAACCGGTAGATAATCCAAAAGCTCCACTTTTCATAGCTTCTTCAACGAGCTCTTTCATTTTATTCATCTCGCTTGTTGAAGGTGAACGGTCTTCAATACCCATTACTGCTAATCTAACTGTACCTTGACCTACAAGAGGAGCAACATTTACTGCTATACCTTTTTCCTCCAATTTTCTAAGGTATTCGTCAAAAGTTCTCCAATCTAAATCCAACTCAGCGTCTTTATAGTAGGCTTCGATTTCTTCTTTTACCAAATGGATTGTTTCATCTAAAAGAGGTGCTGCAGAAAATCCACAATTCCCAATTACCTCGGTTGTAACGCCTTGCATAATCTTACTTTCAGCTCTCCGATTTATTAAAAGAGAAATATCCGAATGAGAATGCATATCTATAAAACCGGGAGAAACTATTAAGCCAGTCGCATCTATAATTTCCTCAGCCTTCTCCGAACTTAGGTCTCCAATTTTAATAATTTTATCCTTAGTAACGGCGATATCAGCTTTAAACCATGGATTACCAGTTCCGTCAACTACAGTTCCACCTTTAATTATTAAATCAAACACTTTTTTCACCGAGTAATGCTGATGTTTCATTTTATTTTATTCTAGTCTTTGAGACATATGGGTTTCCTTTAATATAAAATCTCCATGGTTTATCGAGTCCGACTTTTATCCCAATTCTGGGAGAAGATTCTATCTCAAAATCACGATATTTATCATAATTTGTTACGAAAAGAACATCGTTTTTAGTCATATCAACACCATTTAATTCTCGCGTTATATTAAAAGCCATTGTAAGCTTTCCAGGACCATTAGTTAAATTTCTAACATCCTTTGCTCCTCTAAATTTCATCATAATATCAATGCCAAATACAGGTTCAACTGCTCTAATTAAAACAGCAGCAGGAACACCCTCAGGTTCAGTGACAATATTTAGACAATGATACATTCCATAAGTAAAATACACATAAGCAACTCCAGGTTTACCAAACATAACCTTGTTTCTAGATGTTAAACCACGATAAGCATGACTAGCTGGATCATCTTCGCCTCGATAAGCTTCAACTTCAACAATAACACCAGCTACATAACTACCATCTGAAAACCTTCGAACAAGAAGCTTACCTAATAGGTCCTTAGCTACATCAATTGTGTATCTTACATAAAATGAACGTGAAAGAGGCTTCATATCGAAAGACACTGGAGTTCACTCCAACTAAAGATTATACGAAATTTTGAAAATAAATTTTTGACAGAATATTTTAAGTTAGTTCTATTTCAAATTAAGATTTCTTACAATATGGTTCAGATTTTAATCGTTTAACATAAAATTGAGATATGTCATTATTTCAGCTACCCCAGGGTTTAAGTCATTCACAACTCGTGTCCGCGGAGGTGACTTTCATCATCAAATCAAATTACCTTGAAATTCATATAACTTTTATGAGTACTTCAACCGACTACTAACAACGTAAATGATGACTTTTATGTCCCTTTAATCACTTAGTTTTCCAATATATATGAAAAAATGATAAGGATCATTTGAGTATGTATAAGTATAATAAAATTTTAATTTGATGTGGGCGTTTTGAAGGTTAATTTTTCAGTAAGTTTGAATGAAACTTTCCATTATAAATGTCATATAGAGGATTACAATTTCCTAAGATGTTCATTTTGAAAATTATTGCAGTTTTTTGATAATTGATTCTTTTCTTATCGAAAACTATTTTACCCTTAGTTATCATATAGTAGTTGAAGAATTTCAGGTGTAAGGTTGATGTTCTGGGTTAACAAAAAACAAGGATACGAAACATATTCGCCGGAAAGGGCATTTTACGTTTCAATAGATAACTATACAAGTTTAGCTGTAATAAAAGAGGATTCTCATACGATCTTCATTCTTAAAAGGGATTTAGTCGACTATAATATTCATGTTCAAGCATCAGAGGCTCCTATATCAAATGTTTTAAGTTCGGAACAAGAACCATGGGAAACTATCATAGCACATGCAGAAATATTAGAAAAAGAAGTATTTCCACTCGTGGAAATACTAGAAGATGTTTTTGGTAATAAGAAAAAATTAAGGCTTAATCTAGTTAGACTGTGTGTAGGTTCCAGTTTTACAGACTATGTGACAATTGATGAGTCTGATTTAACAAGACAAGGCGTAGATCCTTCACTTGAAGGATTAAAAACATTCTACCAAGCAAATAAGGATATCATAGTTGGTTTTATGGTTAGAAAATACGATCCTCGACAAGGAAATCTAACATTTCTTGAATGCAGTGCTAGATACCCTGCAAGGGAAATCTATTCGCTTAAACTAACAATCTTAACAAATATTGCTCAAAGAGGAACCTATACCATAAAATATCAAAAACCTTTTGGACTCCAAAAATACATTGTAATTGATGCAAAAGGAATAACAGACAAAGTTATCAGGTTGTTATCTAGACTAGGAGTAAACTGGCCAACAATAATATTGAGAAGGTCACATGGAATCAAAGACTGGACAAAAGCAGAAGTTCAAAGAGATGAAAGCAAACTTAGAAACTTCTTAAAGGTAAAATATACTCAACTTACATCTGAAGACATAGAAAGAATAATAGAAGCAGCGGAAGAACATGGGCTTTCTTTTGAAGGAACAGTTCTAACAGCAGAAATACTGGCGAGACAAAAATCCACAAGAACACAATTAGAACCACGTGAGGGATTTCATCCGACAAAAGTTGATATTACGGCCGCTGTAAGCTTGGCAGCAGATCTTTGCGGTATGCAACGTATCCCAGAAGAAGAAATCGACCCAGAGGTTGAAAGAAGAAAGAAAGAATTCATAAAGTTCTTTGACAAATTATTAGGACTTCCTACTGAAAGCTAATGCTCGGAGCTAGCAAGTTGATAGAAGCTACTTTAAAAATTGAGAATAAAAGCTTCAAAGTGAATGAACCTGTCTCTTTTTTACTAAAAATATCGAATACGCAAGATAAAACTATTAAACTCTTTTTCCCGACTACAAAAATATATGATTTTGCTGTTTACGACGAAAATGGGAAAGAGGTTTACAGATGGAGCGGAAATAAATTATTCACACAAGTAGTTACAAGAGTAACTTTGAAACCAAAAGAAGTTAGGGAATTTCATCTAGAATGGAACCAAAAAGTTGGATTTGGAAATAAAGCCAAACCAGGAAAATATCAAATAATAGCAGAAGTAGGACCGTTTTGGCTAGAAGATGAAAGAAAGAAAACAATCATTAAAACTAATCCATTGGAAATCGAAGTAACATAGAAAACATAAAGTTCTCCACAAGCAAAAGACGGTTCACGATAAGATGTGTGTAAATCTAATTTAAAATGCAAGAACTAGCTTTTCAGCAAGTTTTACTTTGTTAGATGCTAATCTTTATAATGTTCTATGGGGAAATTCTACTAAATTTACTATTTAAATTTGGTTCAAAAGGAATGTTGAAATCTTTTAAGGCTGTAAAATAAGTATAAAAGGTGATAGGGCTGCCAAATAAAGTAACAGTAATTTTTGAGCCTGATGGATTAAAAACAACTGTAGACTTAGGTATTAGTGTTTTTGAAGCTGCAAAAATTTGCGGTGTCAAAATTAGGTCTGAGTGTGGTGGACGAGGAATATGCGGCAAATGTAAGATAATTGCTAAAAATCCTGAAAACTTAACTAGCTTATCAGAACATGAAATAGAACTTTTATCTGATGAGGAAATTAGAAAAGGCTATAGACTTGCCTGCCAAGCTTGTATAAAAGGAAATTTGACTATTTATATTCCTGAAGAAAGTAAAATCTCAAAAAGAAAGGTTTTAATCGAGGGAGTACTGAAAGAGGTTACTGTTTCTCCCTTCGTTGAAAAATTTTATGTTTTGATACCTAAACCTTCCCTCCAAGATTTAAGGCCAGATTTTAATAGAATGCTGGATTCTCTAAAAGACGTTTATGGTTTAAATAATTTAGAAATTCCATTTGAATTATTAAAAACAATTCCTTCTAGGTTAAGAGAGTCAAATTGGAAAGTTACTGTTGCAATTTGGAATAAAAAGAGGATATTATCTATTGAGCCTGGAAATACAACTCAAAAAATTTATGGAATAGCCGTAGATATTGGTACATCAAAAGTTATTGGTTATCTTGTTAATCTTTTAAATGGAGAAGTTGTTGCAACGCATTTTATTGAAAACCCCCAGATAATCTATGGAGAGGATGTAATAACAAGAATCACACACGTAATGAAGGATCAAACTCTTCTTGAAGATCTCCATAAACTAGCTGTAAAAGCTGTCAATGAAGTAATTCTTAAGTGCTGTGAAAAGGCGGAAATCAAACAAGAAGATATTTATGAGGTTATCGTAGTTGGAAATACTGTTATGCATCATCTTTTCCTTAATATAACTCCAAAATACCTTGCCTTATCTCCTTATGTTCCAGCTACAGGAGACCCGCTGGATATTGAAGCCAGGAAATTAAAAATAAAGATTTGTCCTCACGGAAACATTCATACTTTACCAGTTATCGCAGGATTTGTAGGTGGGGATGCCGTTGGAGATATTTTAGCAACAGGAATCTATGAAGCAGAGAACATATGTTTAACCATAGATATAGGAACAAACACGGAAATCATACTTGGAAATAAAACAAAATTATTTGCAACTTCATGTGCATCAGGACCAGCCTTTGAAGGCATGCATATAACCCACGGCATGAAGGCTGTTGAGGGAGCCATTGAAAAAGTTAAGATAGATCCAGAAACTTTCGAGGTAAATTATGAAACAATTGGAAACACAAAACCTATCGGAATATGCGGCTCAGCCATGGTCGATATAGTTGCTGAAATGTTAAAATGTGGCCTAATAGATCGAAGAGGCAAATTCATCTTAACCAAAGATACAAAGAGATTTCAAAAAGTAAATGGACAATACGCTTTTATAATTGCAGACTCGAATGAAACGAAAACAGGAAAACCTATTATAGTAGATCAAGAAGATATAAGGGAGATTCAACTAGCAAAAGCAGCCATTTATACTGGATGTTCCATACTTATGAAGAAAAGAGATATTTCTACCGATGTTATCGAGAAGATATTTGTTGCTGGAACATTTGGAAACTATCTAAACATTGAAAACTCCATCATAATAGGCTTACTACCAGATGTTCCACCTAGTAAAGTCGAGTTCGTTGGAAACGCAGCAGGGTCAGGAGCTATAATGGCCTTAATATCTAAAGAGGAAAGAGAAAAAACTGCAAACATAGCAAGGAAAACAAAGTATGTGGAATTAGCAATTGACCCAGATTTTCATAAAGAACTAGCAGCCTCGATGTATTTGCCACATAAAAATCTTGATGAATTTCCATCTGTTAGAAAAATTTTAGAAAAAAGAGGAGTACTAAACTCGAAACAAACCTAAACTTCAAATTATATGAATCAATGGTGATATGATTTTTAATTCCTAATTAAAAGGAGGATATGTTATGGGTGATGTAATTACTACGTGGAAAATAAAGAAGTTGAGGAAAGAGGGAGTAGAAGAACTGGAAGATTATGTAGCTGTAGAATCGCCAGTTAACATTTATATTAATAATAGACATTTTGTTACGATTTTTGCTTCTCCTCAATTACTAAAAGAACTTGCAATTGGCCATCTTATATCTGAAGGGGTTATTAATAGTGTTGAGGAGATTTCTGAAATTTCAGTAAGAAATGGCAATGTGCTTATTACTCTGAAATCTTCCGACGTTGACTTAGAAGAATTTAAACTGTTTAGAATGATAACAACAGAATGCACAAGTATTAGTAACTATGTGGAAACCCTAAAAACAATGTCAGATCTTGAAATAGAATCTGAACTTAGTGTTGAAGCTAGTAAGATATTTGAGATGATGAATAAAATGAATAAAATGTCAGAAATATATAGGAAAACAGGAGGAACCCACGTAGCAGCGCTTTTTAATAAAAATGCAGAACTATTATATCTTGCTGAGGATGTTGGAAGACATAGTGCAATCGATAAAGTTATTGGTTTAGCTTTAATGAACAATTGTGACTTAGAAAGTTCGATTTTAACTAGTAGCGGAAGGATAACTGCAAGTATGGTGTTTAAAGCAGCAAGAGCAAGAATCCCAATCATTGCTTCACTATCAGCACCAATAAACTCGGGTTTAATTGCTGCCGAAAAAATCGGAATAACACTGGTGTGTTTTGTTAGAGGTCACAGAATGAATATTTACACATATCCCCAAAGAATATTGTTCAGTTAAGCCTTTAAGTCTCTAATGTTGTTCAGATTTAAAATTTTTAATAATTAATTTAAGATTATATTTTTCAGCTAATTCCTTTAATATTTTTATTATATTTTCTGGTAGGGGTTCTTTAGTCACCTTATATACATGGATTTCCTTCCACCATGAGAAAACAGCAATAATGCAAATAAATTTTTCAAAATCTCCAACATAATATTCGCAGCAATGTCTTCTAACATTATATCCTGCGTTAATAAGTTTATTTGACAGTTTAACCAGATCCTCATGCTTAATGTTAAGCATATAATCCCCTTAAAAGGATGCTTTGAATTTCCTAAATATAAATATTGGTTCAAACAGTCAAAAACATATAAGTTGAAGATTTAATGAGAGCTTGAAGAACTAACATTTAAGTATATTTTGGAACGATATTTCGTATGATGAGGTTTTATCATGGTTTCAAGTCAAGAAATCGCTGTTAGAATATTGGTAGAGTTTGAGAAATCTGAGAGACCTTTAAAGGAGGTTTTTCAACAAATATGCAAAAAATACCGTATCACTGATCATCAAGTGATGGCCTCGATCTACCACTACGCTTTTGAAACAATGAAAAATATCATCGCAATAGATTTTCTTTTGGAAAAAACTTTGAAAAGAGATGTTACTCTTAAAAGACTTCCTTCCATTATAAGAAACGTTTTAAGGGTAGCCGTTTTTGAATTAAAATTTGAGAAAAATCCCTCATCTTTAGTGACAGATCTAGCGGTTAAAATAGCTAAGAGAAATGTCAGTAGGAAAGCGGGAGACTTCGTTAATGCAATTTTATATCAAATAGATAAAATCGATCTAAACAATTTAATTAAAGATGCTGATTGGATCAAAAGAGTAAGTATACTTACAAGTCATCCTGGCTGGTTTGTTAAAAAACTTGAAAAACTTCTAGGCAAACAAGAAACAGAAAAACTTCTTCATGCAAATAATGAGATAAGAGTAATGTGGCTTAGAGTTAATACGCTTAAGATATCTGTTGAAAACGCTATTAGGAAGCTTGAAAAAGAGAAAATTACTGTTGAAGAAGATAGAGATTTCCCTGAGGTTTTAAAAGTTGTTAAGGCAGAGAAACCTGTTGTAACAACTAGTTTACATAAAAGAAGCGAGATTTTTATTCAAGATAAAGGAAGCGTAGCTGTTGTTTATGCTTTAAAACCTCAACCAGGAGACATTATTCTCGATGCGTGCGCTGCCCCTGGAATGAAAACAACACTAATAGCTCAACACATGGAAAATAAAGGTAGAATAATTGCAGTGGACATTTCTCCTCGAAGAGTTCAACTTCTAAAAAATATGGTCAAGGCAGCGGGAGCAAAAATAGTATATCCAGTACTTGGTGATTCTGTAAAACTTAAAATAAGAAATATTCATAAAATCTTGCTTGATGCTCCATGCAGTAGTAGTGGGGTTCTCAGATTAAATCCGGATATAAAGATTACAATGACGCCTAAAAGAGTAGAAATATTATCTCGTTTTCAAAGGTTTCTTCTCGAAAATATGCTTGAAATCTTAGAAAAATACGGTACATTGGTATATGCAACTTGTTCCGTTCTACCGGAGGAGGGAGAAGAACATATAGACTCAATGATTAATAAAGTGAAACTTCAAAGTCTTCAAATACCGGGTAGAAAGGGATATGATAATTTTAAGTGTAGTCCATTTGTTAAACGTTTATTTCCTCATATTCATAATACTTCAGGATTTTTCATAGCAAAAATGATGAAAAATTAATATTTTACTACTTTTTTAGCTCTTCTTTTCCAATCTGATATTTTTGACTCTAATTCAGAAAGATTACCAAGTCCCTTACGCCAATAATCAGCCTCTCTTCTCATCTCAAACCGTATAAGACCACCAAAAGTTTTTAGACGTCCTTCTAAGATATCACATACACTTTCCAATGCATCTCCGATCTGTTCTGGATATTTTGAGCTTCTACAAAAAGTTAAAAGATTATCGAAAAGTTCTTCGGTTGGGAGAGATTTCCATTCTTCAAACAGAGTTGAAATTTCTTCAACAGCTGGTTTCATTTCTACTTCCGTTACTGGTTCTGGTTCCACGGTAACGGGAGGAGGTGGTGCTTTCTCAATCTTTTTCTTATGTGGAACAATAATTTTATCTGCTTGAAGCTTGATAAGTCCTTCTTGTTCAAACATGAAAAGAAGACTTCCTAAAGTTTCAGCAGGCATCTCTAGTCTTTCTGCAAGTTCATTGACATTTGATACCCCTTCAACGTAAATTAATGTTAATATTTTAGCTTCAAGAGGCCCCTCCTTTAAAATTAAATCTTTAATTTCTTCTACTGCCTTTTCTTTTCCAACTATAGCTTCAACTATTAACATTTGGAGACTAGCATATTTCTTTTTTAATTCCTCTAGAAGATTTTCATACATTCTTAACTGTTCTACTTGAAACTCAGCTTCAGCTGCTTTGCTAGGCCTTTTAGGTTCTTTTTCCTCCTCTTTCCGTAAGTTTTCAATGATTTTTTCTTTTTCTCTTAATTTTTCTTTTAGTGTTATCATTTCTCCTTGAAGAGCATCAAACGCCTTTTTTACTTTTTCCAACTCGTCCTCACGATTTTTAATTTCTTCCTTCAGTTTTTCATTTTCTTCTCTTACTTTTGTAAGAAGGGATCTAAATTCGCCTAATTTTTCTTGTAAGAGAAGAATTTTGTTGCGTTGTTTTTCAATTACAGTATCTTTTTCTGCCAATTGTTGTTTTATTCTTTCCATAATTTCCTTCTCCAATATCTTTCTCTCCTGCCCTCTTATTTAATTAAGATTAGCATAAATATTGCATTCAGCATATAGGGCAGTTTTCTTTGTTAGACTAAAGTTAAATGATGTAATACCCTATGCTTAAATGAAAATACGTTCTATAAATATTTTAATTATTCTCTTCTAAAAAACCCAATTTTTTGAATAGTTTTTTGACCGTGTTTGTTAGGGAATAATTTTTAAGATCTTTAAACTCAACCCATCTAACTTCTAAAGCGTCTGATGAAGCTTTTAACTCTCCTTTAAGAGGCACAGCGAAGAAATCAATAATAACGTAGTGATGTTTCACCCTATTCTCCTCATCCCTAATAATAATCTCCGTCACATCAGCAATTTCATCAACCCTTACATCTAGACCAGTTTCTTCTTTAACTTCTCGGCGAACAGCATCCCTTATTGACTCTCCAATTTCAACCAATCCACCAGGTATACTCCAAAGCCCCTTTCCAGGTTCCCCAGCACGTTTAACTAATAACACCTTATTTTCCTTAACGATTACTGCTCCTATACCAACTATAGGAGCTTCAGGATATAATCTCTTAGGCAAATTACACACATCCAATAAACTAGCTTTCCTTTCCATCTTCCAGTGGAGTTCTAACCTCTATTAAATGTAATTGACTGTCAAAAAATGCTACGAATTCATGATCTTTATGCTTAATAGTTACCTCTGCTGGCCAATATTTTCGTTTTTTTGAAACTATTCTTTTATCTACCTTAAAGAAAACAACTTCCCCGCATATTGGACATTTAACTACTTTAGTCGGCAAAACTATTTCCTCCATTATTAAGTTGTAACTAGTAATACATCTATATAGGTAACTTCTTTGTAATTAATTCTTCGCATACCTAATTGAAGAACTATACAACTATTTCAGAATACTCAATTTACTATCAGTATTTTATGATATAAACCGTTATAATTCATTTAAATTGCATAAAAACGAAAAATTATCTCAATTTAAGGTTTAGGACCCCTTCTTATTGATACGTTATTGATTATTCATTCTTATTGTGTCTTGTTTTGATAGAGGTTGAGATGAAGTATATGCTTGACTTAATAATTCACTTTGAGGCTTCTTCGAATCTTTTTATGATCCATTCTTTCTCTAAACTAAGTAGTAGACTTGTAAGTCTTGGACCACTTTTCTTTCCAAGTAAAACCATGTAGGCTGCTTCAAAAAATTCCTTGGAACTTAACCCAATGCGTTTAATTATATTATAAAATTCGTTGAACAATTCGTTTTCAGTCCACTTTCTAGTTTTAAGAGATTCGGCTAATAAACCCAAGGCTTTTCTTTGCTTTTCACTCAAATTACTTTTGATTTCCCTCGGTAATTCTTGGAGTACTTCAAGTTTATACTCTGGCGCGTAAATTTCTACCCATTTTCTAGCCATTTTGATTCTTTTCTTAACATGCATTAAGTCTTCTTCGGAAATACCGTCCGTTAAAAATCCAGTTTTTCTCAATATTAATATTAGTTTCTCTTCTTCTTTTTCTTCATCTAATATTTGAGAAAGAACCGCTGCAAACCTATAAGGTAATTGCAAAGGCAACTTACTTGGAGGCTTATCTATCTGTGATAGAACATAAGCTTTAACAATTCTCCTTCTAACATTCTCATCTATCTTTTCAACTTCTTCTTTAATACCGAAATATATCCGTTCTCCCCAATCATATCGATCTACAAGCTCAAAAATACGTTTATAGTCAAATTCCCAGTGTGGAAGAGCAGAGGTCCTAACATCCTCAAGCATGTGACGAAATACGTTAAATCTATAGGCTTCGGCTGGTGCAATTTCAAGCCATTCATCTAAACCTAGACCAATACCCTTTCTTTTACTCATTTTTAGTAGTTTACCATCGGGGGATCGAATATATACAAAATCATAAAAAATGGAAACTGGCTCTGGACGATTCCATATTTCTCTTAAAACAGCTCTACCACTATCAAAAGAGGATCCTGCAGCTAAATGATCCTTACCTAAAGGTTCAAAGTTAACATGGAAAATTTTCCATCTTGTAGGCCACTCCAATCTCCAAGGAAGTTTTCCCCTACCATCTCTAATATCAACTTCACCATCTTCCTTACAAACATTGCAATGATAACCAACTTTATATCCATCAATATAAGTTGGTTGAACTGCCCACTCAGCAATTCTTCCGCAACTTTTACAAATTGGCATATATGGGATCCAATCTTCAGGATACTGTTTTTTATGTCCAGCAGCAGCCCTAACCCTATTTAGAACCTCCACAAATTTTTCTCTATTCTCAAAAATGAATTTTACTTCTTCTACATATTCTTTTCTTTTATGAAATTCTCCAGCAAAAAGTATATCAAGTTTTATTCCAAAATCGGCGGCATGTTTTCTAACTGGTGAGACAAAGTGTTCAGCATAGTTTTCATGACATCCCCAAAGATCTGGAAGGTCCTCAAGAGGAAAACCTTTGAATTCCTCTTCTTTTTCTTTAAATTCCTCAGGGACAAATACTGGAAGTCTTCTTAAAGGATCTTGACTATCTATAAATAATATATGACGAGCTTTATAGCCCATATCTGAGAGTTCTCTTAAAACACCATCACAAAGAGTGAGATCCAATAAATTTCCCAGATGAATTTTACCACTAGGTGTGGCTCCAGATTCGCATGTATAAATTTCTTCTCCAGGAAACCTTTCAAGTACTAAATGGACTGCCTGTGTTACGAAATGATCAAATTTAGTTTTGTCCGCTCCCATAAGTTTCACCAAGAATATTTGAATGAAGGACTTAAGTAGAAGGTTATCCTCTTTTAATTTCGCTGGAGGATTTAAAAATATCTCTTCATTGTAAATGTTTACCCTAAAATTATCGTGATTAAAATATTGCAAAAGGTTTTTAGGTTTGTCCCTTTTATAATTCGAGGAGATGTAAAATCATGCCTTTCAAAAATGAAAAAGATGAAGAAGACGAAGAAAACAGAAAAAACGAAAAGGAACGAAAGGAAGAGAAAAAACCTTTCACACTGGGTTTTTCCATAATAATGGGACCAGACGGAATAAAAATAAAACAACATACACCAAAAGGATCTAAAGATCTACCACTTCCACCGTTTCCAATGTTGCCGTTATTTCCAGGAGTTCAGCCATCCAAACAAACGTTTAAACAACCTAAAAGAACACAGGAAATGCCATCTATTTTACCTCCAATGGACGTGCAAACGGATGGAGAAAATATATTGTTAATCTATAATATTCAAAGTGAGAAAGTAACTGTTGAAGCTTCGCAGAATTCCCTAATCATAAAAACAGGAGAACAGGTTTTTACAAGTTTTATACCAGTTCCACTTGACCTTAGCAGCTTAAAAGCAAGTTATAGAAACGGAATATTAGAGATAAGTGGAAAAATAGATAAAACTAGGTTCAAAAAGATACTTTAACACGAAAACACTTAAAAATTAGATTGCAGTTAAATTATCGAGATGGAGACGTCTTGAAAGGCGTATATACTCTTATTATTTCTTTGAAAGAACCTATTACACTAAAAATAGGTAAATTAGGAACATTTACTTTTCAAAGTGGAACTTATACTTATACCGGCTCTGCCATGGGTACAGGTGCTCTAAGTTTAGAAAATAGAATTAACAGACATCTAAGAAGAGATAAAAAACTAAAATGGCATATAGATTATTTCCTAAACTCAAAACGTACACAAATCGAATCAATAATATATGCGGAGACTAATGAAAAATCTGAATGTTCTGTTTCCAAAGAAATTGAGAGATTAGAGATAGCACATATTCCGGTGAGAAAGTTCGGAGCTTCCGATTGCAAAGAAGGTTGCCATGCCCATTTACACTATTTCAAATATAATCCTACTCAAGTACAAGAAATGATAATAAAAATCTATAATAAGTTGAATTTAGAACCAAAAATATTCCATAAACATTTTTAATAGCTTAGAATTGTTGCAAGTTTACTTACCTATTTAATAATTTTAACTATTCTTCCAATGGTTCGAGTATTTGCCTCTCTAGTAACGATTTTATCTCCAACTTTTAACATCTCAGGTCTAAACTTAAATTTCAATCTAACTCTTGCAAAATCTCCAACAGCAAGATAATCTTTACCAAAAATCTTATCGAAAACCACAGTTTGACAAACTGTATGAGCATGTAAAACAGGAGAATAACCTACAGTTATTCTTGTAGGATGCTTAGTTACAATTATGTTAGCTTCAAAAATTCTAACAGCATTCACAGGATAGTCAAGATCGGCTATTACCTGACCTCTTCTAACAATACTTGGATCGATTCTTTTTAAGTCTATTCCAAAAGCATCTCCAGCCTTTACGCGTTCAACTCTTTTCTTAAAAACTTCGATAGAAGCAACTCTAGCTTGATGAAACTCACCGTTATCATCGGGGCCAACAATAACAGTTTGGCCAGGTTTAAAAACGCCTTGTACCACAGTACCTGTAACTACGACATTGGTACCAGGTATACCTCGATAAGCTTTATCTATATAAGCTAAGGCAGGTTTTGTAAGAAGTTCATTAGAGATTCTTGAGGGGAGGCGGGCAATTGTTTCTCTCAAAAGAGGCAAACCTTCACCAGTTACGCCTGAAATTTCGTAGATGGGTACTATGACTCGATGACTTATTTCTCGTAATACAATTTCAACATCTTTTGAAGTTCTAATCCAAAGAGGAATTTTACCTATGGTTTTCAAGGTTTCTCGTACAACTTCTCTAACCTTTTTTAATTCTTCTTGTCTTGCAAGATCTATTTTCGAAATAACAACAAGAAATGGCAGTTCTTGTGTTGATAATAGAATTAAGTGTTCACGAGTTATATCATCTAGTCTAAATACTCCAGTTTTCATTTTTTCTGAGATTATAAGTTTGTATTCATCTTTTGCAGGTATTAGGACCATTCCATACTGTGCATCCTGCCCTAAGACAGATCTAATCATAGTTTTAGCATATTCAGAGTGTCCTGGTGCATCATGGAAAATAACGATTCTAGTAGATTCGTCGAGAATTCTGGCGATTTCTTCTCTGTCAAGAGGATTATGAAAAGTTATGGGTCTTAATTTCTTATCAAAACCGATAAACGCTTGGTGAAGATCTGCTGTCTGACCTTTCTTTATTTCTTGAGGATGTTTGAGGAGGAAAGATCTTGCAGTCCCTTTGCCGTCGTCAAGCATACCTTTAACAAAAATACCTATCAACGTTGATTTTCCACTATTTACTCTACCAACAACATTTATACCGATTGTTTCTTTAATTTCATCTAAAGGAGCTCGTTCAAGAACGTATTTTCCTACATAGCCTTTTTCAGTTTTTATGATTTCTGTTTCAATGATACGAACATCAGCATCGTTACATAACTCTTTTAAAATTTTTTCAGATACTTCTAATTGTTTCTCTGTCAAACCGTAAATTTCCCATTTTTCCCCATTTATGTCCTCAATACCGATAACAAAATATCCAGGACCTTCAGAAGTAATGTATTTAATTTGTGTTATCAGTTTTTCCTTTCTATCCTTCTTTAAATCTTTTTCAGCAAGAATTCTTTTAAATTCGGCTCTACTAGTTTCACCTATAGCTAGTAGTTGTTCGATCCCGACGCTACTTTTATCTTCAGTCACCGATAAGTGCCTCATCATACAATTTTAATACAAATTTGGAAGGAAGATTTATTAAATTTGCCGATTAAAACCCAAAATTCTACATTAATATAAAAAGGTAAAAAATTAAAGTCGATTTTTAAAGTTTCAAGGTTTTGATTAGGAAGGGTGCAAAAATGGTCATTGCTAACGCTGTTAACGCGTATCGTAGAAACCTTACATATAACCCGTTTGGAAGAAGAAGGGACAGAGATAAATATATTACAAAGACGAGTATTATACCTAAAATACCTCGAAGAGCTTTATTCTTAAGTTCAATTGGATCCCTAATACCTACGATTTTCCCCTCTATTAAGTAGCCTACTGCAACACCTAAGTAGGCGCCGCATATCTTTGCTATGTTTCCACTAACCTCTGTTGAAAACAAAAGTAAGAAGAAACCAAAGAGCACTAAAGGTACAATGCTTGATATTAAGATTTTAACTATAAAAGAGATTTTCTCAACTCTCTTTTCGAAGATTTTACTTAAAAAGTGATATATTAAAACCAGAGAAATTCCAATTAAAATTCCTCCAATGACATCCACAGGGTAATGCACGTTTAAATATATACGGGAATATGCGATAAAAGCAACCAAAACTACTGCCAAAATGATAATGAGAAAGTTTTGTGTTGTAATAGCTAGGTATCCCCAGAAAGTACTTGAGTTCTGTGCATGTCCACTTGGAAATCCATAGCCAGATGCTTCGATTAATCCTCCAGGAGGACGTTCAAGCTTAAAAACATTTTTTAGTAGATCATTTAACCACATACTGAAAAATAATATTAAAGCGGTCCTGTAGCACAATTTTTTATTAATAGCTAGGTATAAGAAGGTTAAAGCAACTAGATAAAAGTATTCATCACCCAAACATGTTATAAATAACCAAAAATAAAATACCCAGTCCATTTATTTCACCCACCTTTCACCGCTCTCTACAATGATGTGTATTTTTGTTTTTTACAGAAGTTAAGTATAAATCCAATCTGTTCTTTCAGGTTCTTTTTTACCTAGATTTGGTGCAATTTTTTCCCAGAAAAATTTTACAGCGAAAGGTATTGCTAAGAATTCTTCCTCAAAAACATCAAAGTTTAATGCTTCTACATAAATTTCTTGGCTTGTTCCGACGTTTCCATCTTGGTCCATGTCGAAAACGAATTCGGGATAGTCGTGATTTGCTTGTAACAATATTTTGTAAAGCTCTAATTCTCTTCGTTTTGGTATTTCCTCTTTCTTAATGATTCCACATCGCATCCAAACCCAGTTATCGGCCACAAATATGACTATCATATGTTTTCGACCGGAAATCTCATAGGGGATTAAAAATACGCCGTCTTTTTCTTTCCATTTAAATTTTATGTTCATAAGTTTAAGATACCTGGCTATTCTTTCTTCAATTGGGCTTCTTTCTTCGGACAATTAATCCCTCTCCTACATTTTATATGCAACTCAAATTAAGGTAAAACAACTATATAACGTTTTATTACACGTTACTTCGTTAAGCGGAACTTGATAATTTGTATTTGAATTAACGGTCTGAAAGGTAGTTTCTTGGTTTTATGATAATTGATGGTACACTCACACTAATATTTATTTACTCTTTGCAACGATTTAAACTAAATTAATTTTAAACAATATAGTTTTAGATACTTTATCAGGAAGTGTAAAGGTTAGGAGCGAGGTGACTTAGGCATGTCCACAGCTAAAATTACCCTTGATATAAATCCAGAAGATGTTTCAGAGAAAATAGCATCATTCATTAGGGAAAAAGTTGAAGAAGCAAATGCTAACGGAGTTGTTATCGGTTTAAGTGGTGGTGTAGACAGTTCAACAGTAGCTTTTTTATCTGTCAAAGCACTGGGCCCTGAAAAGGTTCTAGGCTTGATAATGCCTACAGACGTCACGAAAAGGGAAGATATTGAGGATGCTAAGACTGTAGCTGAACTTCTAAAAATAAAATACGAGACTATAAACATCTCTCCGATTCTAAAAACGTTTAAAGAAGTTTTTAAGAGCTGTGAACACTTCGATGAAAAAGACATAATCGCTTTTGGTAATATTCATGCACGAGTAAGAATGATAGTCCTATATTACCATGCAAACAGACTCAACCGACTGGTTGCTGGCACCGGAAATAAATCCGAGTTCTTAATTGGATACTTTACAAAGTATGGAGATGGCGGAGTGGACATCTTACCTATCGGAGATTTGTATAAAACCCAGGTAAGACAACTAGCTAAATATCTTGGCGTTCCTGAGCGAATAATTATGAAAACACCGTCTGCAGGACTTTGGAAGGGACAAACAGACGAAGGTGAAATAGGCGTATCCTACGAGTTACTTGACAAAATTTTACATGGACTAATCGATCTAAAAATGGATTCGAAACTTTTGTCGGAGACTCTAAAAATACCTGTCGAAACCATCGTAAGAGTTGAAGAGATGATACGAAAAAGTGAGCACAAAAGAAACATGCCATCAGTAGCAAAGTTAAGCTATTAGAAATGAACATTTTCCATTTCTTCATATATTTCTTCGTTTTTTAATAATGATTTCTAATGATGCTATTTTGATGATGGTTGAATGTATCATTACCATATCATTGTAACATCAATAGGTTCTCTGATAATAGCTAATAGAGATATTACTATGGTTCATATTAATGGCCATGTAACAATTAATCACCACCACACCTATTCTATTATAAGTGAGTATAAATTATGGTTTGAAGGACGGTTTTCCTAAGGTTTTAGTATTTATGAAATAAAAATTACGCTTTTTACGATAAATGTAAGATTTTAAACCAACTAGAGTCTAAAAACAACCTAAATTGTTTTCCTTTTAGACATGTTCTTTCAACTATCATGCAACCCATACACTTCCATAACTCGATAACAGTTATGACTGCCATTCATATTGAAACCTCAATAACATATGACCATCACCCTCATAGTGGGGTAACATATAGTTTGAGGTCACGACCAACATAAGGTCATACCGCCATAGCATAAGCGATAAACCATAAAATTTAAAAAGAAGAAATGACATAACCAATATTCGAGATATATGAAATATCTCAAAACCAACATATATGTGAGGGAGGAATGTATAAATGCCAAAAGAAAGCATCTTTCCTTTGACCCCAATTGAAAGACTAATAAAGAAAGGTGGCGCAGAAAGAGTATCCGCAAGTGCAACACGCACACTCCGAGAAATACTTGAAGACGTCGCTCTTAACATCGCAAACATTGCAAGAGACCTAGCAGAGCACGCAGGAAGAAAAACTGTAACCGCAGAAGATATCAAATTAGCATACAAACAACTAAGATAAAATTAACACTCATTTATTTCCTATTTTTTATTTTACCCTATTTCCTTTTCAATTAACTTTAATATTTCTTTAGCAATTTCCATAGCTTTTTTCGAAATTTTTTCTCCCTTGCTTACGATTTCTTCTGCTTCTTTTTGATTTATTTCAATCGAAATAATTTTTCCTTTTTCTTTTTCTAATAGTCTTCTGTATTTTTCTCCTGAAGTTCCTTTAGGAACTACAATTATACCTTTATTCATTAATCCGGAGTTAATAGCATTTTCGAGTCTTCTAAGCGCATAATAGGCTGCAATGCCCCCGCTTCTATTCCAATTCTTTACGTTGGGAATTTCAAAACCTACAACGATATTGTTGTTATTCTTTGATATGTCCATTAGAGCGGCAATTTGTTGCTGCTTATCTCCATGTTTATAGGAATATGCTATTTTTAAGGTCGCAGATAGCCCCATGTCCTTAGATACTTTTGACATCGCTAAGCAAAGCGAATCAACTAAAATGATCGGAGTTACTTTTATTTTTTCTTTCTCTTCTATTTCTTTCTCTTCTATTTTCAATTTTTCCTTTAGTTTTCTTCTAAGTTGTTTAATTACATTTCTAGGATTGCCATTGGTTATTTTACGAATTTCTCTGAATTCTTCTTCTTTAAATGGGAAATATGGATTGTCAGGAAGAGTTAGGTTAAATCGTTCCCAATAAAGCTTCATATGTTCAATATAAAACCTCTTTATATCTTCAACACTGAATGGTTTAAGGTAAGTTGGTAGTTCCATTCTAGAGTTTAATGCAGTGTCCATTATTTTTGTAAGGTGGTTCCAAGTATCTGGAAGTGAAGTTATGATGAAGCAACAGTTTCGTAATTCATTGTAGAGTTTCTTTATGGTTTCTAAAATTTGTCTTTCAGCTTCTTCGCCCCAAATTCTTAAAGGTGTTTCCATCTCATCGAAATAGAAAATAATAACGGTGTCCGTGTTATTTAGAAGAATTTTTAGAGCAGCTAAACAAGTTTCATCATCATCTAATATACTTCTGACTCCAAGTTTCTCAAGATCCTCTTCAGATAAAGTTTCACTTAATAACCAACGTTCAGCAATTTTTCTAAGAGAAAAGTTTGTAGCATAGACCAGTAACACTTTTATAATATCACTAGAAATTCCTGAGTGTGTTTGAGGTAAAGAAAACTCCTCTCTTTTCCCTCTTCCAAAAAATGACAGAAATTTTTTTCTTCCAGATCCATAAGTTTCTAAGAGTTTATTTGCTACATTTTCAATAAGCTTAGTGCCAGCTGTATCCATCAAACAAGTATATAAGTGCAAAATCATCCGTAATGGGTTTGGCGGACTGGGAACATATATAATAACAAAATTATAGGCTTTTTCTTTATCTTTTAATACCCAATACAAATGAGTTTTTCCTAAACCAGCTTCACCTAGCACCGGAATGATTCTAGGTGTGCTATCCAGCTTAACAAGCTCAATAACCTCTAAAATTGTCTCTTCTGCTTCCTTTCTAGGCTCATGAATATCTACTTCATCTGGCATGTCTCCTCTTGAAACATACCTTTGGAAAGGCAATGGATTTTCACGTAGAATTTCAAAATATTCTTCGAAACCCATTAAACTGCACCTATTATCAACTCTTCTCTCTTACAATCAAAGTAGAAGAACCTTTATAATAGTGCGTGATACCTACACAACACTCAAAAAATTAGATTTAAATTAGAATTCCATGTTCTCCTCGTGTATAGTATTTTTTATTAATATCTTACCGCCTTTACTCTGTAAATAATCTACAATTTCTTTCATTTTCTCTTTGGCTTGCTCTAAACTTCTAAACCAATCAGAACAAAGAATAACCTTATCTTCATAACACACACGTTCAAATTTCAGATCTAGATCCGAAGCATACGATAAAAGAGTTAAAGATCCTTCAACTGAAACTCTAAAAAGGAAAAAATAAAGTCCACTTTTTACATCTTTAAATTGACTTATTTTGACAACATAAGACAATTTATTTACCAACTATTTCTTTTCTAATTTTCTCAAGAAAACTTTCTAACTTTTCAGCTGCTTCTAAAGCTAAACTAACTTTTCTTCTATACTCTTCATCCAAAATGTTATTTAATCGTTTCAGTTCTGTTTTAAGTGTTGAGAGCAAATTAAAGATTTCAAGAAAACTTCTATACACAAATAATTCTTCCTCTTCCAACGTACTTAGCCCTCCACCAATTGCAATAATCAAATTATTATACGTTTGTTTTATATATAAACTTACAATACAAGTTTTTTCCTTAATAGTTCAATTGCTTTCTTAACATTAGCTTCAGCTTCTGTAGCAGTTTCGGAAGCAGCAGATAGCCAAACTCTTATCTTTCCAATCTCAGGCATAGACTTTATATAAACACCTGGAACTTCACGCATAACTTCGTCAATAATAGGAGAAAGAGTTGATTCATCAACTGCTGAAAGCTCAACAATTTCTTCGTAGAAAGCAGCTTTTACTCTATCTTTTAACCATGGAATGACTTCGTTCTCAAAAATCCATTTCAATTCTCTTGGAACACCTGGCAAAGAAATAACAACGCAATTATTTCTCTCTAAAAGTACTCCGGGAGCTCCTCCTACACGATTATCTAAAGGTTTTGCTCCTTCTGGTAGTATAGCCATTTTTCTTCGAGGATCTGTAATTTCAGGTGATTTAATAAAACCCTTTTCATAAAAATAGCGATATTGTCTTTCAACTATCTTTAAAGCTTCTGTGTTAAGTTCAAGTTTTAGGTTAAAAGCTTTTGCAACACCTTGCAAAGTTTTATCATCATGCGTTGGTCCTAGCCCACCGCTAGTGAAAATTAAACTGCATCCATCTTCGATCATTCTGTTAATAGCTTTGGAAATCTGATTAATATCATCTCTAATAGTCATAAATTCTTTAATATGTATCCCTAGGGCTCGAAGCCTTTTTGCAAGCCAGTGACCGTTAGTATCCAAAACAATACCATCTACTATTTCGTTTCCAATAATAAGTATTCCAGCGCTCAGATCCTTCACCTTGATCTGGCCCTCCTCTGAATAGTAAAAACACTAAATACTATGAATAAAAATAGAGCGATTAGGAGTGTAGGGAAGACCTTGGAGACTTTATCTACAAGTATAATTAGGTTTTCAGGTTTCCAAAGTTCATATTGGATAAATTTCATGTAAATAAGTATAAAACCGTAGACTGCAAAGAATGGCCATGCTACATAGCCTCCAGCTAAGAGAAGAATAAGTACAACGACACCTAGACGGCTTTTCACCGGTTCCAAAACATCATGTGGAAGTTTTTTATCTACATCATATTGAAAGTAGTAGGATAGGAGGAAGGGTGGGAGGTCAAATCTAATAAGTGCATCTAGCTGTAAACCTGTTTGTATGGGTAATAATAGTAAACAAAGAAAGGATCCATAGAGTAAAACTAAATGAAAGAATTCTTTTGGTGGAATAATAAGTGGTAAAGTTATGGTAACAGCATAAAGTGGAATCACAACCATGACAAATGTAAAAGCATGTAAAATAATGTATTTAACAAGTTTCATTAAATTGAACACAATTTCTGCCTCCAAGACTTCTCGTAGTATTCGATGTTATTTTTGGAACCGAGAGGCCTTTAAAGCCAATTTAAGCACTTCTATACCATCTTTAAGAGTGATTGGAAGATTTTTCGAAAAGAGAAAAGCTTCTAATTCTCTTTTTAAAGGTTCTTCTACGCTGAACGGTCTTAATATTTTCTCTCTTCCAACACGGGGAAATTCTACCGTTTCATTTTGAAATATCTTTAATTCTTGTGTAATAAAGTCGATTTCAATAACACCTTGACTTCCATATACTCTTAATTTTCTTTCTTTTGAAGGAGTAAGCCAATTCGCTTCTATTAAACATTTTACCCCATTATTGAATTCTAAAATAATTATTGCTGCATCTTCGAACTTATCGCTAGTGAAGTAACTAGTCATACAATCCATTCTTTTAACAGAGCCAAATAAATCACGTAATATGTAGATATCATGAAATGCTAAGTCCATAATGACACCTATGTTCCAAAATCTCCTCGGAAACCTACCTATCCTTCTAGCACTAGCCATGATCGGTTCTCCGACAAGCGGAAGACTTTTCTTTAGTCTTTCAAAAACTGGATTAAAAAGTTCTATGAAACCAGGCATAATTCTTACATTGTCGTAAACAAGCAGTTTTTCAACATCTTCCGTATTTGTCCCCAAGGGTTTTTCCATAAGTACGTCTATTCCATGTTTCGCAAAATCTTCAGTTATTTGCGGAATATATTTTGGTGGAACTACCACGCTAACAGCATCTAAATTTTCGTTTTTTATCATTTCAATGTGGTTTGTATACCAGTTTACATCATATTTTTTTGCAAGGACCTTAGCCTTTTCGGCGCTTACATCTGATACAGCAACTAAATCTGATATTTCTCTATATACGCGGCAATGAGCAGAACCAAACCAGCCGCAGCCAACAACACCTGTACTTTTCTTTGAAACCATTAAATGTCCCTCCGCTAGCTTCTGAAACGATAGGCTGCTCACCTAATTAATTTTATGGAAGCGTATCCCACAACTTGACCATAG